>Ga0209541_10018518_pt1 | contig 10076 bp, 2 predicted proteins | sample RifCSPlowO2_01_FD_184027 | JGI IMG/M metagenome (GOLD analysis project Ga0209541, IMG submission 184027) | Groundwater microbial communities from Rifle, Colorado - Rifle CSP2_plank lowO2_0.1 (SPAdes) (version 2) | ecosystem: Environmental > Aquatic > Deep subsurface > Groundwater | place: Rifle...
CCCTGTATTTTCATTAGGACTCGTATCGTAAGCATTGTTACCCGCTTTCTCGTTCATTAACCATTCTCCAACAGGTGGATTGCAAGCACCGGTATCTCCGGGTACACAATAGGACCTAACATTACTAAAATCTCCAGCTACACCAGAACTATTTGTATTCGCCCCAAACACTGTCTCCTGACCTTGGTTATACTCGACTTTGACTTGGTCGGCAGTTAAGGCGAAGGTATAAATCTTTACATCATCGACTTGGCCTTGAAGATAATTACCAAGACTTCCCCCTCCAGTGGCATCTGCATCGACACCTAATAACCATGGCTCTGAATTCGCGGCTGCCGCTCTAGTAATGCTAGAACTATTCATTAGTGCCCCGTTTAAATAAAGTTTAGCCGTAGAACCATCATATGTTCCTACCAGATGGAACCATGTATTAGCTGCTGGTATAGTTACATCCACCCTGCCGCTTCCTGCGCCTCCTCCTCCAATAACCGAGTATCTCAATGTTGAAGAGTCTGGAAAATACGCAACCAAATCCTCATTTGCTGTGCCTGTCCAAGAGTAGCGAGAAAATATTGCTGGTGCACCTGCAAAGCTCATTCCGTTATCATATTTAACCCAAGCAGAAACAGTATTTGAAGTTGGAATGTCTATGCTAGAACCAGAGGCGGCAGCTATATTTACGTAATCACTATCACCATCAAACGTTACCGCCTTTCCAAATTTACCACTATTCGTATAAGACGCAGTACCGTTAAAAGCACCATTGTTGCCCTGAGGAGAGGAATCGCAAGCATCGTTTACACCCCCAGGACATGTGTTGTTAGCACCCTCATCAAATTTTAGGTACAGTACTGGTGAACCGATAGGAGACCCCGGTATTGGATGACCGGCATTCATGCTAGAAATTATTTGCTCTTGGGATCTAGCATAGTTGAACAGCTTAATACTGTCTAGCTGACCCAACCAAGCATTGCTTGTCCCGTCGCCATCAATACCAATATAGAGAGTGTCGTTGTTTGCTAGTGTAGCCGTTGCAATGGATGCATCAGAACCAATAAACACACCGTCAATATATAAAATTAAATCATCAGCCTGTGCATCTTTAATACATGTAACAAAATGCCAGTTGTTATCGTCGTAAGTTGCTGCCGTGCTAGTTATGCTATCAGATGGGAAAGAATCGTTATCGTTGTCTACCCCACAGGTTATATCCCCATCAGATTCCATTAACAATTTGTACCCGCCATCGGCTCCAACACTTTCATGTTTTGCTAAGATTACATCCTGACCAGCAGCTTGAGTCGGGTGTTTAAACCAAGCCTCAATAGTCATACTGCCGTCGCCGGTGATATCAAGTAGAGCATCATCTGTTTTGCTTAAGCTGTCATTGCTGCCGTCAAAGTTAAGTGCGGAGCCAAAGATTCCTTGTGTCCAACTTGCATCAGTCATAGACCCGTTCATGGTTGCGGATAGGTTGTTGCCTGATGAGTCGTAGGCAGTAGTAGTTCCACTTCCTTCGTCTAAATTCCAGCTAGCCACAGGACCAGGAGCCCATTTGTACAGTTGTAGTACCTCGCTTGCAGAGAGTGCTCGGTTGTAAATTCTGGTGTCGTCGATTATGCCATCAAAACTGTGAGAACCGTTTGATGCCGAGCCAATTGAAATATAACCTAACCCTGGAAATGACCCATTATTACTTGCTTGGCTGTCAAATGTACCGTTAATGTAAAGCTTCGTAGTTTTACCCTCTACCACCATTGTCAAGTGGTTCCAAGTTGCCGTAGTTAAAGTTGCTGTTGATGTTCCAGAGTTAACATCCCCATCGCTTGAATATTTCACTTTCCCAGCACTTGTGGGGCTAAAGCTTAAGTACCAATCATAGCCTGTTGATGGGCCTCTTGAGATAACAGTTCTTTGACTAGCGTCAAGCGTGTCGGCATACACCCAAGACGAAACAGTGGCTCTCATTTCGTTGTCATCATCAAGAGTAGTAAATTCTGAGAATGTGCTAAACAGGTCACTTCCGGTTAAATATTCAGCTTCAATCCAGTCTGCAGACCTGGTTGTTGTTGAAACTCTCACTTCGTCCATGGCGCCGGTGTAGTAGCCATCAAAGGTTGAGCCTCCGGAATCAAGCTTCCATCTGCCAAGCCACTGGCCCCAGTTGCTCCACGTAACAACTGTTGATGTTGGAAAGGAAACTGATTGACCTGATTGCGCTCCGTTTCTATAAGTTGTTAGCGTTGAGCCTGACCTCGTTGCTGCTACATGGTGCCAAACAGTACTATTAGCACCGGGGTTTGAAACTGTATAATCAGGTCTCCCATTGGTACAAGGACCTGCAAAAACTGCGTAAAATGAACCGGTTCCAAAATACCAATTTCTTGGCCAACAATTGTTTTCACCTGAGGCAAAGATGTAATTTGAGCCCTTAACCCAGGCAGACATCGCAAAATCAGTTAAGCTTACTGTTTTGCTTGTTAAATCTATATAATCATTACCGTCGAATGTTTGCCCTCCTGCTATCTTTGCAGAAGTTAAAACTGCCGGCTCAGTGGAGGTTTTTCTTGTTCCATCGTAATTGTTGGTAGTAGAGTCTTGCGTGGTTGTTCCGGCTGCATCACTCAAGTGCTGAACCATTTTGAAGCTGGCGTCCCACACACCTGTTGGGTTTTGAGCATCGGAAGCTGCAGGGTTGTTGTAGTAAATCCAAATGAAATCTGTAGTAGATCCAGCATCAATTGCTGGTACTTTAACCCAAACATATGCTTGGTTGGTAGCCCAGCTCTCTATTTCGTAGTTGATAAGGGTAGAGTCATCGGAATCTACGAACCTAATATCTTCACCGGCAGTTTTCACATCCTTAAAGTCAATATCTGTGTTATCAAGAGTCACAAGAACCGGAAAATCAGTGAAAGTTTCGGCAGAGGCTACATTATTAAACTTAATCTTTGCTCTCTTTCGCCAAGCCGTGTTATACCAACTTGCAGGATTTGAGTCATATACATAATTTGATACAGGAACTGAACTGGATGTTGATGTGCTTGTAACTCGGTCGTTTGTTCCATCAAAGGTTATACCATTCCCAAACTTTGAGGCTGTTACTGTTGCGTTGTCAGTCCATTCTAAGTGGTTGCTATTTCCTGAGCTATCACATGTGTCACTTGTAGTATCTGGGCAAGTGTTTGTAGTGGTTTCGTCCATTTTCCACCATGCGGAAAGCCCATCTAGTGATGCGCTTTTGTCTTCATTTCCAAATGACTGAGCCGTTCCCTGGCCCGGACCGGATTGGAAGTCTTTCAAAATCTCGGCAACGGTTCTTTTGTAACGGTAGATTTTAATTTCATCAAGCATCCCGTCCCAAGCATTGCTGGATGCGTTGCCGTCAATTCCAACGTACAATTTATCGCTGTTTACAAGCGTGCCTGTGGCAGAAATTGACGAGTCTTGAGCAACTTGAGCCCCATCTATATATAAAGTTAGAGTGCTGGTGCCGTCTTTAACACAGCTAAAGTGATGCCATTTGTTATCGTCATAAGTAGCTAAAGTGGAGGTTGCTGAATCATCTGGGGTCCAAGTGCTATCGTCATCAACAGCACAGGTAACATCTCCATCAGCTTCCATAAGGACTTTGTACCCACCCGCCGTACTGTTGTGCTTTGCAACAAGAATATCCTGACCGGAGATTTGCTGCGTATGCTTGAACCAACCTGAGACGGTAAAGTCATCCGCTGCAATAAAATCGATTGTGGAGTTGTCTACAACAATAAGCCCATCATTCGAACCATCAAAATCCATACAGTTTCCATAAACACAATCCGTTTGCCATGAGGGGCCTGAAATTGCTGCATCATTAGAGTAAGTTGTGGTGTCATGTGTTCCATTAGTCATGGTTCCGGAGTTCTGAACCACCAATGAAGTAGAACTTGCTGTAGTTGTGCTGGTTGAAGCATTTTTAAGTTGTGTGTCGAGGTCCTTTGCAGTACTTGGGAGACTGTTTTTTATTGATGCACTTCTTCGCCTCACATAAGTTGTGCTGGCTGTACTAACTTCAGAACTGGATATCGTAGTGCCATCTGTATCATTTTTTAGCTGTGCAAATGCAGCGTTACTCCCATTGCTAGTTTTAAGAGTGGACTCAAAAAAAGCATCGCTATCCACTGTAGCGTTGATGTTAAAACTTGAAGGGCTGTAGTAAAGAAAGAAATCTTGGTCCGTGTAGCCAGCATCAGAATCAGTTGCAGCCGTCGCAAGAGACATGGTTATTGACTCCGTAGATTTAACTCCAGTTGAGCTGGATTGAACTAGGATGACCTTTGCATTTGCTTGTCTAATTTGAATTCCGCTAATACTGGATCTAGTCCGTATTACATACTCCTTACCGGTCGTTAAGTTTATGGCCCCGCTCCTAAGACGGGACCATGAATTAGTGGAGTTTGAGACCTCTGAGCTGGATACCAATGTGGAATCTGTTAGATTATACAGATCAACGTAGCCTGTGGCAGGACCAGAAGTTACAAGACCGCTTACCTGAATTACTACCCAACTTGATGATGCAGTAGTCGTGTTCGTAGAAGAATTTTTAAGCTGGGTATCCAGATCTGGAGTAAAACCATAAGTTGGAAAGGCCGGCATTGAAGATGCTATGGAGCCTGACCTAACACGCTGATAACTGGCACTGGTTGTTGTTATTTCAGAACCTGATATGTCTACACTTGATGTGAAGTTGTAAAGTTTTGCATATCCAGTGCCTGCCGAGGTTTTAAGAGTAGCCTCATAGAAAAACTGTAAAACCGACCCGCCAAAAGAAATCTGTGATGAGTAAATATCAGGATTAATGCTATTGTAGTAAACCTGGCTAGAGTAGACTGTGTCGTTGTCACTGTTAGCAGTATTTATGTGCTGGTGTACAACCTCCAAGTCGGTGATCCCTCCAGCGGCACTCTGGTCGATCACAATCTTAGCATTTGCTATACTCCCACTACACCCTCCCGTATCGTCATCGCTACATCTTATTCTAACCTCATACTCGTCGTCATTTGTGACATCCCAATCACCATCACCATCTACATTAGTTGTTGTAGCTAGGGTCCAGGCCGTGCTTCCTGTATAGCTAACCTCTGAAACTTGGGTTCCATCTGTTTTGTTCCAAAGCTCCGCATATACTGTATCTCCGCTACTTTCTATTTTTAAAGATGCATGAAACTCCACATCACTGCTACTTTCGGGTGTGGGGGAGAATTTGGTTTGATCATACATATAGTATTTTGGGTTTGTTAACGACGAGTAAGCAGTATTCGTAAAACCCGTTTGATTGTTACCAAGCTCAACTTGAGTACGCGTATCGGTTATTTTCGTTGAATTTGATTGGATTACTACCAAACGAGCTGATCTAATTGTTACAGTTCTACCGGTGGAAGCTCTCACTCTGACTGTATAGTCTGTATCATCGGTCAAAGATAACGACCCCGTGCGACACCGCATCCAAGAGTCGGCAACATTTTGACACACTCCCGTTTCGTTTACTAAAGTCCCATCCTGTTTATGCAGTGAAAACCATCCTGCTTCTAGTGAAGAGCTCTTTTTTATCACAACATCTAAGTAGACAGTCTCACCAGAGTATTTGTCGGCGTCCCAGTGGACTAAACCTAGTGAGTTATCCGTAGGAGCTGTTGAGGTGCTCGTTCCTGCATATTGCTGGTCAATTATATTAATTTGCTGTTCAATAGTAGGGTTTTGTCCACCCCTTACAGAGGTTTCAAAATAAGTTGTGGGTGTTGGATTAAACTTTGTGGAGTCGTAATAGTAGATCTTTTTATCTGTAAGTTGCGTTTCGGTGGTGCTAGTTTGAATTTCCGAGTTTCCAAGTTCAGCCTGAACCTCGGTATCCGTCAACATTGAGCCATCGGATTGAACCACTACAAGTCTAGCTGACCTAATAGTTACAATCCTACCAACTGAGGCCTTAACACGTACTGTATAGTCAGTATCATCCGTCAAGGCCAATGCAGTAGAACGGCACCGCATCCAGGTCTCTGCCTGTTGTTGGCAAATAGTCGTTTCGCTTACCAGGGTTCCATCTGTTTTGTGGAGAGAGAAGTATCCTGCCTCCAAAGCGGAGCTTTTTTTAATTACTGCATCCAGATAAACAGTCTCCCCGGTATATTTGTCTGCGTCCCAACGAACTATTCCTAAAGAATTATCTGATGGTCCACTTGATGTGCCATTCCAAGCAAATTGTCGGTTTAGTATGTTTATACTGTGTTCGTTTCCTATGATGGGGTTTTCTATGATTGCTCCATAACCTTCATTCATTCCTAGATGCATTACAGGACCTGGGCCTATTTCCTCACTTGCATTAGTTGAAGTAGGCGCTGTTGCGGAATACTTCCTCAAACGAACCCAATCAATAGTACTTACCGTAGTTTCAAATTCTGCTAACTCAACTGAAAAAGTGGTGTTAAAAAAACTGCTTGTTTTGCTATCAGATCCAAGCTGAGTATACGAGGTATTATAAGTGGAACCCGTAAAGGAGGTTGAACTAGTTCTGTCAATTCTGTGAATATAGTAAGTGTTATATGAGGTAGTTGCATATGATGAATTGTTAATATAACCCCCGCCGTTTTCTCTATATTGAATTCTAGGACCTACCACTCCATTGTAATGAGGGTTAATAGCGAATCGATTATTAGTTTGTTCAAAATAAATATGGAACTGCTGATCAGATGCAGTCTTATATTTGATCTCGTATGTGTCAAGGTCTGTTGGACTGCTATCATAAGCACTGGTTTTTAGGCTAAAACCTTTCCAGGAGTCGTTAGACCATAGAGATAGTTCGCCCCCCGATAAACTAAAATTACTTGGGGAAAAGCCATTCGTCCACAAGTTTGTATCTATTGCTCCGGCCTCGAAATCATCAAATATTAAAAATATCGTAGTTGGGTCTACCTCACCGCTGGCGGCTGTAGAATTTCCATAGTAAATCCAGAAATCCTTCTTCTCGTTTGACGAATAATTGTGCTTCATCCAGATTTTAGTCACTGTTGTGTTGCATCCTTCGATATAAAAATCCTGAAGCGTAGTCATATCAGATCCTACAACTCTTATATCGTCACAATCGGATTGCATTTTCCCAGCCGAGATCAAAGTGGAAGTATTTAAGGTCAAACTGACCTGAAAATCTGTTAATGCGTTAGCACCGTTGGTTACAGTGGACTTCATTCTGTAAGTCCAACCCTCATTCCACCATGCAGCCCCAGCCTTTTTGGAGGTAAAAATTTTATATCCAACCACAAGTACTGTGAGAGTAAGGACAAATAAAAATATCTTCTTTCTGTGCAGGTTAGCGAAAGCTTTCATGATTTGTATTTTGATTTAGTATACCATTTTAAAGGTGTCTTCTAGCTCAAAAAATTTGAAAATAAAGTACAAAGTTTATGTTAAGTTAATTCGGCAATTTTGGAACAAAAGTCTGAGGGGTACTTAACTTTTAGCAGATCGGCAGCTTCTTTTGGTACAAACCACTTGAAATCAATGTGCTCGTCGCTCAAAGTGACATCCGTTGCCCCGTCAACTTCGCAGATGTAAATGCCCAAGATTAACCCGACAGAAGTGTCATTGAAAGGTATCCGAATATTAGATAAAACCATGTCTAATTTATTGATTGAGCCGATAGTCTTAATTCCTGTCTCCTCCTCAACCTCTCGCTTTAAAGTTTCCTCAACAGTGGAGTTAGTGTGAATTCTACCCCCAGGAATATCCCAATAGGCTCCGTTGGTGTTCAAAGACAACTTTTCCGGATTCACCTGAAGTAGTAGTATTTTTCCCTCCTCATTTCTAATTAGCGCCTTTATGCCTAGTTGAAAAATATCTTCATTCATAAACCTTTTCTGGTGAGGGCGGTGAGGATCGAACTCACGACACGCGGCTTAAAAGGCCGCTGCTCTACCACTGAGCTACGCCCCCAAAGGACGAGACTATTATAAGTGATCGTGCTCAAATTGTAACGTTACCCTATAATGACAAAGGTTATATGAAAAAAGTAACGGTTATTGGTGGTGGAACAGGAACTTTTGTTGTCTTGTCGGGACTTCGAGACTACCCACTAAAATTATCGGTCATTGTATCTATGATGGACAGCGGGGGAAGTACTGGTAAGTTGAGAGATCAGCTTGGTGTATTGCCACCTGGTGATATAAGGCAGTGTTTGGTGGCTCTTTCAAGCGCTCCGAAGCTCTGGCGTGAACTTTTTCTTTATAGGTTTGAAAAAGGGGACTTAGCAGGCCATAACTTTGGCAACATCTTGCTCGCAGCTCTTGAGAAAAATACTGGTAATTACACAGAGGTCATAGACTGGGCTTCCAAAGTGCTTGGCACGGTTGGGAGAGTAATTCCTGTTACCCTGAAAAAGTCCCATTTATGTGTCAAATTTGACACTGGTGAGGTTTTAAAAACAGAAGGAAGAATAGATAATAACCGCAACGGGAAACGAAGGATAGTAAAAGCGTTTCTAGAACCGAGAGTTTCAGCCAATGAGATGGCTCTTGAAGCTATTAGAGAATCCGATTTTATTATTTTTGGTCCGGGTGATATCTACACCAGCTTGATCCCAAACTTAGTAGTGCAGGGTGTAAAACCAGCTTTACAAAAAAGCAAAGCCAAAATAATATATATTGCTAACCTAATGACGAAAAAAGGTCAGACAACCAACTTTAAAGCGTCAGACCATTTACGGGAAGTTGAAAAGTATTTGGTAAGAAGAGTCGATTATGTCGTCCTTAACAATAAGAAAATCCCACCGAGGATTCTCAAAATGTATCAAGAGTTTGAAGAGAAAGAAGTTGAAGATGACTTGCCAAGAGATGCGAATATCATTAGAAGGTCTCTGATCTCCGAAGTACAGTATATTAGTCCTAAATACGACAGCATAAAGAGAAGTATCTTAAGACACGATTCAAAAAAGCTAGCTAAAGTTCTGGTAGAAATAATTAAGGGGTAGGGGAGTGGGTGAAAAAACTTGCATACGGGTGTAAGATTTAGTCGTGAAGGGATTAGAAAGAGTCATCTTTGCTTTAAGTTTAGGTGGATTGTTGTTTTCTGGTTACTTAAGTTCCGTTAAATTCTTCAATAATACCTGCGCATTCAATGAATCGTGCCCTTACGTTTTTGGATATCCGGCTTGCTACTATGGCTTTGGCTTATTCCTGATTCTCTTTTTGTTAAGCTTAAACATTTCCAAATATCTAAAAGTGGTTAATAAGGTAAGTTTGGTAGGAATTTTATTCGCCGGGTATTTAACAGCTACTGAGCTTCCTTCTATATTCCAAGGCACTAAGGATTACTTTTTTGGACTTCCGACCTGCGCTTTAGGATTTTTCTTCTATCTGCTGATTTTTATCTTGTCTTATAAATTATTGAAACTCAAAAATCGCTAGTATTTTGGTGACCCTGGCGGGATTCGAACCCGCGATATCCACCTTGAAAAGGTGGCGTCCTAGGCCGCTAGACGACAGGGCCAAATGTAGTCGGATTTTATCACACGACAACATGAGCCTACAATTGCTATAATCTCAACCACAAACACGTATGAACATCTTTACAGGCTTTTTGACTTTTATAGCATCATTAGTTATAACCTTAACCCCTCAACAAAGCTATACCGAAGGTCTAGTTGGCCAACCCCGCTCCTTTCTACCGGGTGAAGTGGTAACTGAGAACGACAAAACGGTTGCCAAGCTGCTGTTTAGAGGTTTGTTTAAATACGGTAGGGAAGGAGTGTTGGAAAAGGATCTTGCTGAGTCATACCTAATCTCTGATGACGGCCTGTCCTATACCGTAGTACTTAAAAAGGGTGAGAAATGGTCAAACGGGGAAGAAATCACCTCAAACGACCTTTTGTATACTGCATTTTCGACTAACGAGCTCAAAGAAATCGCTACGGACAAAATAGACGATTACACAATCAGATATACCCTGCCAAACAAGTTCTCTCCATTTTTAACTCTGTTAACAGTTGGTGTCATGCCGGCGAACCCAAAAAACAGCCAATTAATTCCAGTTTCTTCCGGACCATATCA
>Ga0209541_10018519_pt1 | contig 10076 bp, 5 predicted proteins | sample RifCSPlowO2_01_FD_184027 | JGI IMG/M metagenome (GOLD analysis project Ga0209541, IMG submission 184027) | Groundwater microbial communities from Rifle, Colorado - Rifle CSP2_plank lowO2_0.1 (SPAdes) (version 2) | ecosystem: Environmental > Aquatic > Deep subsurface > Groundwater | place: Rifle...
CTGTAGAGGAAAAAGACGGTACCCATTAAGAGAGCCAAGGAAGCAAAGAACCAACCCAGGCCGACGCTGAAAGTGGGGGCGGTGATGAGAAAGCGGAGCCAATTAGACAGAATCAGAGCAACGAAGAAGGAAAGAAGAAAAGGGGCTGGTAATCTTTTAAGCTGTTGAAGAAAGAGCGGCGGTGGGGCGTGGGAACGAGTGGGCAGTAACTCGGGAGCAACTGGGGCGGGAGATTGTCCAAGGAGGCGAGGTTGAGGCAAAAGCTGCTTGTCTCGACTGGCCAGAAGACGTTGATCGAAGCGAGAAAGCTGATGGCGAGATAAAACATTGTGGATACCGTGATGAGTAATGATAATTCTACCGTGGCGCTTAGCTAATTCGTGAGCTAAACCATGGGCTGAAAGCTTGGGTTTTTCTAGAGCAAGAGTAACAATTTGCGATTCTAGCCACTCGGGGGTACCTAGGCGGTGGTAGTGGCCACGGGGGTGAGAATCTACCAAGTCAGCGACCGTTTCTTTGCTAGTAAGGTAACGTTTCTTCCACTTGGCAAAGGTTTTGCGGCTAATCCCATATCGGCGACAGATTGAACCTACTTTCTCCCGGTTTTTGACGACTGCTTCTACCATGTCGTTTCTCGCGGAGGGTAAAAGTCGCCTTTTGCCTAGATAGATGTCTGTAATTCCTTTGACCGAATGGTGAAGAAGAGAAAATTGATACCGCTTGTCTTTGGTTTCCAGATTTAACTGTTTTAAAAGGCGATAAATAACCATATGGGAAAGCTGAAAACCGATAAGCTTTAGGTGCTTTGTGTACCACCTGGTGCTTCTTTGAGGCTGACTTACCACCAGTGAGAGCAAGGGATTAAAAGGAGATTTTAGGCGGCGAACCGGTGGCTTGCGGCTTAGGCGGGCCTCTTTAGCAGCTGAGCCACCTGAGTGATAACGATTGAGCCAGGAATAGAAAGTTTTTCTGGAAATACCGGCTGATTGGCAGACGGAAACGACTGTTTCCCTATCTCTGGTGACTCGGTTAAGGATACGCAGTTTGTCTCGGGCAGGTAGATGCATTGTGTAAATGTTACCTTTTATGGTTACAATCTGTCAATTGTTTATAAGACATAAATGTTTACCAGAAGAATCATTATTTTTGGTCTCTATAATTTCGCTGATGAGAGACTTTCTCAAGATATATTTTTAGCTAATATCATATTACAGGTTTATTGTATGTGTAATATTTTCTATCTTTATAATTTATTTATTAGGATATTCACCAGAGAAAAGGAGGTTTTATCAAGTCTGGCTAGCCTTTGGACTTTAACTAAAAGTCTTCAACGACAGCCTTTAATCACTCCTGATATGGAGAATGTGCTTGAAAACTACGAAGGGTAAAATCTAGCTGGAAGTTGGTGCTAAAACGAATCACTCCACTTCGTCCATCGGTAGGCTCGGGACTTCGTGGGGCGAGGATTCAACTTTAGAGTGTTAATTTTCACTATTTGATTGTCTTTCTTCTAGAACGAAATTATATACGAACCACCCTCCTACGTCCGGCTCAGCCGGGCTACGGAGGGTAAGAGTTAGACATTGATGACTTCCTGTTCATCTTGTGCTTGTCGCTCTTCTAAGACATAGCTATAACTGAACCACCAGTATACAAATAACCAGGCGATTACCATGAACGTACCCGCAAAATTGTGAAACAGCACTGCCGAAAGGTGACTAACGTAATATCCCAAAAGATAAATGATGACAATTCTGCCTATATTAACCCAAAACGTTCCCATCAGACCAATGATTATTGTTTCCAACCTACTCCCCCAGGTATAACCTCTTTTAAGTCCGGTAAAAAGCGTCACAAAAAACAAAACCACGGATTGCCAGCCGATACAGCTCCAAATAATCTGGGCTCTGTATGCTTCCGTTCCGCCCTTGAAAAGAACGAGCAATCGGTCGTTGGCCACTAATTGAATTTTAAAGATTGAAAGGATGGCAGCAACGAATTTTACCTCAACAGGAATAACGTATTTTTGGGTTAGGACGGATAACCCCGAGTAACTTAAAAATTTGGTAATTAAATCCTCAGAAGTAATAAACAAGGGTAGAGTTATTAAAACTACCACCAAAATAATGAATAAGTTTGAGAACTGCTGTTTATGGGTGCTTGATTTATGTCTCATTTTCTTCTTCTTCTCTTTCTAATATTTCTCATATAGCCTTTTACGTAGTTCCAAAGAGCCGGTAGACTTTGGACGGCTTTGGGTAAGAAAGGAATCAAAGGTAAGGCAATAAGCGCAGATTCGGGTACAGCAAAATTAGTCGTTTTTACTTTGGAGCAGCCTGTCCCTTCTGTAGTACAGCTCCCTACTTCACTTCCTTCTCCAACAAAAGCGAGGGAGGCATTAGCGGAGTTGGAGGCAGAGGCTATTTCGATGAAAGGTTGTATATATAAATAATTTCCCACACCCATATCTACAGAACCGTCCCCCGAAGCACCAGTGTAGGAAGTACACGTCCAAGAAATAGTATAAGCAGTGGTTGAAGGGGTAATGGCGGTAACTCCGGAAGGCTTGGTCAAAGTACAGACGGAACTGCCATACGTAGCATAAAAAACAGTGGAGTAAGAATTTCCATCATAAACAAACACTTTTACAAATAAATAAAAACTACCAGCGGTACTGCCAACGGTGGGATTGCGTAAACGAATGTCAAATTTCCAGGGGTCACTCGCTGACATTACCGGATAAATTCCCGATTGCGCGATGTAGAAATTTCCCCCATTTCCGCCAGATGGTTCCAACTCTGGTAAGGCAGCGGTACAAGCCGAGCCACTGGGTACATTTCCAAGTACTCCTGCAGCATCTTTCCCATATTTTCCGCAAATCTCGTTACTGGTTGCATCTGGAGAGGTGGCACGAAATTGATAAGCTGTCGAAACATTCGGATAATTGGCGGTATCGGCGCTGGCCAGTTCCCTGTGGAAATATAAAAGAAAATTGGCGGCTTCGACGGTGGGAACTTTGATGGCAATTGAACCAATGCTTAAAGAAAAAACTAAAAGAAAAACTATAGCGATTTTACCGACTCCCCTGATATGCCTTCTTCTTATTCTAAAGTTCTGAAAGGTATTGTGGCTGGTGGCAAGAGAGAGGTAGGGATTAGTGGATAGGCTATAGGCTATAGGTGATAGATTTGAGGGTGAGGAAGAGTAAGCGAGGGCCGGAAAAGGCCGGAGTTTGGCAGAAAGGGATGATTCGCCAGCCCAGGGTAAAATGCCACGAATCCAGCGGTAGAAGGAGCCGCGTTTGAAGACGTCGGTAATCTTGCCGGTTTTGGGGGTACGAAACCAAGGGCTTTCTTCTTTGGTCAAAAAGCCTTTTAAGCTGGCGTAGGCTTGAAAGGGAACGAGGAGGTAGCTCATGAGGACAAAGGAAGAGAGGCCTAAGTAATCTCGTTCTTCAGATTCTTCCAAGAAGAGGCCAACGGCGTTCATTAAAGGCAAAGCAAAGAGGTTAGTAAGGACCAAGGACCAACCCCAGACTTGGGTCCAGAAGGGTAAGTGAGATTTGATGATGACTTCGGAGACGAGCCAAGCTAAGGTGCCGGTCAAGAAGAGAAAGGCTTGGAGGTAGTAGGGAGAAAGATACAAAAACTCAAGCTTCTCGGATAGATTCAGAGGGCTTTTAATAAAGATTTTTTGTTTCCTACCAGAATTCCTAATTGATCTAATGCCTAATTGACCTAAATTATTTTGACCATTGGTATTTGGTGCTGATTTAGAATAATTAGAGAAATTAGAAATTTGGTCATTGCTACTCCCATTAACCCACCTGCCGAATAACAGACGGGTGAACATTCTCTTGACGTTGTTAGAGTGGCCTTCGGCCCACCTCATTCTTTGCCTGACTAGTCTTTTGAAGGTGGCGACGCATTCGCTGGGGGCTTGGATATAGGGGGTGTAGAGGACTTTGAAGCCGGCTTCGTAGAGTCTTAAAGTTAATTCAAAGTCTTCAGTAATAGAGGTGCCCCAACCGCCGACGGCGTTTAGGGCATCCACCCTAAGCATGTAAACCGAACCGGCGATTTGTTTTAAACCGCCGTAGATCTCTTCGCCGCTTCTTTCAATGACATAGCTACCGGCAAATTCGCTTCTGACTCCCCTAGTAATCCAGTTCTCACTTTTATTCAAGACGTGCCATTGGTAGCCTTGGACAGCGGCGATATTGGAGGAAGCGTTTAGCCCTTCGGCTTTGCTCAGGGTGAACGGAGAGGGGTTAGCGTTTAGTTGAAAATTTACTGAACTAGATGCTATACCCTTGTCTCTATACGCTTTCTGGAAATCGAGGGTGCCGGCTGTTGCCTGGAAGTATTTCAAGAATTGTTCGAGAGTGTCGGGGTAAGGGACAAAGTCGGCGTCAAAGACGACGATGAATTCGCTCCTAGAATCCATGTGGTCGGCGGCAAACTTTAGGGCGCCGCCTTTGAAGCCGGCCCGAGAAGTGCGGTGGAGGACTTTGAGACGGTCATCAGTCTCTGCTAAACGGTCGCAAATCTTGGTAGTCTCGTCGGTCGAGTCGTCAATAACAATGACTTCAAAATTAGGGTAGTCAAAGTTTAAGCAGGCTCTCAAGATGCGCTCGGCGACGCGTTTCTCATTATAGAGGGGGATGTGGATGGAAATGAAAGGGTGGCGAGTAAGAGTGATGTCAGCCATGGAAGTTTCCAGGCCTTTGGGGGTAGCTAATGATTTGCGGAAGCGAGTAATCTCGATGCCAAAAACGTTAGCCAGGATGCCTTTAAATGACCAATCAAAGGGAGGGAGGCTTTTAGCTTTGGCTCCTCCTCTGACCTCGTCATCGCTAGTTTTGAAAAAGTGGGTTAAGAAACCGCCTGTCTCTGCTTCTTCCCCACTCCTGGCGGCTTGACGGGAAAAGGATAAGACGACGGCAATAGTTAAATAGTACTTGAAACTGTAGAGGAAAAAGACGGTACCCATTAAGAGAGCCAAGGAAGCAAAGAACCAACCCAGGCCGACGCTGAAAGTGGGGGCGGTTAGCAAAAACCTTAACCAATTGCTAATTATCAAGGTAATAATAAAAGTGCTAGAGAAGGGTGAAAAAAGAGGACGTAACCTGGAGAAAAACCACAGCCAGGCGGCTGGTCTATAAGGTCTTTGGCCAGGTGGGGGCGAAGGAGCCAATCCCGGTAGAAATTGCGGCCAAACCAGTTTGGGTCGTTTTTCTTCTGCTGGTACTGGCATAGTAATTTCTGGCTTTTCCCTTTGATCCTTGGCCCAAATCTGACGTTTACTTATTGTATTCAATTGTTGGCGTTCCAGTATCCGTTGGAGGCCGTGACGACCAATGACTGGTTGACCGTTAACGACGGGAATGTTTTCCCACAAGTGGTCAATCCCCCACTCCGGGTGGTTCCTGACGACGGTGAGAATGGCTGTGATTTGGGCGACAGTAGCTTGGCGAGGATAGACAGATGGGAGTGAAGCTTGTTGTGGTTTTAGGGCTACCTCGGCTAAGCGGTTGAGCTGATTAGGAGTGAAGGGCAGGAGTCTTTTTAAACCTTGACGTCTGGTCGCCTGACGGTAGCGGTTGAGCCAGCGATAAATGACGGTTCGAGAGACGCCGAATTCTTTGGCCAGCTGGGCAATGGGGGTGCCGGCTTTGATGGTTTTGACCAGGTTGATTCTCTCTCTGATTGATAAAGAATCGCTGGCATGGCGATCTTGGCGCTCGGTGAGGTCTTGCCAGGCAGCATCGAAATTATCCTGGTAGGCCCCGGCCCAAGCTAGGCGACGTTGACGGCGAGATAAACCGTAATCTTCGAGGAGACGATAGAGCTGAGAGGAAGAGATTAGACTCTCCCCCAGGCTGATTTTGAGATGGCGATGGAGGTTTTGGAGTGACCAAGCCGGGTGGATCCAGATTTGGTTGACAATATTTTTAATGGTACTGGGGCTTGTAAGGCGACGGCGGCCAAAGTGGTGTTGAGGTTTTAAGACGGTTTTGTCATCTGGAGCTTGTCGATAACGAGCCAGCCAGCGATAAAAAAGAGTTCGGGAAATTTGATACTGACGACATAGTTTCTCAATAGGAACATTATTTTCTAGGTGTTTCTTGATTATTTTTAGACGTAAATGGGGGGGGATTTTGGGCTTCATCAGGGCAGTTTTTTGAGGGTAAATAGATTGTCTATACCTAAAATTGAAAAATTATTTTTTTAAGATTAAAACTATGTTAACAACCTATGGATATAGTGTCAATACTAATTCTAAACCTATTTAAAGGAGCATGTTTTTTTGTTTAATGGATTGGAAAGGCAGTTGATAAAAAAACCGTTTTAGCCGATTTTTCTGTCTACGAAAAACGACTCGAATGATTTTATTAGATCTTGTAGTGATTTTATCTACGTCTAAATATAAATCGTTTTTGACAGGTGTTCTTTAGTAGTGACTATCGAAATAATTTTATTTAAAATTTCCATATTATTTTCATTTAGATAGGTAATTTATCTTATTATCATTTTTGCCAATCTATTTTGCTGTTCACATATTGTGCTCTTTAAACCAACTGAACTGTTGAATGACTAAACCTGGTTACTTTACTTAACTTCTGCATGAATATATTATGAAAGCTATATGATTTTTTTGATATTTAATATCAATCCTGTAAAGTAAGAAAACTGTTATAAAAACAAGGGCTCAAACTTAGTAAAGCTCGACAATCTTTTGAAAATTGTTTTTTTTGATATATTAATTATATTAACTGATATATTTCGATCATTTTATATACATAATCTCTATTTTTTTATTTTTTAATCTATATATTTTTTTGAAATAGTACACTTAGTTCTTCCCTATAAAGGTTTACTTTTTTCCTATAGAAGATAATTAGCGGTTATCAAAATGTTGCTAACAATGCTTTTATCGAAAGTCTTATAGTCACTACATCAGTTATGGGTTTTGTTCTGTTATTATCTGTATACTAGTGTGTTATCGTTCTGCAATTTTACTTTCGAGGATTAAACCAATTACGACGTCCTTTTCTCCGCTAACAGACTGGATTTGAACCTCACGATTGAAGACTAACGGCTTAAAGGGCCAAGAAAGTTTTGTTAGTCAGGGTGTTTCGATTCCAGGCTTGCTGGTGATGAGTTATTTACTAAATGAATGTTATCTAAAGGTTGAAATGATTTTATATATTCGGAACGAATGACTTTTTGAAGGATTTAGGGAACTATCGAAGCGTTTTTGCCTGGAATTAAACTGTCTATATTAACTACTATCCCGTTAAAAATTAGGCCTGTAAGGCTCTGTGATTGCCTACTAAACTTGAGAATCATGGTAGTGGTAGTTGTGCCGGCGAAAACATCAATCTGCAAGTAGCGATCACAAATCGCTGGCCGCTTACCTTTAAAAGAAAAAAGTTGACATCTTGCTATCTGGAAGCGTTTCCTGAGTGTCTAAAAACGGTTTTTTAAGGTGCTACCCTACTTTTTGGATGAGTAGATGAATTTTTCAATAATCGTGATTGGCTAGATGGTCGATTGTCGGTCTGCGAAAAATTTTTAAAAAGGTCTAAAAAAACGAGAAATTATGGTTCTTAATTATCTTTGGAGTTTGAAATATTTCATTACTAAAAATTTAAATGGTTTTTTACAACAGTGGTCTTGAATGATTTAGATTGTCTATATCTAAATGAAATATTTTTTACCTTTAGTTATTTTATTTTGATTTTATCTTATTTTACATGTGTTCTATATTCTATTATGTAAACATCATATGGATATGCTGTCAAGCCTGTTAATGATTAAAGTCAAAAATTACACGATAAAATTGAATTAAGGTTCCTGTATTGAAGAAGAACGGCGACGAGGCATTATCCAAGTTCCCTACCCGATATCTACCCTTCCACAACCGGAAAATTTGGAAATGATTAAGACTTTGGTGATCCTAAAGTAAGAAGATAAATTTTTCAGGCTTGGCTCGAACCTAATTTTGCAGGACAAGACCTTGAGTGTATATGACGAAAACTTTTGTATTTCATCGAAATGATGAGGTTAGAGAATATTTTTTGAAATGTGCACGCCACGTTCGGTTTACATGAACGTACCTGATGGACTACAAGCAGTTAACATGATTGTAGTGGACGGATCCTTCGATGGTGAGCCCTTCGGCAGTGAGCACTTCGTCCTGAGCTCAGTGTCGAAGGACTCAGGGCCGAACTGCTTTTAGCCGATATAGATGAAGTTTCGGGATTTGTTATACAAGACATACACATAGAAGAATTTCATTAACTCAAGTGTAGCAAATATTTTGGGGTGGACAGATACCAGTCGGTACTTGTTTTTGCTCGGGTACCATTCGGGAGGGATGCCGTACGGCATCTCCCTCGGTACCCGGCTGCGGTAAATTCTTTCCTTTCTTCTGGCGAAGCAAGGTGCAGAATTGTACCTTGCAGGGGTGGAGGGAAAGTATTCGAACCTATTATGCCTAGTATTGAAGAAATAGAGGTTATTAGACCAGATTGTTTAGTACGTGGCTTTCTGCAAGCAACTATTGAATATTTAATAACTGTAATAAATAAACAGCGAAAATTGCAATTAAGTTATGTAAACCATGTGCCAGCATAATTATCAAGAATGGTTTACTTCCCTTTTTCTTTGTTTTTAAAATGTATCCCCAAGAAAAAACAACACCCACCAGAAAGGCTCCTAAAAGAAAACCCAGAACCGGGAGGTGAAGAAAAGAGAAGACCAAAGCAGATAATATTATGATCAGCTTGTTGGATTTGATAAATTTACTGAGCAATTTGATAGGAATGTATTGTCCTATCAAGGTTTCAAAAAATGGGGCAATGAGAATTAGTGTGACGTAGTGAAAAATATTAAGTTCAGCTGTTTGAGTGTTTGATGAAAATGGAGGACGATTCAATCCGATTAAATTTACTATTAAGTCACCGATAATTGTTCCGGGAATTTTAATAATAATTGAAACTAAAGACAGAACAACAATAAAATTAAATGAGTTTGTGATTGTTAACCATTTAATAAATTGTTTCATAATTTACTATATCATTTGCAGGGGTGGAGGGAATTGAACCCCCGTCACGGGTTTTGGAGACCCGGGTCCTACCACTGAACGACACCCCTAGAATTCTTCTGACAATGTTCTACTGATGATGGTTGGAACTGGTGATAATTTTACCAGATTGTAGCAGGATTATTGAAATTCTTCGATTTCGTCGACGTCTAAGCGGCCTGCTTCTTTGAGAGCTTCTCCTATACCAATGTAAATTTCAACTTTGCCGCTTAACACGCGCATGATGGCTTGGTTGAGTTTAATTTCTTGGGGAACTTTGCCTGGTTCACGGATGACTAATTTATCTTTAATGAGCGAGATAAAATTGGAGTGTTCTGGTAAGACATCAAACTGGCCTTTGTCGTTGACTGACGACAAGGAGATAACTTTGCCTTGGTACAAGGTTTGATCTTTGTTTTTAACCGTAGTCTGAATCGTTTGCATTTTAGGCCTTACTATGTTCTATTTGCCGATGATTTCGGTCAAACTGCCGCGAAAAAGAAATTGGTCCTCTGGGATGGCATCGTGTTTGCCGACAATAATTTCGTTGACGTCTTTAATAGTGGTGGTTAAGGGTACAAAGACTCCGGATTCGCCGCGCTGAGCGGCGGCGGCAAAAAAACGCTGGGTCATGAAATTACGTAAGCGTTTGGCACGGTTGTAAATGATTTGGTCTTCTTTAGAGAGTTCGGAAATTCCGACCAAAGAGACAATCCGTTCCAGCGACTGGGCACGTTTGAGCATGGTTTTGGCGTTTAAGGCCACTTCGTAATGGAACTGGCCAACGACAGTGGGATTTAAGGCGGTGGAGGCGGAAGCGAGAATGTCTACCGCCGGTAAGAGCCCTTCCTGATAGACGCTTCTTGATAAAACCACGATGGATTCGAGGTAGGGAAAAATTGACTGGACAGCTTGATCTAGCAAATCGTCGGCAGGAACGTAGACTGCTTCAATGGTGCTTAAATGAGCTTTGTCTGTCGAGACTA
>Ga0209541_10018521_pt1 | contig 10076 bp, 7 predicted proteins | sample RifCSPlowO2_01_FD_184027 | JGI IMG/M metagenome (GOLD analysis project Ga0209541, IMG submission 184027) | Groundwater microbial communities from Rifle, Colorado - Rifle CSP2_plank lowO2_0.1 (SPAdes) (version 2) | ecosystem: Environmental > Aquatic > Deep subsurface > Groundwater | place: Rifle...
ACGGATAAAAGTTACTCTAGGGATAACAGGCTGATCGCTCCCAAGCGCCCACAGCGACGGAGCGGTTTGGCACCTCGATGTCGGCTCATCGCATCCTGGAGCTGAAGAAGGTTCCAAGGGTTTGGCTGTTCGCCAATCAAAGCGGTACGCGAGCTGGGTTCAGAACGTCGTGAGACAGTTTGGCCTCTATCCTCCGTGATCACATAGAGATGTGCGGGACGCTGCTCCTAGTACGAGAGGACCGGAGTGGACGAACCTCTAGTGGCCCTGTTGTCGTGTCTACGGCATTGCAGGATAGCTATGTTCGGAAGGGATAACCGCTGAAGGCATCTAAGTGGGAAGCCCCTCCCAAGATTGCATCTCTCCATAAGTCCGCCGGAAGACCACCGGTTAGATCGGCCACAGGTGTACGCACGGTAACGTGTTCAGCTGAGTGGCACGAACGGACGATCGAACATTTCTTCTCCTATGCTGTTCATGTGTTGCAAGGCGGGCAGGATGTGCTCACATTCCGCTCCCAAAAAACCCACGATCTTGGTGGCTTTCGCGACAGGGATACACCCGTTCCCATGCCGAACACGGCAGTTAAGCCTGTCAGCGCCGATGGTAGTATCCATTCGGATGCGAGAGTAGGTCGCCGCCAAGATCGTGGGTTTTTTCGTGTGCGCCGGGTTGCGGCCATTTTTCCTATTCTCCCGAGAATATCTTTTCGATTTCTTCCCGTATCTCCGGTCTTCCGATTTCCTCGATCCCTGCTTCGAGCGGCTGCTTGAGCAGCACGATGGCATCGAGGACGGCATCGAGGTCCATGCAGGTGTTCTGGTCGCTCTCACAGGTTTTCTTCACGTCGGAGAGTATCACGGACGCCTGGTCGTAGGCGGCGTAAACCTCCTGGGGAACGGTCGCGTTTTCCCGCAGGATGATGCCGTAGGCGTCGCGGAACTTGCCGAGGAGCCGTTCCGTCCGGGCGATGATGGAATCAATGTCCGGCGCCGGGGCGCGCGGCTGTCCCGAAGGTGCGGTCGCCCCCTCTTCCTCCGCCGCTTTTTCGACGATCTCCAGAAGTTTCTTGATGGAGAGCGCCATGGAAGCCACCGCTTCCTCGCTCCCATCGGTCGTCGAGAAATACTCGTGGCCGTCCTCCAGCCACGTGACCGCCTTGGCGATCATGTCCGCCGTCTCGTCGGGGAACGCGCGCGAGTCGCGGATGATTTCCATGCGCGCGTGCACTTTTTCGATGAGGTCCAGCAGTTCGACCCGCTTCTCCCCGCGGCGTTCCTCCTGGAGGAATCTCTCGCGCAGTTTCTGCTCCACCAGTTCCTCCTGTCCCGGAGTCAGTTTCACGATCGCAGGCGTCTGGGGACGGGCCTCCGCGTCGGCGGGCGGCGGCGCGCCGACGTCCTGCGGCGTTCCGGCGGACGACAGCGGATCGGTGGTCGGCGGGGAGAGGGAGGAGGAGGCCTCCGCATCGCTCGTGATGGACGAGCTTTCCCCTTCTGCTTCGCCCGTCGGACTACGGGGGATAAACTGCGGGGCGGGAGGGGAGAAGGACGAGGAGAGGAAAGAGGATGAAGAGGGGGAATAGGATGAAGAAGACAAAGAGGATGAAGAGGGAGAGGAGAAGGACAGGAAGAGCGAAGAGGAAGCGGAGAAGAAGGACGAAGAAAGAGAGGAGAAGGAGGAGGGAAAAGAGAAAAACGAGAAGACGGCTGATGGAGATGTGGAAGACGCGGCAAGCGGGAGAAGGGGGTCATCATCGTCATCCTGCCTGTCGTCATCTTCATCACCTTCATCATGTTCGTCGTTCCCCCCATGCTTTTTCCGTTCGTCGTCGTCGTTTCTTTCCCCGTGTCGCTGGCTTGTCTGGCTCATGCCGGAGTCCGTGGAAGAGAACCAGCCGCCATTCCAGAAGCTCCAGGCTGAACTGTGCATGTTGCTGTATGCCGATGGGAAAGGAGACGGTGCAAAAGAAGCTCTGTCCTGCGGGAGTGGCGGTTCAAGCTCCATTCCAATGCCGTGGATATCCGCAGTGACGGCGCGTCCCGCGGCGATACCTGCGGTGAGCACCGTCAGGACGGTCAGGACGGCGCTGATGGGGCGGCGGGGGCGGCGGATCGATTTGTGTGGCATAGAAATCGAACAATTATAACGCAAATGCGTCCTTTTCGCCAGTCTCGCATGACCGCAAAGCGTCATTTTATGGTATAATGAACGGATTTTTCACGATGCCCCGCCCCGTCCGCAAACCGTTCGCCGGCATGTTCGCCTCCTCGCATCGTCTCACATGGGCGCTGCCCTTCCTTGCGGTCCTTCTGCCGGTGATCCTTCTCGCGGTCTACTCATTCCGCACGGCATCGCAGTCCGTCAAGGAACTCGTGGAGGACGGCAACTTCTCGGCAGTGGAAAATCTGTCGGAGTTGGTCGTGCAGGACATTCTCGAGGGCGTGAGCGTCGCGCATGCGCTCGCGTCGATCCCGGGGACCGTGCGCGCGCACGAGGAGCGGGACGAGTTCACCCTGCGCAGCCGCCTCAAGGCGATGGTCGTTTCCTATACGCAGCTCGACCGGGCGTTCATCACGGACCGGGACGGTCGGGTCACAACGGAATATCCGCGGCTCGAGAAGGCGTATCGGACCGATTTCGCGGGCATGGAATGGTTCCGGGAGGTGATGGGGACGATGAAGCCGACAATTTCCGCCGCGTACCTGCGTTCCCCGTTTGACGAGTACCCGGTTGTCGCCATTGCCGTGCCGATCTTGTCCGACGGGCGAGGCGTGAATGGCGTGCTCGTCTTCGAGTATTCCATGAAGCGAACGGTGAAGTGGTTGCAGGGCACGCGTCTCTCCGGAGAGGGATACCTGTTCGTGGTGGATCAGGACGGCGCGCTCGTCGCCCATCCGGGTTTCGATTTGAGCGGCCGGATGCGCCGGGAATACGGCGGAGTGCGCCAGATCAGGCAAGCACTCGACGGCGGCTTCTTCTCGGACGAATACGTCGATCCCATTGTGGGCGAGCGGATGATCGCGACGTTCCTTCCCGTCACTGTCGGCCGCCATACGTGGGTCATGGTCGCGCAGCAGCCGAAAGCGCGGGCCTATGCCGAACTCAACCGGCTGAAGCTGAATATCGGGATTGCCGGGGCGATCCTCACCCTCTTCACGCTCGCGATCATCGTCGCGCTCGCGAATATGAGCGCGCGCATCGTGAAGCTCAATCAGGAGCTCCGGGAGATCGCGTCCATCGTCGCCGGTTCCAACGACGCGATCATCGGGCTCACGCGCGGCGGCGTGATCAAGTCGTGGAATGCGAGCGCGGAGAAGATGTACGGGTATGGGGCGGATGATATCCTCGGGAAGAGGCTCGTCGACCTTGTCCCGGACGAACGGGATGCGGAAGTGGAGGACGTGCTCAGCCGCATCCGGCGTGGCGGGGAAGTGCAGCACTTCGATATGGAACACCTGCGGAAGAACGGGAAGCTGATCCCGGTCTCCCTCAACCTTTCCCCCGTGAAGGATGCCGGGGGGACGATCATCGGCGCGTCCGCGACGGCGCGTGACATCACCGAGCGCCGGGAGATCGAGAGGATGAAGGCGGATTTCATCTCGTTCGTCTCCCACCAGCTCAAGGCGCCGATCACGGCCATGCGCTGGACGATCGAGAGCATTCTGGATGGGGATTACGGGAAGGTGCCCGATGCCCTCCAGGAACCGCTCCGGGACCTTTCGGATGTCAATGCAACGAGCCACCACCTCGTGATGGACATACTGAACGTGTCGCGTATCGACCGGGGGGTGATTGCTGTCAGCCTCTCACCCGTCCCGCTCCGGGATATCGCCGAGCGCGCGGTGCGCGATTACCGCCGGGCGATCGAGAAGGCGGGTCTGCGGCTCACGCTGGAGGGAATGGAGCAGGACGTCACCGTGCTCGCGGAGATCGAGAAGGCGGCGGAGGCCGTCAGCAACGCGGTATCGAACGCGATCAAACACACGCAGGAAGGCGGTATCACCGTTACGCTCCGGAAGGACGAATCGTATGGATACATCGCCGTGCGCGACACGGGGGAGGGCATGCCCCCGGCGGTCATGCAGAGGCTCTTCTCGCGCGACCAGATCCTTGGCGGCGCGGCGGACGCCGCGGCGAGCGCCGGTCTCGGCCTCTATATCGCCAAGAAATTCATGACGCTCCAGAACGGGGATGTCGAGGCGGCATCGCAGCCCGGGAAGGGGAGCACGTTCATATTCAAGCTGCCGCTCCTCAAGAGCGGATCTGTGCAGACAGGAGGGAACATGCTATAATGACATGATCACCATGAACCATCATCTCGTCCGGGCCGGCGTCATCGCAATCCTCCTCGCGGCGGTCGGCGGTGCGCAGGCGTTTCTCGACGAGGTGATCGTGCTCAAGCAGGAACTCCGGGCGTGGGAGACGACGCACGCGATGGATTTCGGGGACATCGTCGAACAGCTCGACGACCTGAGCGGCCCGGTGTTCGGTGACGTCGCGGACGGGGACTGGTACCACCCCTACGTTTCCACGCTCGCGGAATGGGGGATTGTGTCCGGGTATCGGGATGGCGACGGGCGGCCCACGGGGGAGTTCCGGCCGGGGAACCCCGTAACCGTCATCGAGACGCTCAAGATGGCGATGGAGGCGGCGCAGGTCAGCACGATGCTTTGCACGAACGCACCTCTGCATCCGGAGGCACGCGGACACTGGGGCGCGCGGTACGTGGCGTGCGGGGAGAAGATGAGCGTGCGTCTGCTCAAAGCGGGATTGGCCACGGGACTCAACCGTCCCGCGAAGCGCGCGGAAGTCCTGAGCATCGTTCATGACGTGTTCGGAGAGGCCGTTCCCCCGGTCTATTCCAATTTCACGGATACGGCCGGGCATCCGTACGAAGCGGACATCGCGTACGCGGCGCTTCTCGGGATCGTGGGCGGCGATACGGACAAGGCGGGGAATCCCGTCGGCGCCTTCCGCCCCGACGATCCCATCAATCGCGCGGAGACGGCGAAGGTGATGTACGCGAAGGTGCGGGACCGGGTGCGGCAGGAGATTGTGGCGAAATAATTCGTGGGAAACAAACCTACGGTGGCGGCGTGGCACGGCCATCTTGGCTGTGCGTGGCACGAGCATCCTGCTCGTGCCTGCACACCAGAGTGCGTTTCGGCACGCAGGCGTGCACATCTACGCGTGAACACGTATGCATGGGCAAGATGCCCATGCTACGTACGGGCTGGAAGCCCGTGCCACAAAAGCACGTACCGTTCCCCATCCGTGCTCGTATACTGTGTGTCGTGCAGGAACGCCTCCAGAAAATCCTCTCGGCCCGTGGCATTTGCTCCCGCCGCAAGGCGGAAGAATATATCGTGCAGGGGTTAGTGAAGGTGAACGGGACGCCATCTGTGCTCGGGCAGAAGGCGGATCCGGAAAAGGACAGGATCGAAGTGGAAGGGGCGGTTTTGGGGGAGAGGATGCGGATGCGGTATTACCTCATGAACAAGCCGGTCGGAGTGGTGACGAGCAATGTCGAGAAAACCGGGACAGGTCCGGTTTTCTTGGCTGATGGAAGAGAAAAAAACCGGACCTGTCCCGGTTTTCGAACCGTTCGCAATTTGCTGCCTCCGGAAATCCGGGGAAAGGTGTACCCGGTCGGCCGGCTGGATAAGGATACGTCGGGTTTACTCCTTTTCACCAACGACGGCGTCCTCGCGTACCGGCTGACGCACCCGAAGTTCGATCACGAGAAGGAGTACGAGGTGATGACGGAACGCCCCGTGACGGACGGACAGCTCCGGAAACTCCGGGAAGGCATGACCATTTCCGGCGAGAAGACGAAGAGAGCTTCGGTCGAGCGTCTCGGCGCGGCGCGCTTCATGATCGCCCTGACGGAGGGGCGGAACCGGCAGATCCGGCGGATGTGCCAGAAGGTCGGGTGCCCGGTGAAGGATTTGCGAAGAAAACGGATCATGACGCTCGAAGATCCGCGACTCCGGGAGGGGGAAGTGCGGGAGCTGAGTGAGCGGGAGAGGGAGGAGCTTCTTCAGTCAGTCGGCATATCTGCTACTCTGTAGCCGTGAAAATCATTCCACACGGTGCCGCCCGCGAGGTAACCGGCACCTGCCACGAGATCCGGCTCGAAAGCGGCCGGCGCATCCTGCTCGATTGCGGGCTCTTCCAGGGAAAACGGAAGGAAGCGGCCGTCAAGAATGCGGACGTTCCGTTCGAGACGCAGGACATCGATGCAATCGTCCTCACGCACGCGCACGGCGACCACGTCGGGCGCATTCCAGTCCTGCACAAGAAGGGGCTCCAGTCCCCCGTGTTCTGCACGTACGCGACCCGGGACCTCGCGGAGATCATGCTGCAGGACAGCGCCTACATCCAGGAGAAGGACGAGGAGTACTTCCGCAAGCACGTGCGCGCGTCTACGATGCTGCGGGACGGCCCCCTGTACACGCAGGAGGATGCGCGCGGATGCATGCGGCTCTTCCGCGGGCAGAATTACAACGAGTGGTTCGAAGTGTGCGAAGGCGTCCGGGCGCAGCTCATCGAAGCCGGGCACATCGTCGGCGCGGCGATGGTCGTGCTGGAGATCGCCGAAGGCGGCATCGCGCACCGCGTCGGATTCTCCGGCGATCTCGGGCGCAACATGCTCCCGATCATCCGGGATCCCGCGGACATGCCGCCGCTGGACGTCCTTCTCTGCGAGAGCACCTACGGGAACCGCAGGCACGAGGATATCGCGGCTGCCCGGCATGTCCTGCGGGACGTCGTTACCCGCACGGCCAGGCGCGGCGGGAAGGTGCTCATCCCCGCGTTCTCCCTCGAGCGCACGCAGGAACTCGTGTATGACCTGCACATCCTATGGGACGCGAAGGAAATCCCGGCCGTTCCGATCTTCATCGATTCGCCGCTCGCGACGAAAGTGACGGACATCTTCATGAAACATCCGGAATGCTACGACCGGGAGATGTACGAGAAGTTCCTGAGCAAGGCGCATAATCCGTTCCGGTTCTCTCTCGTGCAGTACACGGAGAGCCCCGAGGACAGCAAGGCGCTGAACGGCATGCCCGGCCCGATGGTGATTATGGCCGGGTCGGGGATGTGCGAGGCGGGCCGCATCCGGCACCACCTCCGCAATGGTGTCGAGGATCCGCGGAACACCGTCCTCGCGGTCGGGTATATGGCGGAGAACACGCTCGGCCGCCGCCTGATCGAGCGGAACGTGGGGGAAGTGAAGATCTTCGACGAAACGTACCAGAAGAAGGCGGAGACGCTCTTCATCAACGCGTACTCGGGACATGCGGACATGGCGGATCTGGACCGGTTCGTCGCGCGCACGGAAGGCCTGAAAAAAATCATTCTGGTGCACGGGGAATCCGGTCAGATGGAGCCGTTTGCGCAGCGGATACGGCTCGCGCGCCCGGAGACGGAGGTCTACATGCCGGAGAGGGGGGAGGAGATCGCGGTATAGTTTCAGCATGCTCATAGATGTCTTTTTCGCCGCGCGGGACGTCCTCTGCACATTGCTGGGGATTCCCTTCACGCCGCGGGATCGCGTCGAAGCATCGCGCCTCTCCCTCCTCGCCGTCGCCCTCTGTACGCGGCACGTTTGCGGGCCGGGGGTTTTGCGCTGCGGGCACGGAGGAATAGCGGTGGTGTGCCTGGTACGGGACGGGGAATTGCACGTGCGGTCTTTTATCGAACACCATCTCTCCCTCGGTGCGACACGCGTTGTGCTCCTCGACAACGGCTCGACGGACCGGACGGTCGCGATCGCCCGGCGCTTCTCCTGCGTTACGGTTTTGCGCAGCCGCCTGCCGTTCCGCACGTACGTGCTCGCCTTTCGCAGTTACCTCCTGCGCCGTTACGGGCGCAGGCGCTGGTGCCTCGTCGCGGATATCGACGAGCGTTTCGACTACCCGTTTTCGAACGCGTGCCCCCTTCCGCGCCTCATCGCCTATCTCGACCACTGCGGATTCAACGCCGTCGCCGCGTGCATACTGGACATGTTCGCCGATGCGCCCCTGAACGCGCTCCGAACGGACGGCGGTTCGTCCCTGCGGGAAGAATATCCCTACTGCGATCTTGCGAACCTCCGGGAGCGCCCGGCTGTTCCCGGGAAAAATCAATTTCCCGACACGCACCCCCCCCTCTACTGCCGCGGTGTTTTCGAGACCGTCTTCGGCACCCGGGTGCCGCTCCACAAGTATCCGCTCGTGAAAACCGGGGACGGACTCTCCGCGCGGGACATCGGCATCCACCGCATCGAGCGGGGCGCGCGCATCGCGGACGTCTCCGCCGTCCTCTTCCACTACCCGTTCACGCAGGATCTCCCGCGCAAGTGCCAGCGGGCCGTCGCGGGGAACGTCTATCACAAGCGATCGGAGAAGTACCGCGCCGTACTCGGCCGTCTGGAAGCGTTCCCCGATCTGAATGTGTTCCGGGAGGCGGAGCGCCCGGAGAAGATAGCGCGTGCGGATGATCTCATCGGCCGGTGCGTTACGGTATCAGACGGCTACAAGCGACATGTGTTTGACTGAGGCGATGTTCGTCGGGTCATTGCCATCTTCGTTGCGGTTCAGGAAATAGCGCAGGACCTCGCTGTGCAGCCGTTCCTTGGGACTCGTCCATCGCCATAGCCCGTCGGGGCCGGTCGCGATGTCCGCCGACGGATCGAAAGCGGCGTCGATCAGGATGCGGTTGCGTTCCAGGTAATTCCGTTCGTCGAGGCGTCCGTGCCACAGATGCCGGATGGTCCCGTCGAGGCAGCCGACCCGCCCGAGGATATCGGCATGAATGGCGCGCGCCCAGCACGCGAAGTGTTCCCGCATTGCCTGGTTCATGTTGGAAAGAAGGTACGGATGTTCGCCTCCGTTCAGGAGCGCGATAGCGAGGAGCCGGTCGTTCGCGCCGAGCACATGCGCGTCGTACAGGCCGTGTTTCGCCAAAAGCTCCCTGCGCGCTGCCCACGCGAATCCCGGAGCGAAGCGCAGGTCGTCGGTCGGTCCGTCTTCCTGCCATGCCCGTGCGACGGACGGAATCATCCGACCGGTGTGCCGCCTTTCCCGCGTGAGGTGCGTCACCGCGCCGAAGCACTGGATGACCGGCGCTTCCCCGAGCAGGGCGCGGGCGTCCTCCGTCCAAATGTTATCATCGAACAGGATGTCGGCGTCCAGCCAGGCCACCGCATCGTACGCGGACGGGAGGCGCGCGAGGAGGACATTAAGCGCGCGCTCCTTCAGCCACAGGACGGAGTCCGTCCGCAGCTGCAGGCAGCGTTCGTGCGCCGGGAGCGCATGAGGCTCCGCCCCGAACGCCACTTCGACCGTCCAGAGGTCCACGCCCTGCGCGGCGAGTCGTTCCGCGAAAAACGCGTAGTTCTCCCGCAGCCGCCCGTACCCAGCGGGATTGAAATGCGCCGTCATTGCCGCGAGTTTCGCCGGATGCGGGGATCGTTTCCAGAATGCAAACATACGTGAATCGGACGCTCTGCATTCATGGTAACACGTCCTGCTACAATCGCCCCGTGTCCGCAGTCGGTCGTCCCATGAAGGCCTCCGCGTGTCTCCTCTCGTGGAAACGCCCGCGGAACATGCAGCGCATCGTGGACCACCTGCGCACGTTCGCATTCATTGATGACATCGTGATCTGGAACAACGGCGCGGCCCCGATGTCCGTCAACGGGAAGGACGTGCATGTGATCCAGAGCGATCGCAACCGCGGCGGGTACGGGCGGTATCTCTGTACCGCTTTCGCGCGGCACGACGTCATCTTCACGCAGGATGACGATTGGCTGGCTCTGGATGCGCCTCGCCTCTTCGCCGCCTTTTGCGAAGATCCCTCGCGGCTCGCGCACGGCCTCACCCGGGAGCACTATGAACGGAGGGAGCGGTTCCGCGCGGGGAACGCGCATGCCGCCCTCATGGGGTTCGGAGGGGTTTTTCACAGGGAATGGGTGCGGGTACTCGATCCGTACGCGGCGAAATTCGGCGAGGACGACTTGCTTCGGAGGCAGGCGGACTGGATGTTCCCGATGCTCCTCGGTCGCCCGCATACCGTGCTGTTCGTCC
>Ga0209541_10018525_pt1 | contig 10073 bp, 10 predicted proteins | sample RifCSPlowO2_01_FD_184027 | JGI IMG/M metagenome (GOLD analysis project Ga0209541, IMG submission 184027) | Groundwater microbial communities from Rifle, Colorado - Rifle CSP2_plank lowO2_0.1 (SPAdes) (version 2) | ecosystem: Environmental > Aquatic > Deep subsurface > Groundwater | place...
CGGACAGAGGCGCCAGAGGATACGGACGTAGAAACGCTGGTTCAGACAGGAGCGATTCCGGTCTGTGTTGGCGACGGCCCGTTTTCCAAGGTAGCCAAGGTGACCCAGGAGCACTCGGTCACGCGTAATGTGGCAAGGTTCCTGGGACTGCTGGGAGACCCAGTCTACCAGCAGCTCATAGACTGGAGCCATGGGGTTGAGGAGCGCGGAGCAGGCCCGTTTACGGAAACGGCCGGTATTATACGGCTTCTCTCCCTTGCCCAGATGGACAATCCGAGTGGGGTCTACGATACCGTGGAGAAGATGATTGATGCTCGACGGGCGGAGATCATCGAGGAGCAGAAAGCTAATCAAGACCTTGAGAACGGGTTGGTTGAGCTCGAAGCCCATTACCACGGTCGTACCATCAAGATCGGTGCAGTGGTTTCCAGTGCCCCGCTAATTGCACGCCAAGCGCGGAAGCGTGGGATCGACGTCCTGGTACGTAAGGATCCAGCCACTGGTCACGGATTGGTAACCGCCAAGGCTGGTATCAGATTGGCAAACTCGGTCGCCTGTCTGCGGGTCGAGGAAGCCAAGTTGGCCGGACAGCCTCCTCCATCTAACCCCCAGCGACCAGGCCTTGCTGGTACTGAAGACCGGTGGGTCTATAAGCGGGAACAAATGGAGTCGGTTATCAACGGTGGTTGGATAGCGCCGGACCTACCTGCAACAGCCATGGACATTCAGACCCTGGCAACTCTTGTCACCATGGGTCTGGAAGGAGGGTGATCAACAACCACAATCGAATATGGATTTGTGGGAATGGGGTTTCCAAAATGTTTCGAGCAATCGAGACAAAGTAGGGGCCCTTTTCCTTTTGGGAAAAATTTGTGTTAAAATTTTTTAAACTAAAAAATGGAATGGCCAATACCGGTAGAAAAAATAATTCTTTATTCTGGGGCAGATTTCGATGTCCTATTTGCTACATGGCTTTTTAGCCGTAATATTTCATATGCAAAGTACGCTCGGATAGAGTTCGTAAAAATTGGCGAAACCTGGAAAAATCAAAAAGTAGATTCTGATCCTTCTATAATCCATATCGATACCGGTGGTGGACGGTTTGATCACCACGGCGGAAAAGAAAAAACTGCGTCCCTTTTAATGGCTAAAGAGCTGAAATTAGATTCCGACCCCGCTTTAAAAAATCTCCTTTCCCTTGTGGAATCTTATGAAAAAGCCGAAAAACAAGTATTTTACTCCCCTAGTCAGATTATTACCGGTTGGTATTATAAATATCAAAGAAACCCCAGACTTGTTGTAGAGAAAGCTCTTGAGCTTTTCGATATTTTGTATGGACAGGAAAAGAAAAGAATAGAGGCAGAAAGCAAGGCAGAAGCAGTAGTTTGGAAGGAATGTGGGCAATACAAAGTGGCGGTTTTGGATGAGATTCCGCAGCTTCGTGACTGGGCGTTTGAAGCTGGTGCGGCGGTTGTAGTCTGGAAAAGTACGGTAAATGGTAATCCAAACTACGGAGTTCAAGTGAGTAGAAGTCTTGACGTTACCTTAACAAAAATGGTAGCAAAGCTTCGAGAGGAAGAAGCAAAAGCAAGAGGATTAGATTTAAGCGACACGGATCTCGAAACCATTAATGAACTTGAGCAAATGCCTGGTTGGTATCTTCACAGCTCCCACAAACTGGTTCTTTGCGGTTCTCGCAAAAAACCTTTGAAGAAAAACGAAGTAAGCATACTACCTTTCGAAAAAATACTGGAGATCCTCTGCACAGCACTTCAACTATAGGGCTTGACTTTTCCTTAAAACTAATATACAATGTCGCTCACTTTAGAAGAAAGGAGTGATGGCTGTTGGATGCCAGATAACAAAAGGCCAAACGCTTGGGTTGGTGAGATGCTCTCTTATGTTGCTACTGTTCGCCCAGATCTCCCAGAAGAAGTACGAGAGAGGCAACGCCAGGTGCTTAGCAACTTTCGCACTCGTGAGTTTGAGCACTTTAACAAACGACTTTTAGGTAAGTGGAAAAGAGGACTACTGTTCGAAGCACTCGCGCGCAGCGATCCTCCTTACCCGAAGATGAGTGAGGACGAACGCCAGACGGCAGATTATCTGATGGACGCGCTACGGCGCGATCTTTTTGGGATAATTGATTTCGAATCGTCTCACTCACACCCAGACGATATTATCGTTGAGGTGAAAGATGGAATAGCCACTTTGCTTGCCATTGTGGAAACAAAACTAGACCCCTTTCATAAAAGAGTGAGGGAGCAATTAGGAAAGTTTCGCGGATCTTTGTTCGCGATAGTTCAGGCGATAAATCTCCGTCTAGAAAACGGACTAGCTTTACCGTCTACACCACTGAGAACGCGATTGCCTAAAGAGGTACAAAGGCTCCAAGTATCGCCAGACCTTGAACAGGTTCTTTATGTGCCACAAGGGGCTAAGGTTAGTGAGACCCCGAATTGGCACATAATAGAATCGCCGTTCAACTACAATGAAGTCCGGGTGATTGAGGCCTTTCTCTGGCACATCGGTCGTCCTGACAAGTAAAGTCCACCAATGAAAGGAGGGATGCAGCGGGGTAAACAACCCACAACCACGTCAAGTTCCGTAGTGCAGTGCAACTAACGAATGGAGGCTGTTGTGACTAGCAAATTAAAGTGTCCGCAGTGCAAAGGCGAGCTCCGGCAGGTGGATCCGCCTTACAAGATCAACGACGTTGAGGTCTGCGCCAACTGCGCCGTCAACGATGCTGGTGGTAAGGTGCAGGCCATCTACAAAGACTGCCGCGAGCTCGAGGAGGAGCTTTTCAGGCTCAACCCGAACACCGACACCTCCACACTTTGGAAGTGTTTCGGTGATTCCCGGGATAAGCTGGTGGACGAGAAGCCATCGCTGGCCATCGGCATCGCTGCTGACGGTCGGGCGGTATTCTACCACTGGCTGGTAAACGCCAGGATCGCAGAGACCGAGCGCGTCCTTGGCCAGTACCCCACAAGCGAGGAGGGGGTCGAAAACCTCCATCGCGATCTGGTGGCCATAAAGAACGATCTGGTGGCTGCCATGCGCCTATCACAGCCACAGAAGCGAAGGAGGTTCGGGGATCTCAACGGTTCTTCCAAGGACCTTCTGGAGCGAGCCCGTTCGCACCGAGAAGAGACGGAACGGCGGATAACTGCTCGAGCGTCCATCGCAGAGCGCTGGTCCTTCGCCCACCACGGCGCCAACGGTCCCGAGCCCTCGGAGCCTGCGGCAGAAGCGACGGAGGAGGCTACAACTACAGCCGAGTCCTAACCTTCTCCAACAGCCGAATATAGAAACCCGCCGCCATGCTGTGCTCCCTTTGGAGTAGAGCCTCTGGCGGCACTTTCTTTTCTATAGGGAAAAACTTCCTAGTTTGAATATTAATTTAACTAAGGGGTTGTAATATTTAGTAAAAGAGCCAATAAAAGTAACTTCTTTTCCGCCAAACCCGCGTTTAAAATGGCTAAATCCCTGCCATTTCTTCGTGTAAGGAATTCGATTGTCGCTGATTCCTTCTAGATCTAAAGTTTCACAACCCCTTTTTTTAGAAAGTTTTATTGTTTCCCAAAGTATAAGGTAAGGAGCAAAAAAATCTCTTTTCTGCGCACTAGAAGCAGCGTGAAGATAGTAAGAAATATTATCCCAAAAGAAAACCATCGCCGCTGCCAGAAGCCGCTCGCTGTTATTTGGGGGATAAGCAAAAAGTATAGTGGCGGCTGTTTTTTTAGAAAAAATTTCCCACTTCGTTTTTAATTCTTTTAAAGGACCAATCCAAAACCGATTCCGCCTCGCAGTTTCCCGGTAGAGATCTAAAAAAGCTTCAAAATCCCTAGATTCGCTGATTTTTACTCCTTTTCTTTGGGAGGCTTTTATTGAATATCTGGTATCTTTTTCCATATTTTTTAGTAATTCTTCTTCTGATAACCTTAAATCAATTTGGATTGTTTTGGTGTTGGTCAAGGCCCACTTGTCTTGAGAGTACTGATTTCTCTTTAGGGACGCGTAAATTTTTTTATAATTGCCCGTATTATTAATTGGAAAATTTGGTTCTATTTTGACAAACAAAGCCTTCTTTTCTTTAGCAATAATATCAATTTGACTAAAAGGTAAGGGAAGGTCTATTTTAGGAGCTTTAAGTATCGATCCGAAAAAAGACAAATTTTTTATATAAATATAATTTTGAATTTTGATCCTTCGACTCTGCTCAGGATCAACCCTGAGCTGGTCGAATGGGTTGAATTTTGAATTTTTAATTTCTTTAGCTTCCCAACCTAACTTTTCTAGATACTGTGCCCAAAGTGGGGATTGGTGTAAATCAGCCATTTTTTAGTTTAAAACCTCAAGGTTCGTAAAGCCAGCCAGCGGAGTTTATCAGCCCAGTTAAATAATTTATAGTAGAGAGGATCAAGCACTAAATCAAAAGTCCCTAAAAAAGAAACCTTTTTTGGTCCAAAACCTTCTTTAAAACGGGTGAAACCAAACCAGGGATCGGTTTGGTTAGATGAATCAGTTGCCCCCCAAAGATCAAATTGCCTGCAGCCAAGACTTTTACCGAGTTTAACAGCCGCCCACATCAGAGCGTGCGAACCCATAAATGAGCGGTATTCATAATCCGAACCACCGTAAGGGTAGTAGAGAGTATCACCATATTTAAAAAGCAACCAAGAAGCAATTGGTTTTGGAAGATTCGGGATAAAAGCCGAGAGCAGATAAACTTGACCCTGAGGCTTTAAAATTTCCCAAAGTTTGTGATAATAGGCATCGGGGTGAACAAAAAATTTAGCCCTATCCGCAGTCATTTTTTGCAGAGCTAAAAAATAATCTAAATCTTTTTTTTCACCCTCTCTGACCACGACGCCCTTTCTAGTGGCTAATTTAATGTTATAGCGCCATTTTTCGTGCATTAAAGAAAGGATTTCCGTATCTTCCTTAGTTAGATCCAAAATTAAGGTAAAAGGCGCAAAGATATTTCGGGGACTTTTTAACAAACCTTCTTCGAATAAGACTTTAAGCCAATCTGAAGTACTTTCAGGGACGTTTGGTTCGATCCTAACAAACACACAGTTTTCGGAAAAAGCCCTCTTTTTAATACCGGAAATTATATTTGGCAAATATTTTTTTTCTGGGCAGATCGGTCCTTTTGGACAATAAGCCACGTATTTTTGGGAGAAAGGTATCTTGTGGAGGGTGTATTGGCAAGAGGCAACAATTTTATCATCTTGAAAAACAGCAATTCTGGTTGCACTCGTTCCAAAAGAACTTTTAAACTCTCCCCAATACCATCCTTGGACAATATGCGAACCTGGAGAAGTTTTGACAAAATTATCCCAAAGGTTTTTTTCCGAAGGAGAAACTTCCCGAGTAACCACTTTAGTTTACTATACACTAAAAAGAATTAGCCTTAAAGGTTTAAGGGGAAAGAAGATAAATATCTACGTAGCGAGCCTTCCACCAACCTAGCTTTACATCATCAAATCCCAAGTCCACCACGGCCCCCTTAATAGCACCGCCAGTATCGCCAGCGACGGCAAAACCATATCCGGGTATATAAACTTTGGAGCCAAGAGGAATAACTTTTGGATCAACAGCGATCACACCGTACCCTGCTTTTAAACCAGTAGCCGTAGTTTCGTTACAACCAAGACAATTCTTATCATAGGAAGTAGCCCATACTTTTATACCTTTCCAATACTGCATCGTTCCAAGAGGCGTTTGCAGATCTTTCCAGACAATTTTGGTGCCAATTTTAACTACTTTTGGGGTTGGGGCAATAATTTTTTGACTTACTATTTCCTCAGAAAATTTTTTACCTTTATAATAGGTAATTTTTTTTGTGAATATTTTTTCGCCGACTCGTCCTTCGTTAACAACGATATTTTCTCCAATTTCAAGATTTTCATCTTTATTTTCCTGAATTGGAGGAGATATTGACTCGTGTTTATCAATAAACTCATAAGTGAAGGAAGAGGTTGTTTGGATAGTTATTGGTTGACTTAAGACTGTTTCTAGCTCTTCACTGGCGACGGCTTCAGAAGTTAAAGAAATTCTAAAAACATTTAAAATAAAAAGAAATAAAAGAACTAAACCACCACTAGCTTGGAACTTAAGTTTAGGCAGGAGTTTTAGTAAAAACCCTCGGTAAAGGGGACGCACGTTTTTTAGCGTCCACATAGAATAGTGTTGATTATACCATAAAGTTAAAACCTGATCGGGATTATTAATTCGGCGGGTATTTCTAATATAAATCTAGAAAGAATACCTTCTATTTTCGCTCCAAAATATAAACGCTTTCGGGCAAAAGAAATATAGAGTTGTTCCTTAGCCCGTGTGATACCAACAAAAGCAAGCCTCCTCTCCTCTTCTATTTCAAAAGAATCTCCTTGGGAATTTGAGTGAGGAAAAAGACCTTCTTCCATGCCAACCATAAATACAACTGGAAACTCTAATCCTTTAGCGGCATGGGCGGTCATTAGAGTAACTGCATTTGGTTTTTGTTTTTCCAAGGAAGGTTTTGCAGGTCCGTATTCCCTCTCCACCAAGGCAACGTTTTCCAAAAAATCACTTATATGCGGAAATTCGGAAGCAACGCTACGGAGCTCCTTCACATTTTCAATTCTTGCCGTTGCCTCGATACTGCCATCATCAAGCCACGCTAGATATTTCGTTTGCGAAAGGACCAAATCAATTATTCCTAAACTAGTAAGTCCGCGGCTGTTTTCTCGCAGTTGCTCAATAAATTTGTTAAAAGTATCTATCTTTTCGCCGAGCGTTTTTAAAGCGACTGGCCCGATACCACGAGACGGTACGTTGACAACCCGTTTGTAAGAAACTTTATCTTGCGAATTTAATACTAGGCGTAAGTATGAGAGCACATCTTTTACTTCCCGCCGTTCGTAAAATCGGACACCGCCAACCAAAACATAGGGGATTCCTTCCCGGAGAAAAACCTCCTCAATTACTCGGGATTGGGCGTTAGTTCGGTAAAGTACAGCAAATGATTGGTAGGAAAAATTTTGGTTCAAAATTAATTTATTGATCACACGACACAAAAAATCAGCCTCGTCTATTTCGTTATTTGCCTCGTAAAGAATAATTGGGGATCCTTCCGGATTTTCAGTCCAAAGATTTAAAACCGGATGGGAGCGGTTTTTTGATATTATTTCGGCAGCGGCGGCCAGAATTTTTTTAGTAGACCGATAGTTTTGATCAAGGTTAAAAACTTTGGTTTCCGGGAAATCTCTTTCAAAATTTAAGATATTACGAAAATCCGCGCCCCGCCAGCCGTATATGGCTTGAGAAGCATCGCCCACCACAAAAATATTATGGTGGTTAGTTGCCAAAAGTTTGGAAAAAATATACTGCGCGCGGTTGGTGTCTTGATATTCATCTACCAAAATAAACTGCCAGCGATTTTGGTATTTTTTCAAAATTTCTGGGTACTTTTCAAACAAAATCACTACTTTCATCAAAAGATCTTCGAAATCAGCGGCATTGTGTTCCTCCAGGCCCTTTTGATAAAGATTGTAAACTGGGGCAACGATTTCTTGCTGGAAAGACCCTTGGGCAAGATTAGAATATTCTCTTACACCAATTAATTCGTTTTTTGCTGACTCAATAGTTCCCTTTATGGATCTCGGAGAAAATCTTTTTGGATCGATATTTAGTTGCCTCGTCACTTCTTTAATTAATGCCAATGAATCATCTTCGTCAAAAATTACAAACCCTTTTCCAAGACCAAGATAACCACCATCTTCCCGTAAGATCTTTGCTCCAAGCGAATGAAAAGTCCCTATCAATGGATCTCCTAGTTGGTGATCTCTAGACCGTAAGCCCAGTAACTTAGTTACTCGTTCCTTCATTTCATTAGCCGCTTTGTTAGTAAAAGTTACTGCTAAGATTTTTGAAGGGTCAACACCATTAATTATTAAAGAAGCAATTCGGTAAGAGATCACCCTCGTTTTTCCGCTACCCGGGCCAGATAAAACTAAAGCCGGCCCCAAAAAATGAGCTACCGCCTGTTTCTGATCTGAATTCAAAAAAGAGAAAACAACTGAAGCTTCCTCCATAGAAACCATCTTAACAACAAAAAAATTAAATGGAAAGTACAAAAAACCGTGTGTTGACACTACACATACTAATAAGATACACTAATGATGTATGGTAAAAAGGGTAAATATCTCGTTTCCCGAAAAAACTTTGGAAGATCTGAAAAAGCTTATCCCACCCCGCGAAAGAAGCAGGTTGGTAACTGAAGCTATTGAAGAAAAACTTGCCTTTCTGAAGCGCAAAAAAGCGATGGAAGAACTAGAGAACCACCTTAAAAAGATACCCGAGGAAGAAAGGCCTTTTTCCTTCCTCAAAACTAAAAAGGAGATTGTAAGCTGGGTTAGAGACTTAAGGGAAGAAAGTGAGGAGAGGCATAAAAGATTAATAAAACTTTTTAAAGAAAAATGACCCTACTCTTTGACACCGATATTCTTATTGCTTATTCAAAAGGCAAACTTTACGATTTTATCCATGATCTTGTAAAGCCCGAAAACCAATTTTCTATGGAAAAAATAAAACAGATGTTTCCACCCTTAAGTTTAGACGAGGAGGTTGCGGAAATGGCAGGAGCATTTCGTCAGTACTTTTTAAAGAGAGGCAAAACAATTCCACTTGATGATCATTTTGTTGCCGCTACCGCAATAAAATATAACCTTATTTTAGTTACAAATAATAAAAAAGACTTTCCTCACAAAGGCCTCAGACTCTATTCCGATTAAATTGGAAGCATAAGCTATGAGAATTCTTAGCTAGCCATTAAGATGGCTAGCGCAGGACTCGGGGATACTTGAGAAATAGATCGCTTCGCGTTCTGCGACCACTTCGTGGACTACAAGAAGCTAGCAGGTTTTGAAAGTATGTAGAGTCCTATAGTTGACAATTTCCTTAAAATTTAGTGTATAATAGCAAGCACAATTGAATGCCGGTTTGGTCACTAACCGCTAAAAGTGACTCTCAAAGAAAGGAAGGGACAGCCGTGAGTACACGGACAGCCCAATCAAATCTGGTTTTATTTATCTTAAAATTCTTATGATATACTGATTAAGGAGGAAAATCTATGAGCGTTGAGTTCTTGGATTTTTATGCAGATTGGTGTGGTCCGTGTATTATTATGGATCCAATAATAGGGGAACTTGAGAAAGAATTTTCCGGACAAATGAAAATTAAAAAAATCGATGTTGACCAGAACGAACAAGAAGCGGCCAAGTATGGTGTAATGAGTATTCCTACTTACATTCTTTTAAAGAATGGTAAGGAGGCCGATAGAATAATTGGTGCAGTTCCGAAACAAGTACTAAAAAATAAAGTTGAGGCAGCCTTACACGCTTCTTAAAACGCGATTTGTCTCATTTCTCCTTCTTCCCTAAAATTTTCTGGGTGGTAAAATCATAAAGATGCGATCTATTAAAAATGTAAGACTAGAAGGTAAAAAAGTCTTATTAAGAAGCGATTTTGACCTTCCAATGAAAGATAAGGTTATTGAAGATGATACTAGGCTGGAAATATCTTCAAAAACAATTAAATTTGTTGAGAAGGCGGAAAAAGTAATTCTAATCGGCCACCTAGGAAGGCCTGCCTTTAATGAAGATAAATACTCACTCCAAATTATAAAAAAGCCGTTGCAGAAATTAATTAACGAAGAAATCTCTTTTAGCAGCTCTTACGAAAAAATCCCGGAGGGAAAAATAATTCTGATAGAGAATTTAAGGTTTTTTCCAGGTGAGGAAGAGAATGATTTAGACTTTGCTAAAAAGCTAGCCTTTTTAGCGGATCTCTACGTTAATGATTGTTTTGCCGCCTCGCATCGAAACCACGCCTCGATTGTTGGTATTACGAAATTCCTCCCGTCCTATGCCGGGTTAAATTTAGAAAAGGAAGTAGAAATTTTAGATCCTGCCTTAAGAAACCCCCAAAGACCTTTGGTGGCTTTGATTGGCGGGGCGAAAATTGAGACCAAATTACCAATAATTGAAAATTTAGCTAAAATTTGTGATAGTGTTTTGATC
>Ga0209541_10018530_pt1 | contig 10072 bp, 16 predicted proteins | sample RifCSPlowO2_01_FD_184027 | JGI IMG/M metagenome (GOLD analysis project Ga0209541, IMG submission 184027) | Groundwater microbial communities from Rifle, Colorado - Rifle CSP2_plank lowO2_0.1 (SPAdes) (version 2) | ecosystem: Environmental > Aquatic > Deep subsurface > Groundwater | place...
AATCGCGAGTTTTCTCCTTATGGTTCGCCAAAAAAGAACTCACGGCTGCGACACCGGGAGTATAGACGAGACTCAAGTCATTCATATTCCGCAGTGGAGTTTTACTTGCAACAGAAAATTTTCCGCTCTTTTTTAGATGGAGTGCGAGTGAGCGTTCCCCGTTTGATAGTTTCTTTTTTGTAGCCATTATTCCCAATAAGTAAAAAATTTTAAGTCCGCTGATTATAGCATACCCGCCATCGTTTCATTCAAAAACCAGCCTAATTGATTTCAGTAGGTCAATAAAGCGGATATCGCCATTCCAACATTCTGCAGAATGTTGGAATGGCGATATAAATTTATTCAAGTAGCTTGACCTCATCACTTCCCTCTTTTGTTTTTTCTTTATCGACAACAGTATACTTTCCCTCGCGCGCTTTATGTTTCATTTCAGTAAAACCGGTCCCCAATTCAAATGGAAGGCCGGTGAGATACAGAACCAGTAAAATGACAATAATTATTAGGATAATAATACCAACCATCAATTTATTATAGTTTCTTTTTTCTTTTTGTCACAGATGCTTTATTCTTAGATATTTTTGCCGCGCCAGGCATCACCTTGATCGAAAATATGATGATATCGTCGGCGAGTATCTCTTCTTTCTCCCGTACTTTTACCTTAAGTGGTAAAAGATATGTCCCGCTTATTGTGTCGGGGAATATGGATGTTTTCCAGCTTGTTCTGCCGATGGTGACCATGACCGGTAGCGAGCCAAACCCTCGATGGTATTTTCCGTACCTTTCTTTAATTGCTTGCGATTCTTTTTTGCTCACATTCACAAAGTGCCAAGGAGTTTCACCTGGGTAAAGCCATACTTTTTCTCGAATAGTGTATTTCATATGCTTATTGTCTGTGGCAACATTCTAACATTCTGCAGAATGTTAGAATGTTTTAATAAATTTGAGAAAAGATTTTCCGTATGGCGAAAGCGCGTGAGCTACCTGACGGCCTTGATATGTCTTATTCAAAAGACCGGCGTGAACCAATGATCGTGTATGTTGGGAAATCGTCTTGAAGTTAGCTTGAAGTTCGTCGGCAATTCCCTCAACACTAATCCCGTCGTTTTTCTCGACGATAATCAAAATTGCGATGCGCCGATGGTTAGCGGCTCCCTTAAAATAACGTTCAAGTTGTCTTGGTGTTTTCATCGTGTATTCATTATAACCCACATACTCTAACATTCCAACATTCTGCAGAATGTTGGAATGTTAGAGTCGTTGCCGCAATATTGCGGCAACGGAGGTGTGGTACCATGCAGCTTCAAATGACGAAGAATGAGAAGTTTGATTTATGGTTTTCTGGCCTTGGCCGCCGTGCTGATGACTATTGAATATAAGTACCAGCCGGTTGCCATCGCTGTCGATGTCGCGCATTACGCCGGCGAACGCATCGGGAAAGGACACCCACAGGCAACTGCGCAAGTGGAACCCCAGGCGCCGCGTATCGCGAAAGTATCGGCCACAAAGCCACATACCAAGACAATGCCTGCATCTCTCGACTATGTCGTTGGCAAAGGCGAAACCGTGACTGCTGTTGGTCGCAAGTACAACAACAAGGTTGATGTCAAAGCAACGTGCGCGTTGAATGACCTCGGCCCCAATTGCGGCGTGAAGCCCGATCAGCACATTGCACTGGTGATGAAGAACTAGCCTGCTCCACAATTAGTATCCCCCGAGACAATTTTTGTCTCGGGGGTTTTCATTTTCCATTTTATAATCCGAGTGCTTTTATGAGTGCGCGAGTTTTTGTACCATAGTATCCGGCGGCAGGAGTGATCTTTTTTGCTTTTTGGAAACTGGCGAGTGCCGCTTGTGTTGCCGGTCCGAATTTATTGGTCTCCTTGCCAAGAGAGCCTGCGCCGGTCTTTGAAACGATGAATCCTTTGCTGTTTAAAAATTTTTGAAGTATGCGCACATCTTCGCTTATGATGCCAAATTTAAGATCGACAGTAGGCATCTTGAATATTTGCGAATTTGGGGGTAATGGAGCGGTTTGTGCGTTCGCAACACTTGCTGTTTTATTCGCAACACGTGTTGCGGTATATTTGTAATTAGTGAGTACATCCCAGAGAAGCGGGTCCTGTCCCCCATCAATTTTAAATATTGCAATTCCCCGTAAACTATATTTCACCGCAAGCTCTGCTTTCTGCCTGATAGACTCCGCATCGCTCCACGAAAGCACGCGGGTTGCATCAGGAAGCGGAATAGGCGGTTCGGGTGATTGGGATGCCGGAAAGGTCAGAAAAAGTTCGCCTGCGTTGTTTCGTACTGGCTGTATTCCAAGCTTTGTCGCGATACCCGTCGCATACCCGGGGTTGAATGACCAGAGCTGCGAATATTGCATCTTCCCGCTTCCATTCTGCGCGGGAAACATGTCGTGTTCGTACCCATAGGTCGCTACGCCGATCACAAGCTTCTCTTTTTTAATGTCTTGGAGCGCCAGCTTCACCACTTTCTCTACCCAATCCACGTCTGCAACCGGAACATAAGGATCTCCCTTTGCGTCATTCAGCTTAAGGTCATATCTTCCTTGGTCATAGGTCATAAGGCGCACACTGTCGCAATATTGATTGATCGCAGTGAAGTCGTCCATTTGTTGTATCCAATCGCCTCTTTAAGGTCTTTGAGAAAGAGCGAGAAATAAGGTCGCGTACGCGCGTATTTGCCTTCATAATCAATATCAATACCATCTGCGCCGTTCCCAAAAACTTCTTTAATAATGGAACTTATATGCGCCTTGCGTTTCTCTGTGTCGCGGAAAATTTCATCCATCGCATCCGCGTTCGCCCACATTACCGCAGGAACAAATTTTACCCCCGACTCTTTCGCGCGAGCTCGAAGCAATACCCATTCATCGTTACTCAAGGAAGATGCTTGGTAGAGTGTGCCGTCTTGCTTCACGGTGTACATGAATGGATTCACTTCGGTAAAAATATCGAGGTGAGGCAAAATGCTTTCCACCCCGAGTTTTGAGCGCCAATACGGAATCCATCCGGATATCTCAAGAGAACTGCCTGCCTGCGCCGAGCCTGTCGCGGCAGGCAGGCTTGCTTGGGTTGTGGCGGTCTGCGCATACACAAAACCGCCACTCGGAAGGAGGAGCGCAAGCGCAATAAAAGAAATGGTTATTTTATTGAGTATTGTTTGCATGTAATATAAAACGTTCATCATAACACAATCATACACCTATTTATCCTTGTGGATGAAGTCCCTTGCGGTGTTTTGTGGCTATGGTAGAACAATAATAGACCATAGAGCGCATAGCGCGCGAGGGGGTACCATGCCAATGCCGTGGAGACAATTTACTCTTCTTTGTACACTCGTCATCTCTTTTTTTATCTACCTCATTCAACCATTCCAAAAGTTTGCGTATATTGAATCGCTTGAAATAGATGAACAGATTGGGACCGTAAGCGATTTTGAATACCCTGTTTTAGCACTTTCGACGAAAAGAAATGGGGAGGAATTCTTTGCAATAAATGGTGTGAAAAAACTATGCAGCAGATATTTTTTTACGATCAGATATGGCGGAGAAACGTATGTCGGTTTCTATCTTTCAGTTCCAAGCGAGAACGGCAAACCCAACATTTCCTTTCCGTTGTTATTCCCGCGAAAAAGTTTCATGATCGTCTCGACACCGCATCGAAATCTGTTTCCGCCGACAGTGACATTCAGTAATGGTAGTATCATTCTCCGCATGAACCAGACCGACATTGATCAGTCGCACTGTTTTAAAGATCGCGTTCTGGTATAAGGTTTTCTTTTTAAAAACCATCCATCTAAGAGGGGTGGTTTTTCTTTTTTGAGATTGACACTCAGTTCATTAAGGATTAATCTCACAGAAGATAATCAGGAGATTGGCAATGAAAAATATTGACCGCCTGACTGAGTGGATGGCATCCGAACCAGTGATGAATAAAAATCGCCTGTTCTGGGGAACGATGTGTATCTTTATGGGATTGTCGTTTTTCCTTGCTGCATTTTTGTTTGCGCTATTTCCGCAATTTTCAAATGATCCGTACTCTGTTTTTACGCTTTTAAGTGCCTTAATTGGGGCATTCTGGACACTCGTCGGCATGCGTCTTCTTGAGAAATGGATCCAGTATTTTTGAGAAAAATATCGATAGCGGTAAAACCCCCTCATTGCGAGGGGGTTTTATTCTGAGAGAAAAAATATTTATGATTTAGGAGAGATGTTTTGAAACGAGCTTGGTTATTTCAAACATATTGACCGCTGCTTTGCCATTAAAGACTTTCTTGATGTTTGCATCGGCATTAATGTTGCGCTTATTCTTCGGATCCTGAAGATTATTCGCCTTGATGTATGCCCAGAGACCCTCCACGACGTCCAATCGAGGCATAGGGCCTGTGCCTACCACTGCAGCGAGATTAGAGCTTACGGTGACATGATGACTATCGGCTAGTATTTTAAAATCTATGCCGTGCCGCCATAGTGCGGGCAATGTCGAAGATGTGCGCTAGGACCCGCGCCAAATCGGCACTCCATCCTTCGGCTGAAGCGGCACCGACGAGAACACGGTGTAGCCAGTCCCGCCGCGGTGAGGCGATTCAAAAAGCTCGACCGACACAACATCCATCGAGAAACGCGTGCGGCGTATAATGCGCCGGCGTGCGGCGCGTTCCGAGTCTTTCTTTTGAAGGCGTGCAAGGGTCATATGAGGAATGAACGGCACCTTCTCTTTGACGTTATTAACTTCAAACATCTTGAGGAGTTTTTTCTTAAGAGCGATCAGCTCTTGGCTTGCGGCACACTCGACCCATATGAGGTGTGGGCGCTCTTTGTTGGGCCCCCAATTGAGACGCACGAAGCGAAGCGGAAACTGGTGCATACCCGTAAGCGCCTTGCGGAGTTTGTATCGCGCGAAATACACGTCTTGTGTTTCAAATGGCGGTACAAGCGTGAGGTGAATATCGTTCGGGGGGATCCATCGCGCGGGAATCCCGTTCAACGCGCTCTGTAGGTATAGAACCGCACCCTCAAGTTCTTCGGCGAGCTTGAGTCCGACAAAAACTCTCTTCGGTTTGTGTAATTTGTGCCTAGTCATATATCCATATATCAAATATAATTAGCATCCTTGCATGCATATTACTGATTTTTTCTTTTCTTCTGATGCTTAAAAAACTCGATCTGCCGCAACCGGCTCTTTGCTTCCACAAGCGCATCATATTCTCCAAAGCGTCGACCGGTCGTTTCGAAGAGTATGACGTATTTTCCTTTGATTTTCTTGATCATAAATTTATTCTTCGCCTCCATATGCCGATTGCAATAATCTGATAACTTCTTCGTCGCTTAACTGCTCAAACTCCGCGTAGTGCGCGCCGACTGCTCCCATGAATTCTTCGGGTGGCAGAAGCACGATGATCTCATCCGCGCCTTCGCGCTTGAGCGCCGCAAGAGACTCCGCGGGCGCAACAGGAACCGCGACGATTATTTTCTTCGGCTTCCGCGCTTTGACGGCGCGAACAGTAAGACGCATGGTAAGACCTGTCGCAATGCCGTCGTCCACGATGATGACCGTCTTCCCCGAAAGACCATGCGGCTCTCTCCCCCCGCGATAGACTACACTGCGCCGTTTCGCCTCTTCGTGCTCCCGCGCGATCTTTTCTTTAAGCCATCGCTTGTCTATCGTCGCCGTCTCGGCATCGTTCAATATTTTTGTTTCATATTCATCAACCGCCCCGATGGCGTATTCGGGAGATAGCGGGTGCCCAAGCTTGCGCACCGCAACAATGTCGAGCGGGAGCGAAAGTGCGCGGGCAATTTCGTATCCGGTGACCACGCCGCCACGCGGAAGCGCGAGTATAACCGCATCCTTTCCCCGATATGATTCGAGTTGTTCCGCAAGTTGTTTCCCCGCCTGTGTTCTGTCGGTAAACATAGTGTGATTGCTGCTTCTTTATGTGCTGACTTATCCAAGCACCGCAGCATAGGCGTCATGTCTTCATGTCTCCTTGTGGTGCAATCTACCTTACTTTCTTCTTGCGTACCGTCCGCATCATGGCATTTTTAGACTTTCCCTCAAGCCGCGGGGGGCGCGTGAGATGATATAACCGATGCATCTCACGCGCTTTATCCACAGATCGTGTGTTGGATTTTTTCATAGAAGCAAAAAGTTAAAGAATGTCATTTTTTAACATTAATCTTGACCTTCCCTGCTCTCGCTCCGGCAACTTTCGGAAGCGTAACCCGCAAGACACCGTCTTTGTAATCCGCTGCGACTTTTTCTTTTACCACATCCTGCGGGAGATGCACGATGCGCTCAAATGAACCGTGTTTTATCTCTCTGCTGTAATAATGTTTTTCTTTTGTCTCCTTCTCTTCTTCACGCGACCCGCGGATCCTCAAGTATCCGTTCTCGACCGATACATCGATCTTTTCGGGATCGATTCCCGGGATATTCATCTCCGCAATGATATTTTCTTTCTCTTCAAATATGTCGACTGCCATATCCCATCCCATTTTAGGAAAGGTAATCGACGGAAAATCTTCGAAAAATCGGTCGAGTTCGCTCAATGGTTCCCATTTTATAATTGGCATAGTGGTGAAAAAATAATTTCTCTGCGCGACTACTGCAGAGTGAGTAAAAAACACCCGATGATTCGGGCCGACCTTTTTTCGCACTTCGCGGGCATAGGAGAATAGCAAGCTGGGCGGAGAGATAAGTGTGGTAGACAGGGTGGAGCGGCTGCGTGCTTATCTCAAATGGAGGAGGAGTGTGATTTATTGGAATTATACAGCACTTGCGGACAAGTTTCAACAGCAAAAATACCGTTGCGCATCAACGGTATTTTTGCTGAATAAGATTTAATGGTTTAACAGTGTGCTGTTCGTTTTTGAATACTTCAGTGTTTGTTAAAAAATGAGAAGATCACGGATGCGAAATTTTTAACGCCTAAAAGAAAACTGGTTGGAGGCGGAGGTGGCGGCTCGATCGGATTTACATACGGTGATGGATAAACACCTCCCGGCTCTCCTTGCGGAGGCATCGGATATTGCCCAGGAGTATACTGCCCGTCCAGCGTCGGCGGCATTGGATATGCTCCAGGATATTGACCAGGGTATTCTCCACCAGGTACGATACCGCCCGGCATCATATTTCTGTAAAAATCTGGCGCCGCCGTTCCTTCTGGGGGCGATGATTGCGCAGGCATATTCCCTTCCATACCTCCCCCCATACTGCTTTCCGTGGAAATTTGGCATGTTTCCGCATTCGCGGGATCGGAGCAGAATTTTTTGCATTCTTCCGCGGTAGTACATCCGCCCGGTCCGGTGCGCGGGCCTTCGATCTGCCTGAAACATCCGCTGATCACCGCACCAAGTGTTTGATCGGGCCGGTCGCTTGGATTCTTGATCTTATTCAACCCCTCTTCGCCGGCCTTTGCTACGATACATGCTTCAACTTCCGGTGAAAAATTTGCCTGTGGCGACCCGCCTGCCCCGCTGGGGCGGTAGGCAGGCATGCCCATATCCTGCCCCCCGTCTTGCCCAGGAAATCCCCCTTGCGCAGGAAACCCGCCATGCCTGCGCCGTGGCGCGGTAGGCAGGCCAAACCCTTCGTCGCCCGGATACCCCATCGTGCTCGAAGAATTTTCCATGGGACGTCCGCCGGCGAACGCACTTTCAAAACAGCTACGCATCACGGTGCCGATCTGCGGCGACGGCGGTTTTTGTCCGCTCAAAATTTGATTTAAAATGTCATCACCTACGCCTTGTGAAATACACTGTTTGACCTTGGGTGGCGCGTTCTCAAGACCTTGCTTGAGTCGGTCTATTCCTTCCCGCATTCGCGCTTTATCCTCCGGCCGCATCAAATTATTCTCTTGCGCGAATTGGAAGCACTCTTCTTGATGAATTTCGCAGTATGATTTGCATTGCATCTTGCCGACACATCCACCCGGACCTTTGCCGCCGGTCTTCTTCACGATTTCCGCTTCCTCAGACGACATGAGGCCGTTTTCAGATGCAAAGCTGATGCATTTTTGCAAAATCTCGTCACTTGCCGGATTGTCGCATTGTTTGAAATCTTTGATGGATTTGAATGGCGCCCTGCCTTCCGCTATCAGTTGGAATGTCTTCTCCGCCTTGTCCCTATCAACGCCTGGAGGCAGAAGTCCCGCCTGCTCGGCAAACAAGAAACACTGCTTCGCAGTATCGATATCTTTCGGGTCTTCGCACGTCTCCCTGCAAGAATCTTTATTCGTGCACCCGGCAGGAAGTTTCGCGCCGGCATCAAGCGCTTTGATCACCTTCTCCGCTTCGGCAAGTTCTTCTCCTTCAAGCAAGTTATGTTCTTTCCCGTACGCGACACATTCGCGGATATGCGCTTGGCTGTCGCAATACATTTTGCATGACGCTTCGGGATCTATTGCGCCCGCCGCGCAATTGCCTGGACCGCCATCCTCCATGATATTCTCCATTTTCTGTTTGTGTTCTGCGGCGTTCCCAATGCCGTACTGTGCCGCAAAATCATCGCACGCCGCTTCGTGATCGTCGATGGCGCAGTATGCTTTGCACTCGGCGCCATTCGCGCAATTCCCGAGTTCAGGGATCGGATACTCTATATCAAAGATCGATGCCGCGTACAGCATTCCCGTGAATGCGAATGTGATGAAAAACGAAAGCGCAATGACGCGCTTTTTACTCAAAAGGATTTTTGTATTCATGGTTGAATGGGTTAGTTTTTTCTATCGGATTCGCCGTCGGGATGAGACTCTTAATCGGGTTTGCGGAAGGAGGCGTCGTTGGTGTTTCTACGGTTGCCCGCTTGAGCGCGTCTGAAACATCCTCGAGTTGTTTTGTTGCGGCTTCCTCTGCCGCTTGGCGCGATGAAGATTGGACAACATAGACGAGAAGTCCTACGAGCGCGAGTACGACCGCTCCAGTGGCGGCATAGAAAATTATTTTTTGTTTTTTGTTGCCGTCTGCGGAAGGTTCCATACGTATCATAAGTATATACCACTGTGGCAATTGAGCACTATAATTTATCCACACATATATGCAGAGTGGGTGGGTTGCCATATTTAACATTATGTGTTAAAACTGCGGCAGTAAACACGAGGAGATTGGCTATGCAGGTATTGATCTGGATGTCGCAGGGACCATCGTTCGCAACGTGATGGAACAAACGGGCAAAAGCGAAAAAGATGTTCGCGCTGCTCTTATGGCGATATTGGAAGCAAACAGTGCCCAGATCGCCGTCTCTCCGGAAGTTGAGATGACACTTCTTTCGGCGCACGCAGGAGAACAAGTGGTAGTTAAAAATCTTCGAAGAATCGAGGTGGGACTTCCCTTTCTGAACCACCAACAGCTCTTGCGCGAGATCCACAACAAGTAAGTCCGTGTGCGCGAACAGGCGGTAATTGCCAGACTCCGCACAAAAGGGCTTCCGATATAATTCCATAACCCTGTAAATATTAAAAGCATTACCAGTTTGTGGTAATGCTTTTAATATTTTGCGCTATGCAGCGTCGCTGTTGCGCGGGAGCCAGTCCATGAGCTTCTTGCGGTGCTGTTCGAGAGACCAAAGGTCGCCGTTCTTGAAAAGCATTGTGTGTGCCGCTTGAAATTTTTTCAAGAGTGCCGTGGAAGCGCGGGGAAATCCTTCCGGCATATTCTTATTATAGGATGCCAAAAAATCTGAAAGGGGTATCTGTCGTTGGCTCTCGCTCAATTCTTTTCCGTATTTTTTCATTGCTCACAATGATACCACAAACCAATGAGAAAAGCAATAATTCAACCCTGAATTCTAGTCTGAAACAAACCCAGGGACACACACCATAACATTATCTCTGACGGCCGTCAGAGATAATGTTATGGTGTGTATTTTGATTTTATAAAGTTTAATTTTTCTTCCCTGCTTAACCTTTTTATTTGTGCTTCTCGTTTTGATGTAAAACTCCTGTTCTTCGCTTTCTCTGTATACAGTAACTTCGATACCCCCCTTGAACTCGTGTAATGGCCGCCCCTACCTTTTTTATGCTCAAGAAACCTTCGTTTAGCGTCGGTAGTTAT
>Ga0209541_10018532_pt1 | contig 10071 bp, 10 predicted proteins | sample RifCSPlowO2_01_FD_184027 | JGI IMG/M metagenome (GOLD analysis project Ga0209541, IMG submission 184027) | Groundwater microbial communities from Rifle, Colorado - Rifle CSP2_plank lowO2_0.1 (SPAdes) (version 2) | ecosystem: Environmental > Aquatic > Deep subsurface > Groundwater | place...
CGTCTCCGAGATGGACTGGACCAACAAGAACATCCATCCGACCAAGGTGGTGCAGCTGGGCGACGAGGTCGAGGTGATGATCCTCGACATTGACACCGAGCGGCGCCGCATCTCGCTCGGCATGAAGCAGTGCCAGCCGAACCCGTGGGAGGAGTTCGGCGCTAATCACAACAAGAACGACAAGGTCAGCGGCAAGATCAAGTCCATCACCGACTTCGGCATCTTCGTCGGCCTGGAAGGCGGCATCGACGGTCTGATTCACTTGTCCGACCTGTCCTGGGCGCAGCCGGGTGAAGAGGCCGTGCGCAATTACAAGAAAGGCGATGAGATCGAGGCCGTTATCCTGGCCGTGGACCCCGAACGCGAGCGCATTTCGCTGGGCGTGAAGCAGCTCGACGGCGATCCGTTTACGAGCTTTGTCACGGCTCACGGCAAGGGCTCGATCGTGAAGGGAACCGTCACCAGCGTGGAAACCAAGGGCGCGGTCGTCAAGCTGGCGGATGAGGTCGAGGGCTATCTGCGCGCCGCCGATATCGCGCGTGAGCGCATCGAAGACGCCCGTTCCGCGCTCAAGGAGGGCGACAGCGTGGAGGCCAAGATCACCACGATTGACCGCAAGAACCGCAAGATCTCGCTCTCCGTCCGGGCCAAGGACGTGGAGGAGGAGAACGAGGCGGTGCAGGAATATGCGCGCAAGGGTGGTTCCGCCACCTCGTCGCTGGGTGACAAGCTCAAGGAGAAACTGGGCGGGCAAGACAGTTCGGATGCGTAAGACGCGTCCCTTAGCGGCTGATATGGAAACGCCGGATTTCGTGCGCTGGAACGGCTAAATGGGACTATCCGGCAGTTTATAACAAGCTATAGCGGGGGTATTTTGTCCCGTCCCCGCTAAAAGTCCTTGAAATCTTTCTACTTATTTTCTATAGGTAGAGTGAATATGACAAAATCTGAACTAATCAGTTTGCTCGCGGCCAAGCAGCCACAACTGGATTACCGGGATGTGGAGCTGGCGGTCAAGGAGCTGCTGGAGCAGATGTCCGCCGCCTTGTCCTCGGGCGACCGCATCGAGGTTCGGGGTTTTGGCAGCTTTTCCCTGCACTACCGCCCACCGCGGACCGGCCGCAATCCCAAGACCGGCGCGTCGGTACAGGTACCGGACAAGTTTGTTCCTCACTTCAAACCCGGCAAGGAATTGCGGGAGCGCGTCAATAACGGCACGGAGTGACGCGGCTTTCGCCAGGCGCGGAGCGCAAAACGGCATGTGGGTCACCCATGTCGTTTTTTTGCGACCAAAAATAAGACAAACTGGCCACCTAATAGACGGCGGCACAGCGGCGCCGTTGACTTAAATATGGGAACGCAGATAAACGCAGATTTGAATAAGATGAACGCAGAATGGCTGGGCGTTTTACTTCGTTGTCGTCTGCGTTTATCGGATTATGAGTCCGCGTTCATCCGCGGTTACAAGGAGGCATCATGAAGCGGATCATTTACACGATTCTGGCGATTCTCGTCGTGCTCATCGGTATTGCGTTTGCCATCCAGAACCAGCAAGCGATCGAGCTCAACTATTATTTTGGCCTCAAATGGAGCGGACCGCTGTCGCTGGCGTTGCTGACCAGTTTCGCCATCGGCGTGGTGGCCGGCTATCTCGCCAGCCTGCGCATGGTGGTGCGGATGCAACGCCAGCTGGTGCAGGCGCGCAAGGAAATCCGTCATATAGAGCAGGAAGTCATTAATCTGCGCGCGCTGCCGATAAAAGACGTCATTTAGAGCCTCTAACAAAATGAATATGATTTTGAACCGCCAAGGTGCCAAGGTCGCCAAGAAAAGCTATTTTTCATCAATAAAAAACTTGGCGTTCCTGGCGGTTAATTTCTTTTTGTTAAGGGTTGTTAGAGATGTCCTTTAGTGCCGCCGACCTGTTGTGGCTGCTGTTACCGCTGGCGGCGGCATCCGGTTGGTACGTGGCGCGGCTTGAACAGAAACGGCGTGTCCAGAAATCCCTCGATCTCCCTTCCGCCTATTTCACGGGCCTCAATTTCCTGCTGAATGAGCAGCCTGACAAGGCAATCGAAGTGTTCATTCGGGTGCTGGAAGTCAATTCGGATACCGTGGAGACGCACCTGGCGCTGGGAAACCTGTTCCGCCGCCGCGGCGAAGTCGAGCGCGCCATCCGCATTCACCAGAACCTGATCGCGCGGCCCACGCTCGACAAGGAACAACGCAGTCACGCGCTGATGGAACTCGGGCAGGATTATTTCAAGGCCGGTCTTTTCGACCGTGCCGAGAACCTGTTTCTGGAACTCGCCGAGATTCGTGCCCACAGCGAACAGGCGCTGCGCCTGTTGTTACATATCTATCAGCAGGAAAAGGACTGGGAGAAGGCGATTTCCGTGGCGCGCAAGCTGGGACGGGTGTCCGGCAGGAATCTGAACAGCATGATCGCGCACTTTTACTGTGAGCTGGCGGAACAAGACCATGCCCGGAAAAATCTTTCTTCCGCACGGGAGCGCCTGAAACAGTCGTTGGCGGCGGATGACAAGTGCGTGCGCGCCAGCATGCTGCTCGGCGATATCGACGCCCTGGAAGGAAAATACCGCGAAGCGATCGAGCACTGGCAGCGGATCGAGGAACAGGATATTCATTACCTCGGTGAGGTGGCCGAGCGGATCGCCGATGGATTCCGCAAGATGGGCGATGAGCAGGGGCTTTATGACTATTTTCACGTTTCCCTGCAGCGCCACGGCGGTGTGTCGCTCGCGCTGAGCTTTGCCGATGTCATCAATCATCGCGACGGCGTGGAAGCAGCGGAAAAGTTCATCATCGACTGGCTGCGCCGCACGCCGAATGTTCATGGATTGCACAAGTTGCTGGAGCTCAACCTGATCAAGGCCAAGGATTCCGCACGCAACGATCTGCTGATGCTGAAGGGCATCATCGAGGAACTGCGCACGCAGCATCTGGGGTATGCCTGCGCTGAGTGTGGCTTCAAAGGCAAGGCCCTGCACTGGTTGTGCCCCGGGTGCAATCACTGGAACACCATCAAGCCGGTGCGGGAGGAGTGATGGCCGAACCGCGCGTTATTGTCGCCCTGGATTTCGCCGAGGCTGGCACGGCGCAGGCATTCGTGAAACGCGTTACGCCCGCGCAATGCCGTCTCAAGGTCGGGTTGGAACTTTTTACCGCAGCCGGTCCCGGTTTGGTGGAGCATCTGGTGTCGCGTGGCTTTGATGTGTTCCTTGACCTTAAGTACCACGATATTCCTACCACCGTGGCCCGCGCCTGTACGCAGGCGGCCGGACTCGGCGTGTGGATGCTGAATGTGCACACCCTCGGCGGAAAAAAAATGCTTCTGGCGGCACGTGAAGCGGTTGAACGTTCGAAGCATCGTCCTCTGCTGGTCGGCGTGACGCTTTTGACAAGCCATGGTGATGACGATTTGACGGAGATCGGGCTCGAGCGCGGTACCGAACACCAGGTGGAACGGCTCGCCGGGATAGTGCGGGACGCCGGTTTGAACGGCGTGGTCTGTTCGCCCGCGGAGGTTTCGCTGTTACGCCGGCGTTTCGGGAAGGAATTTATTCTTGTGACCCCCGGCGTAAGGCAGGCCGGGGATAACGTGGATGACCAGCGTCGCACGCGCACGCCCGCCGAAGCCGTGGCCGACGGTTCCGATTATCTGGTGATCGGACGACCGATCACGCGCGCACCGGACCCGGTGTCGGCGCTCGCGGCCATCAACCGTGACATCCAGGCTGCATGAGTCCTCCCCATGCGCCGCCAATCGACAGTAACGAAAAATGCCCGGATAATGGCGGCCAGCGACGTCCGGCGCATCCCGGAACGCGCCTCCAGATCAGGATAATTAAACAAAGTGCTGCCGCAACTCCTTGAAAAAATCGCCCGGGCCAAGGTGCTGGTGGTGGGGGATGTCATGCTGGATCGTTACTGGTACGGCGACGTCGAGCGCATCTCGCCCGAGGCGCCGGTGCCCGTGGTGGCGGTGAAGGAAGCGAAAGAGCTCCCGGGCGGCGCGGCCAACGTGGCACGGAACGTGCGGAAGCTGGGCGCGGAATGTGCCCTGTTTTCCATCAGTGGCGACGACCGTGAAGCCGACAGTCTCGAGCGGCTCCTGGGCGAGGAGGACATCCGCTGCCGCCTTGAGCGGGACAAGCTGCTGAATACTACTGTCAAGCTGCGCGTCATCTCCAAGCACCTGCATCAACAAATGCTGCGGATCGATTTCGATTGCCCCGTTAGCAAGGACGCACGCGTGAAACTGCTCGACAACTACCTCAAGCATCTCCCGGAATACCACGCCGTAATTATTTCAGATTACGGCAAGGGTGGGCTGGGTTACATTCAGGAGATGATCCAGGCCGCGCGCGCTGCCGGACGTCCGGTGGTGGTCGATCCCAAGGGCGACGACTACAGTGGCTACCGCGGCGCTAATCTGGTCACGCCGAACCGCAAGGAGTTCGAACAGGTTGCCGGCCGTTTCCGCGACAACGCCGATCTCGAGCGCAGGGCCGTGAAGTTGGCCAAGGATCTGGATCTCGGCGGCGTTCTGGTGACGCGGGGCGAGGAAGGTATGAGTCTCATCCAGCAAGACGGCCGAACGTTGCACATACCGGCGCGTGCCCGGGAAGTATTTGATGTAACTGGCGCCGGTGACACGGTGATCGCGGCCATCGGCTGCGCCTGGGCCGTCGGAAGCGGGTTGGAAGACGCGGTGCATCTGGCCAACGTGGCCGCCGGGATTGTTATCGGCAAGCTGGGCGCAGCGACGGCAAGCCCCGCGGAAATCATGCACGCATTGTCCACGCAGGAGGGATGATGTACGTCGTCACGGGTGGAGCCGGTTTTATCGGGGCCAATCTGGTCAAGGCCCTCAACGATCGTGGTGAAAAGGATATTATCGTCGTGGACGATCTGGAGCACGGCGACAAATTCAGGAATCTGTGGGACTGCGAGATCGCGGATTATCTCGACAAGCGCGATTTCCTGGAGCGGATCAACAACGGGGAGTTTAAGAAAAAGTTCAAGGCCATCCTGCACGAGGGCGCCTGTTCCGACACCATGGAGCACAATGGTGTTTATATGATGGGTAACAACTACGAATATTCCAAAGTCCTGTTGCATTACTGTCAGACCAAACGCATTCCTTATCTCTATGCCTCGTCGGCGGCCGTTTACGGTGCCGGCAAAGTCTTTCGTGAATCACGTGAACATGAATCGCCGCTCAACGTGTACGGATACTCCAAGTGGCAGTTCGACCAGTATGTGCATCGCCTCCTGCCAAAAAAGACGGCGCAGATCGTCGGCTTCCGTTATTTCAACGTCTACGGCGACCGCGAGCAGCACAAGGGGCGCATGGCTTCTGTGGCATTCCACCACTTCAACCAGTACCGGGATTCCGGCAAGGTCAAGCTGTTCGAGGGTTGTGACGGTTTCGGTAACGGTGAGCAGCGACGGGATTTTATCTCTATCGAGGATGTCATGGCCGTGAACCTGTTTTTCCTGGACCGCCCGCAAAAGAGCGGCATTTTCAACGTGGGTACCGGCCGGGCCCAGCCTTTCAATGACGTCGCCACCGCCGTGATTAACAGCTTCCGGAAACCGGCCGGCAAGCCGCCCGCGAGCATCAAGACCCTTCAAGACGAGCACCAGGTTGAGTACATCCCTTTCCCGGAGGCGCTGAAAGGCAAGTATCAGAGTTTCACGCAGGCGGACATGACGGCCCTGCGACGCGCCGGCTACAAGAAAGTATTCATGTCAGTCGAGGAAGGAGTGGGGCGGTATATCGCGCGCCTGTTAAAGACAGAGAAGGGACCCGGCGTCTGATTGATGCTAATTAATCTTCATCATTTCTTAATTAATCTATGAATAAATCCATGTTAGACAAAAAAGTAGTAGCAGTTGTGGGGCTTGGTTACGTCGGGTTACCGTTGGCCGTCGAGTTCGGAAAACACCTGACGACGATAGGATATGATCTGAGCAATGAAAAACTGTCGAATTACCGGAAATTCCACGATCCGGCAGGCAGCGTTACTGAAGCAGAATTGCGCGCCGCGACAAAAATTAACTACACGGCTGACCCGCGCGATCTTTCCCGGGCTGATTTTATAATCGTAGCTGTTCCTACACCGGTGGATGACGCACATCAACCCGATTTCGGGCCGTTACATTCCGCCTGCGGAAAGATATCGCGGCATATGAAAAAAGGCATCATCGTCATTTTCGAATCCACGGTTTATCCAGGAGCCACGGAGGAGGAATGTATCCCGATGCTTGAGAAAGGTTCCGGCATGCGCTGGATGCAGGATTTCCACGTCGGTTACTCGCCCGAACGCATCAACCCGGGAGACAAGGAACATACGCTGACGACCATTAAGAAAGTTGTTTCCGGTGATGACGCAGCCACTTTGGAGACGGTAGCCCAATTATATGAGCTTGTCGTCAAGGCCGGTGTCTGCCGCACCTCCAGCATCAAGACAGCCGAGGCCGCCAAGGTGATTGAAAACACGCAGCGCGACCTGAACATCGCCTTGATGAACGAGCTGGCGATCATTTTCCACAAACTCGGTATCGATACGCTGGAGGTGCTGGAAGCGGCCGGCACGAAATGGAATTTTCTTCCGTTCCGGCCGGGGCTGGTCGGAGGGCATTGCATCGGAGTGGACCCTTATTACCTGACCCAGAAAGCGGAGCGGATAGGTTACCACCCGGAAGTGATTCTGGCCGGGCGCCGCATCAATGACAGCATGGGCAAATATATTGCGGAGCAGACCATCAAGCAGATCATCCAGGCCGGTCATTCGGTCAATGGCAGTCACGTGATTGTCATGGGCATCACCTTCAAGGAGGATTGCCCCGATTCGCGCAATACGCGGGTGATCGATGTCGTCAATGAACTCAAGTCATACGGTGTAAAAGTACTGGTCCACGACCCGGTTGCCGATGTCGAGGAAGCGCGGCATGAATACGGGATTGAATTGCATTCGTGGGAATCGCTGCCCAAGGCCAGGGCGATCGTGGCCGCGGTGGCGCACAAGCCGTTTCTCGGCATGCAGGTGGATGAATATTTGAAGAAGCTTGAGCGCGGAGGTTGCTTTATCGACGTCAAATCGCGCTTCAACGCCAAGACGTTTACCGATGCTGGCATGCATGTCTGGAGGCTTTGATACCGAACTTGAAGACGGCGACGAATGATCCCGCGGCCAGGGCCTGGTATCTGGTTTATTGCAAGCCGCGCCAGGAATCCGTTGGCCGTGAAAATCTGGCGCGTCAGGGTTACGAAACCTATCTGCCCTTCATGCGCGATGTGCGCCGGCGTCAGGGCAAACGCGTTACCCTGATAACGCCGATGTTCCCGCGGTATCTGTTTATCCACCTCAACCTTCAGACGGACAATTGGGCCCCGGTCCGTTCCACCCTGGGGGTGGTTTCCATCGTAAGATTTGGCCGCATGGCGGCGCGCGTCCCGGATGATCTGCTTGCCATGCTCAGGTCCCGCGAAGACGCGCAGGGCATACAGATCCTGCCCGTGGAGGAGTACAAGCCGGGAAGCCGGGTACGCATTACCCAAGGGGGGTTTGCCGGATATGAAGGCATATTCCAGGCCGCCACCTGCCGTGACCGGGTGACGGTATTGCTGGATGTGTTGGGCCGGAAGGCCCGCACCACCGTTGATTCCGCCTCGATCGAGCCGGCCTAGAACCCCCTACATCCTTGACCGGAGTCCGCGGGGGCTATAGTGTTCATATTATGAACACCAAGGCCGACAGGGAAGAACAGCGGGTGCTGGAACTGCTGGATGCGGTCGGCAAGCAAAGTAACGTCAGCCAGCGCCATCTCGCGAGCAATATGGGCATTGCCCTGGGGCTGGCGAATTCCTATCTCAAGCGCTGCATCCGCAAGGGCTTCATCAAGATCAGCGAGGCCCCGGCCAATCGCTACCTTTACTACCTGACGCCGAAGGGTTTCGCCGAAAAAAGCCGGCTGACCGCGAAATATTTGTCGTATTCATTTGCGTTTTACCGCAAGGCGGGCGATTCCTGCATCGATGTATTCAATAAATGTGAAGCAAACGGTTGGCACAGGATCATGCTGTACGGCATGTCAGACCTGGCGGAAATCGCCACGTTGCGCGCACAGGAACGAGATCTCCAGATCATAGGAATCTTCGATCCCCATACCGAGCGCCGCCGGTTTACCGGCGTTCCCGTCTGGCACGTCCTGGACGAGGCGGATCCATTTGATGGCTGCATACTGACGGACTTGAATTCACCCTTGCTCAGTTATGAGCAGCTGCTCAAAGAAGTCGACAAAGAGCGTGTTCTTGTGCCGGACATTTTACGGCTGGAGTAGTTTTAGTTCAGGCAGGCCGTTTGAAGAAGTCCGGAACCTGTCTGATGAAGATGTGACCGAAAGACCAGGCTGTGCGGAACGGCATAATCAATGTTCTGCAGGGCGGTAGCGTGCCAGAATTCGAATAACAAACTATTTGTCGCGTACGAATATGAAAATATTAATCACGGGTGTAGCGGGGTTTATCGGTTCAGCACTTGCCCTCAAGTTACTCGAGCGGGGAGACACGGTGTATGGAATCGATAACATGAACGATTATTACGACGTTCATCTCAAGGAGGCCCGTCTCAAGCGCACGATTGATCATCACAGGTTCCGGTTTGAAAAGCTGGATATCGTCAACCGGACAGGCATGGCCGAATTATTCCGCAAAGAGAAATTCGACGCGGTAATGCATCTGGCGGCGCAGGCAGGAGTCCGATATTCGATTACCAATCCTGACGCGTATATCGATGCCAATCTCGTCGGTTTCGGAAACATCCTCGAAGGCTGCCGGCACAGCGGCGTGAAACATCTCGTCTTTGCCTCTTCGAGTTCAGTTTATGGCGCCAATACCAAGTTACCATTTTCCGAGCACGATAACGTGGATCATCCTGTCTCCCTCTATGCCGCAACCAAAAAGGCCAATGAACTGATGGCGCATTGTTATACGCATCTGTACCAGTTGCCCTGTACCGGCCTGCGGTTCTTCACGGTTTATGGCCCCTGGGGAAGGCCGGACATGGCGCTCTTCAAGTTCACCAAGGGCATACTGGAAGGAACAGCCATACCTGTATTCAATCACGGAAAAATGATCCGTGATTTCACCTATATCGATGATATTGTTGAGGGAGTTATCCGTGTCATAGACCGATCGGCACGGCCCGATCCCGCCTGGTCCGGCAATGCGCCCGACCCGGCCACCAGTTACGCGCCTTACCGTATCTATAATATTGGCAACAACCAGCCGGTCGAGCTTATGCGCTACATCGAGGTGCTGGAAAAGTGCCTGGGAAAGAAGGCCAAACTTGAAATGCTGCCAATGCAGGATGGGGATGTGCCGGCGACCTCAGCCAATGTCGAAAGCCTTGGAAAAGACGTCGGTTTCCGGCCACGCACTTCCGTCGAGCATGGAATCAGCCGCTTCGTGGAGTGGTACAAGTCGTACCACGGCATTGCCTGAGTTAATGTGAGTTCCTTTTTTCCTTCTTCCGCTGGCATAAGACATGAAAATTAACCCCGTTATTCTGTCCGGCGGCTCCGGAACACGCTTGTGGCCGCTTTCGCGCGAGCAATATCCCAAGCAGCTTCTCTGTCTTCTGGGCGAACAGACACTGTTGCAGCAGACGGTGTCGCGCCTCGATGGAATGGAACATGTGGCCGATCCGCTGCTGGTGTGCAACGAGGAACATCGCTTTCTGATCGCCGAGCAGTTACGGCAGCTGGGGAAAACGCCGGCCGATATCATCCTGGAGCCGGTGGGGCGCAACACCGCCCCGGCCCTGACGCTGGCGGCGCTCACGCTCCTGAAAACCGCACCGGACGATGCGTTGATGCTGGTCATGCCCGCGGATCATGTCATCCAGGACAACAAGAAATTTCACGCCGCCGTCAGGGAAGGGATTGCCCTGGCGGAGAAGGGCCAGTTGGTGACTTTCGGCATCGTGCCGGCAACGCCGGAAACCGGATACGGTTATATAAAGAAGGGCGACGGCAACG
>Ga0209541_10018534_pt1 | contig 10070 bp, 11 predicted proteins | sample RifCSPlowO2_01_FD_184027 | JGI IMG/M metagenome (GOLD analysis project Ga0209541, IMG submission 184027) | Groundwater microbial communities from Rifle, Colorado - Rifle CSP2_plank lowO2_0.1 (SPAdes) (version 2) | ecosystem: Environmental > Aquatic > Deep subsurface > Groundwater | place...
ACGAGTTCAGAGAGGCGCGAAGCGACACGGGGTCGTCTGCCAATATTTCCACGCGCACCGTTTTTCCCTCGAGTTTCACTTTCGAGCCGCCGCGGTGCGAGAAGTCCGCCTCTGCGAACAGTGCATCGTATGCGGCTTTTGCTGATGATAATGAACTGAAGGAAAGGGAAAGGGTGGCGCTACCAGTGACTTTTTCTTCAGCCATAGCATGCACCTGAGCAGGCTGCGCGGGGCGGCTTCATGCGCGCCCCTCCTCAGTCCGTCTTGACGTCGCGCGCGACCGGCTCGCGGTCCTTGAACAGTATCCTGTGCCCGCAGTGGGGGCAGCGCGTGAACTTGCCGTCAATGGACGGGACCTTTTTCTTGCATTTCGAGCAGATGTACATATGGATACCTCTTTTTACGGGATTCCCCGCTTGCCGTTCTTGCATGCCTGCGCATGTCCTCTTTATCTCTTTTTGTACTCGTCAATCAGGCGCGTTGCCACCTCGCCCGAGGGCGTGGAAAGCGAATACGTGCCGCCTGCGAAGGTGCCGCCGCAGGACTTGCAGAGCCAAAGCGCGTTGCCCTGACGCCTTACCTTCTTCTTGCCGCAGCGCGGGCAGGCGAAACGCTGCCGCCTTTGATTCTGCACCTTGTCTGCGCGCTTGCGCAGCTCTGCGCCGTACCTTACGTCCCGTTTTGACATGCATACCACCTATTCTTTCAAAAGAGCGCGAAGCTCGTTTCCCTTTTTCATCGAAAGCTCGGACAGGTCGAGAAGCTCGCGCTCCGAAATCGCGCCCCAGCCGCCCTTCTGCCCTGCGCAGATGTGCGAGCTTGTCGTGGCGAGCGTAAGGCGGCAGTCCATCCCCTTCTCCTCGTCAAGCGAGGGGTCGAGGAAAATCCTGTCTCCAAGCTTCCCGAACGTGCAGGTGACTACCTTGCCCTTTACTGGCAGCTTCCCGACAAACTCTCCGCGCACTATCTTGCCCCCTTCCACCTTGGGCATGCGGCAGGAGAGAAGCGCCTGCATTGCGGCAAGCGCGGATGCGTCGATGAGATTGCCGTCGTGGTCCAGGATGAAGATGTCTATGTAAAGCGCCATCACCTTGCCCTCTTCCAGGAAAAATGAATTGAGGTCAATGATGGCAGCAGAGCGGACGCCGCGGTCCACCACGCGCGCAAGCTCGATGGCCTCTTCAGATGGCGGGCCGGTCTCGAACAGGTGCGAGGCGAGCGGGAGAAGGTCTGCCGAAGTCGAGAGCACGCCCTCGGTCGGCCTGTCGGGGAACGGGGTGGCAATGTCGAATTTTATGCCTGCCATCACCTGGCTCCTGCCGATTGTCGCCATTGCCGAGCCGTCCGGGTTCGAAAGCGGCGATGCCTGTATGCGCACCGCGCGGTATTCGTCCATGCTCCGGCTGTCGCCGCGCAGGCCTTTTGCAAGAAGCGCTGCGAGCGTGTCGCGTTTTATCTCGTTTATTGTGTCCATGTGTATCACATCGCAAAGATTACTTTATCCAGGAGAGTTTCGCTCTCCTTTATCCAGGAGAGTTTCGCTCTCCTGCCTCCGCACCCGGGGTGCGGATTATGAGGAACCTTTCCTCGCGCGGCTCGCTGTATACCTGCTGTATCGCGGCCACCTGCATGCCGCGTATTTTCGCGGAGGCATCCTTTGCCAGCTTCACGCCTTCTGCCAGTTCCTCCCTGGTAAGAAGCCCGTCCATCTGGAAGAGGAGGATGTCGCCGGTGCGCGGGGAGAATGCAATCGGCATGTCGGACTCGCCGAAGTTGTCCTCCTCCTTGCCAGGGTCGACTGCCATCTTCCCGTCAATCTTGCAGACCGCGACCGCGTTTATGAGGTCCTTCATCGGTATGCCCGCGTCCGCAAGCGCCACTGCCGCCGCGGTGAGCGCGGCGCACCTGGTGCCGCCGTCGGACTGCAGCACTTCCACGAATATCTCAATCTGCGTTTTCGGGAAGTTCTCGGAAATTATGACGTTTTCGAATGCCTCCCTTATCACCTTGGAAAGCTCCTTGCTGCGCCTGTTGGGGCCGCTTCTTCCGTGCTCCTCTGCGCCGGAAAACGGCGCCATGTTGTAGCGGCACTTTATCACCGAGCGGTAAAGCGACTGGTCGTGCCTGGGGATGCACTCGGAGGGGCCGTATACCCCTGCGAGTATCTTGTTCTTGCCCCACTCAACGTAGGCGGAGCCGTCCGCATCGTTGAGCACGCGCGCCACTATCTTAACGTCACGAAGGTCATCCAGTTTCCTTCCGTCTATGCGCTTGCCGTTCTCGAACAGTTTTGGCTTGTCTGCTGCGTTTCCACCCATTGTATCACCATCGAAAAAATCATCAGGTTTTTTTGACATGTGGAATCGCAATTCCACATTGTAGAAAAATCATGTTTCACTGCTTGTTTGATTTCAGGAATGCAGAGACGCGGTCGGTCAGCCCGTGCGTGTGCGCCTGCGCCTCAATCGTGCGGATTGCCTTTTCCACAAGCGTTGCGTTCCCTGCGCCGGCAATCCAGACGTAGCCGTTGCGGCCTGCATTAATCTGGCAGCCGGTTGCTGATTGCAGCATGTCAATCATGGAGTTCTTCTTGCCTATTATGCGGGGTATTTTCACCGAGGAGACTTTCACCAATCTCCCTGCAGGGAGCTTTTTCGCGTCGCCAAGCTCGGTTGAGCGCACCTCGTCAATCATGGTGATTCTCGCGAATATCGTGTCCCCCATGTTGTAGCGCTCGCGTATTTCCCTGCTTGAGAGGAATGCCGGGTAAGCGGTGTTTATGTCAACCGAGTAGCCTGAGAATTTCACTTCGGTTATCAGGCCGACGATGAGGTCGTCAGGAAGAGGCTCGTACGGGCCTTCAAGCGGCACCAGTTTGCCCTCGAAGAAAAGCCCCACCACTGTCGAGTATGTCTTTCCCTTGTCAACGTATGCGTAGCTTATGCGCTCGGGCTTGTCCGAGAGGAGCTCCCCGGGCATTACGATTTTGCTTTCTGCCATTCCAATCACGCTCGAATGTCACTTCACTATTTTCGTCTCTGCGGAACCGGCGGTTGCCTTGTTCAGCCGCTCGTAGAATTCGCCCTGCATGCCCGCGGGCATCTCTATGACCACGATGAGCGAACCGTCCCTGCTCCATTCCTCCCTCTGTATGCCGTATCCCTTCAGCATCCCGTAAATCCTCTGCGCGAAATCCGGCGGTATCCTCGCCGCGATTTTCACGTGCTCGAACTTCAGCGGTATGATGGGCCGCAGCGCCTTTATCACTTCATCCAGCTGCTGCCCGGCGTCCTTGAACCCGTCTATGTGCACGCGCGACTGCTCAAGCGCCTGCTCAAGCCGCATCTGCGTGTGCGGCGCGCCGGTCCGCGGGTCAATCGCCTCGCGCATCAGTATCGCGATGACCTGCTTCCTTTTCTCCTCGAGCATTTTCCTTTTCTGCTCGGTGGTGAGCTGTATTTCCCCGTTCTTCAGTATGCGCTCGGCAATCTGCCACACGTCGGTGGTGCCGAACGCCTTTTGGAGCGAGCTTGTGGTGTGCCGCTCGCCCTTCTTGAAATTCTTGAATACTTCCTCGACCGTGAGCACGTTGTTGAGCTCTTTTTTCTGCCCTATCCTGTATGCGTAGGCGAGGTCAGGGTCCACCAGAAGCTCATAGCGCTCGCCATTTATGTCCATGTGCGCGGTTATCGAGTGGTCCAGGGAAGCCACGGCATCACTTGAGGTATTTCTCGACCTCTTTCTGCGAAAGAACGCTGAATTCCTTTTTCTTCATGGTTGCAACCGCAATTTCAAGGGTGTCGGGCTTTATCGTAAGGTCGCCGGACTTTTTCAGCGCACGGATGCAAAGCGCTATTGCCTCGTCCTGAGTCATGCCGGGCTTGTACTCCTTTTCGAAGAACTCCTCCACTTCCTTCTTGCCGCTCCCGATTGCGTCGGCAAGGAAGCCGGTGAGCGCACCCGATGGCTCTGCCTCGTAGAGGCGGGGCTCGGTGTCCACGCCGCCCACAAGGAGCGAAACGCCGAACGGGCGTATGCCGCCGTACTGCGTGTAGACCTGCATGAGGTCGCAAAGCTCCTTTGCAATCGTTTCAACCGATGCCGACTCCGCGTATGCGAGGCGGTGGCGCTGGCTCTCCAGCCGCGCGAGGTCAACCAGGCGGCGCGCGTCTGCTATCAATCCCGACGCTGTTGCAGCCATGTGCTTGTCTATCTCAAATATTTTCTTCATGGATTCGGGAACGAGAAGCCTGGATGGCGCGTTCTTGTATGCCATCAGAAGCACGCCGCCGTCGAATATCATGCCCAGTGCGGTTGCGCCGCGGCGGACCGCCTCCTTGGCGTATTCCACCTGGAAGAGCCTGCCGTCCGGCGAGAATACCGTGATTGCGCGGTCATATGCCTGCTGTTGCGGAGGGTACATAGGTTTCACCCCTAATAGTGCTGATTAGAAGACACTGATAAGTCGTCTCCCTTTTTTTCTTTTGCTTACGCCTGTATTCAAGACTAGAGGGTTTAAAAAGTATTCGGGCTTGCCCGAAGCCGGCTGGTGGGATTGCTTACTGGGACTTCAGATCTGGCAGGTTGCCGGTGATGGTGCCCCTCTCCTTCTCGTTCCCAAAGGCGTCGGTTGCCACGTACCTTACCTTGTAAGTAGATTTGACCGGCGCCCATATGCTGCCGGTGTTGTACCCGATGACGTTGGTGAGCATTTCCTTTACCTCTTTGACCCCGACTTGGCCCTGGGGGCTCTTGAGGAAGTCATACAGGTCAAGGTACCGGCCGTCCAGGCGCCTGGTCATGTCCACGGTGTAGTAGTATGCCGGGGGCTCCTGATCGCGGGATGCGTCGTTTTTCTGCTCGTCAGTCATGCTTATCCACGGGTTAGTCCCCAGGAACAGGAGCTCCCATCCCTTCTTTTCAGCTGCCTTCTTGTACATGTCATAAAACTGGGACGCGCGGTACTTTTTGCCCGCGTAATCGAAAACAAAGTCCGTTTCCTCGTTTTTCCTGTCCGTTGCCTTCACTTCGCCGCCGTCGCCTATCCATATGTTCAGCACGTCCTTTTTGTTGGTGGTAAGCAGTTCGGAGTACATGGACGAGAGTGCTGCGGGATAGTTGTCAAAGTCCGGCGCCAGCCCACGAGCGTCTTTTTCGTAGTTGGTCATTGTCCCAACCCCAAGGAGCTTGACAATTACTTTTACCCCGGTTTCCTTCTCGATTTCGTCCGCCGCCTTTTCAATCTTGTTGCGTATTCCTTCAGTGCTTGCGGAATTGTCGGTCCATATTTGGATGTACTTGTAGCTCTTGAGGCTCGCGGTGATGTCCGGCACATAGCCCCAGGTCTCGTCACGCTGCGTTTCGGTGATGCTGACATTGTAATTGTTCGGGGGCTTTGCTGACACTTTCACGTTCCCGTCCTGGTAGCTTGTGGTGTAGCCGGATGATTGGTAGTGCTCTGTTTTGGGCGCGTTGTCCTGCCAGGTCTGGTCGTACGGCGTCATTTCCACCTTGGAGGTCGGCAGGACCTTTGATATGCCAAAATCATCGTCGTCTTTTCTGGCGATTGAAAAGCCGAAGCCCAGGCCTTCCTTGTCAAGCTCGCCGTACATCGAGTAGAAGTAGCTGATTATTGGCGTTTTCCTGTTCTTTTCCGCAAGCTTGCTTGTGATGCTGCCCATTACCTGTTCGAAGTCTTCCTGACCGTAGGAAACCGGGTCGGAATCGTAGTGCTGGGAGGTGACCACAAAGGAGACTTGGATGTGGTTGTCCTTGCATTTTCGCAGTATTGAGTTGGCTTTTTCCTGCTCATCCTTCGAGAGCTGGTATTCCGGCACGCCGCTTCCGCGCGCGTTGAGCTCGGCAAACTCGCCGTCCGTTATCACGTAGAGCGGGCCCTTGTTCTTGAGCGCAGCCACCACATCGATTGCCTGGTCCATCGAGGTCCAGATTGGCGTTCCGCCCCGCAGGCCGCTTTTCAGGTCATACTCCATGTGCTGCAGAAACTCGCCGTAAGAAAGGCTGGTTTGCATTTTCTGCTCCGATTTTCCGTTGCCTGTGTCCTGGCGGTAGAGGTACCAAAGCTCCTTCTTCCCGTTTATCTCGCGCATCTGGTAGCCGGCAACATCACTGTCCCCGCCTGTTGGCGCAACCACCTTGCCGTCTGCGAATTCCGAGAGGTCGTGCATTTTCCCCTCTATCTCTATGCTTGTCTCGCCTTCCCCCAAATCGCGCTTCTTTTCCCCGCAGATGCCTATTGAAAGGTAATTTACCATTATGTCGCCGCCAAGCTCGATGAGCTTGACGTTCTTTATCATGTTCATTATTTCATCCGGGCTCATTGAGCCGGAGAAGTCCAGGAGGATTGTCACTGCCATTGGCTGCTGCGGCACCGGGACGGTGGGGTTGTATTTCCAGACCACGTATTTGCCAGGCATGGAATGCTGCCCCTGCAGATTGGACTGCACGAACTCGTAGCCTTCCTGCTCACCCTGGCTGGTGTTGGAAAACTCGTTGGCCGGTTTTACCTCGTAGCTTCCGGAATTGAAATCCGTCCCTTTGGTTATGGCTACTGAGTAGGCGCCGAGCTGCTTGCCGTCCTTGTCAAAATAAGCCGCAACAAAACTGCCCGTGTTGTCCGCGTTGAAGTTCACGTTGGAAATTTTCAGGCTCGCAACGTCAGACGCCTGGACGCCGCTTTTCTGGAGGTTCCGGAATATCTCGCTTCCGCAGTCGCCGCCGGTCGCCATTTTCAGGGCTATGCTGTTGACGAATTGCTGCTCCGCCTCTTTCTCGCCCTGATTTTGCGCCGATGCAAAGCTTTGTCCCTTTACCATACGAATCCCATCCATGCTTCAGACGCTGAAATTATAAATATGACCCAGTCACTTGCGGTTGAGGTAAGAGATGCTGAGGGATTCCGACATTTTAAACGTCAGGGCAGTGTTTGATAGCGACTGGTCCTGGACAGGGATGGTATAGATGACCCTTCCGTTCTTTGTGCTGTCCGCGGACACGGTCAATTTGGGGGAAACGAGCATAGGCACCGACAGGGAGCGGCTCGAATAAGTGACTGAGAATGAGCCGCCCGATATCATCCCTGACACGCCTTGCGGGGCTAGGAGGATGATGTCGTAGTTTGGAAGGACCGCATAGGAGCTGTCGGAAGCGTAAAAGCTGTCGCCGCCGGGGGAGTACACTATTGGGAGGTATGCGCCGTTCTTGCCCTGCACCGGAAACACGCCGAGCACCCAGTCCTTGAAGACAAGGTAAGCGCCATCGCCGTATGCCTTGACTTCGGCAGGGATGCTGCGCACTATGTCTGACGAGGAAAGGGTGGAAAACGAGAGGTTGGAAAACCTGGCTGCAAGGTTGATTATGCCCTCGCTTCCGGGCTTGTAGATGTGCAGGTTGCCGTTTTCAATCGCGATGTCAAAACCAAGGCTGTCCGGGAGAAGCTTTCCTTCAATGCCCGGCTTTTCCTTTTCCTGCGCTGCTGCGCTTTTCGGCGAAATGAAGCCCACGATTGCGGACGTGAGGAGGATTAACGACGTGCATTTTATGGCGCGGAAAAACTGGCTGGAGGGACTTCCTGCCTTTTTTGAATGCAGAAGCGGGCTTTGCTTCCTCTCGACCTTGCTTTCCATGCTTTTCACGTCGTTTTCTACCACAACCTGCTTTTAATACTTTCTGCAACAGAGAAAGGCGGGATTGGGGCTGAAAAAAGAAAAGGAAAAAAGAAAGAAAAAGGAAAACGGTTCAGGCGCCCACTTTGGTCACGAAGCTTGCGGACGAGACGTGGTTTACAGGGTAGCCTGCGGACCGCTCATCCTCGGTCTGCCAGAATATCCAGAGCTTGCCTGAGTATTCCTGCCCGGTCTGGAGGGAAACTGCGTTGGGGTTGCAGGCAAAGCCGTAGTCCAGGTAAGCCTGCCTTGCCATGTCAATCCCGATGGGCTCCTGCAGGGGGGGCGCATTCGGGCTCTTGTCAGTGGTGCAGGTCGCCCCTACAAGAATGATATTGCTGCTTTGTGCGTTGGTGATTCGCAGGTAGAGGTTGCCGTTGGTGTCAGCCACGGGGTTTGAGCAGCTGAAGCCCAAATCGTCGAACCTGCAGCCCTGCGGGGCTGAGAAGGGGTTGATGATGAGAAGTATTGCAATCACTATAACTATTACAAGGAGCGCCCAGCCGTAGGTCATGAGATATTCCATAGCAGCTTGGCCTTTCATGCCGCCCAACAGATTCAGCTTACCCATCAAAACCACCCCTATGGCTGTCCTCTCATTCTGCATTACTCCTCTTAAACGTATGTTATTCCTGCCAGGAACGAGTCCAGCGCGCCTGACACCACGAAGAATAGCAGGAGCGACACCGCAAGCAGGAAGGGTATGTAGGGCACGCCGTCGCGCTTTGAGCCCTTTGAGATGACGCCTATTATGAGCGCGGAGAAAACAGTAGTCATCATGGTGCACAGTATGGTGAACAGGAAGAAGTCCGCCCCTGATATCGAGGGCGCGGACGGGGTGATGAGCCCGCCGCGGAACTGCGAGGTCCCTGCGGACTGCGCCGATGCTTGCGGTATTGCTGAAGCAAACGCGTTTTCCAGTATTCCCACCAGCTTGCCTGAAATCGCGAAGAGGAAGGGCGTGCCGATTGCGCCTGCGAACACGATGAATATTATGTACATCAGAAGCGAGGTGGATATTTCCTTGCGGAGCGTTGCCATCTGCCGCGCGTCATCAGCAGTCCTTTCCAGTATGTCGGCCATTTTGCCGCCCGATGCCAGCCCCTGCTTGAGGAGCGCGACCGAGCGGCGGATGAGCTTGGAGTTGAACCGCTCTCCAAGGTAGTCGATTGCCTGGTTGAAGGGCACGCCGCCGAACGATTTTTTCGCAACAGTGGATACTTCATCGGAGAGGATGCCGAACTCCGGCTTTGCGGCATACCAGAGCGCCTGGTCGATTGTCATGCCTGCGCGCACGTTTGCCGCGGAGAGCGACAGGAAGTCCGGAAGCACGTCCTCCACCTTTCTGCGCCGCGCGTCGGCGCGGAGAAGCAGGAAAACGTAGATGACGAGCAGTATCAGCGAGAAGGAAACCGCGAATGAAAAGATGAATGCGAAGAGCAGGAATACTTCAGGGTAGGAAATCGTGATGACCGGGATTCCGATGAGAAGCATCTTGAGGAGGAATCCGCGCATGGGCGCCACTTCGCTGAAAATAGCGTATGTCGCCACAAAGGAGAATATGCACAGCACCACCACAAGGCCGGCGAATGCCTCGGGCACGTAGTCCACGCCAGCAGACTCCAGCATGCCGCCCAGCCTGCGCATCTGGGAGCGTGAGAAGAGCCTGCCGATCATTTCGTAGAACATGTTGTTGGGGCTTGCCATGTGAATACCTTAGACTATGTCGAATTTCGGGCGCGATGACTCCACCATGGACAGGAACAGGAACTGTATCAGCCCTATTCCAGCCAGTATCCAGAACAGCGTGGAGGGGCCGAACGAAATCGTCGAGCCGCCCAGGAAGGACACCATTATTATCAGGAATGCGACGCCCAAGGAGGGCATAATGATGCCGAATATCATGAAGAACATGACAATCGGGTTGAGTTTCTGCCCGTATGCCTTGAGCTCGAGGGTCTGCTCGTTTGAGACCTGGTTAAGGGATGCCTCAAGCGCGAGGGACACGTCAGAGCCTGACGCGAGCGAGTTTGCCATCTGCATGACCACCCGCTTGAAGTACTGCGAGGGGTTGGAATCCGCGACGTCATGCATCGCGGCGCCCATGGGCACGCCCAGCGTGACCTTTTCCACTATCTTGTTGAACTCCAGCGAAACCTCGCCGTAGTCCCTGCTTATGCCCAGCATGGAGTCGAAGAGCGGCACGCCGCTTTTCAGCTCGATGAGCATGTGCCTGCCCGCGAACACTATTTCCTGCTCCATGCGCTTTGCCCTGCCCTTTGCCTTTACCGAGGGGAACTGCATTGCGTAGAGGAAGCCGCCTCCGAAGTAAACGATGAGCAGGAGAAGCAGGATGGGGATGAAAAGCGGGTGCTCCTTGAGAAG
>Ga0209541_10018535_pt1 | contig 10070 bp, 7 predicted proteins | sample RifCSPlowO2_01_FD_184027 | JGI IMG/M metagenome (GOLD analysis project Ga0209541, IMG submission 184027) | Groundwater microbial communities from Rifle, Colorado - Rifle CSP2_plank lowO2_0.1 (SPAdes) (version 2) | ecosystem: Environmental > Aquatic > Deep subsurface > Groundwater | place: Rifle...
TATTGACACTTGTTCAATTTTCTAAAAGTTTAGCGAGATTTTAGAATACTCGTCCCGCATAATTTAAAAGGGCTCATTGTCTAGGCCGATCATCCCCATACTCAACATAATACAACAAAAAAAACTGTTGTCAAACGCCATTGTTGTTGCTATCATACCACCATCAAGACTATGAAAAATAAGAAAATTTTAACGATGCCGATTTTGATTTTAATCGCCGCCATTTTGGGGGCGGCGGTTATAGGCGAAGGCGGTTACATCGCGGCGAAAAAAATTGAAAAGTATAAAAATAAAATAATTCTCCAGGAAAATATTTTAGAATATGCGGTGGACGCTTTGTCCGCCCAGCAAAAAGAGCTGGAAAAAATAAAAGAAGAATTGAATATCGCCCAAAAAGGATTGGACAAAAAAACTAAAGATTTGGAAAAAACAATAACGGCGGAAAAAGAAAAACGAACGGCGGAAACAAAAAATTTGGGAGATATGATAAAACAGGCGGAAATAAAAAGCGCCGCCGTTGAGTCCGCCAGAATGGCCAAGGAAGAATCAGCTCAAAACAAAATTTCCGCTTTGGAGGAAAAAATTTCCCAAACCAAGACTTACAGCCTTTCTTCCATTATCTCAAACTGGCGGCCTCTTATCGCCAACGTGGAATGCCAGTTCCGATATTCCGACACCGGCCGCCTTTATCAAAAATCAAGCGGCTCCGGCATCGCCATAAAATTTGATAACACGCCCAGCGCCATTCTCACCAATAAACATGTTCTTACCGACGGCAATGGCTACGGCGCCGATTCCTGTTCGGCCAAACTGCTTGATTCCAACGAAACATTGTCGTCTTCCGATATTAGAAGCTCGGCCAAAGAATACGATTTGGGCTATATCTATATCAACAATCCGAGCGATTATTTCAAAAATCTCACCTCAAACTTCCCTGCCCTTTGCTCGCAAAAGCCGTCTTTGGGCGATGAAATTGTCGTGCTCGGCTACCCTAGCATCGGCTCAAAAAACGGCTTGACGGCGACCGAAGGCATCGTCTCCGGCTTTGACGGCAACCATTTCATCACTTCCGCCAAAGTGGAACAAGGCAATTCCGGCGGCGCGGCCATCTTGCTCAAAGACAACTGTCTCCTGGGTATCCCCACTTTCGTCACCTTGGGCAAAGTGGAATCTCTCGCCAGAATCTTAGATATCTGGACAGCGGTGGAAAAATAAACAATACTATAAAAATATCGCACTTTAATAATATTAACAAAATCTTTATTTTGAAGGAGGGTGGCGATGCCGCAAGAAAATATAGAAAAATTTAATTGGGCGTATGGATTGTTTGAAAAAACCGGCGCCATTAAAAAGGGGCCGGGACATTTTGTGTACTCTTCCGGGGATCACGGAGTTATTTACATAGACAAAAAAGAAATATTTAAGAGTTTACCTCAAACATCCATTCTGTGTGAACAACTAGCCGAGCATTTTAAATGCCTTGAAATTGACACTGTGGCCGGGCCGGAATCGGGAGGAATAATAATGGCCAATTGGGTGGCCATGCATTTATCAAGATTGCGCGAAAGAAAAGTGGATGTCGTTCATCTTTTTAAAAAAGGGCCGTTTATGGTTGTTGGGAGAGACCAAGAAAAAAAGATAATCGGTAAAAAAATCCTGTTGGTTGACGACATAGCGACCACGGGATCGTCCTTATTGAAATGCGCTAAAGCTATAAATAATCTGGAAGGATTAATTGCAGGAATTGGCCTGCTTTGGCTTAGAGGAAATGAATCAATGTTTTCAAGCTTATTTCAAGGAATACCTGTTTTCCCGCTTATCAGAGCAAGACTTGACGGCTGGAACAAAAAGGAATGTTTAAAAACAGGTCCTTGCTCAAAAAACGTTCCAATAAATACTGAATTCGGCCACGGCGCTGAATTTATAAAAGAACACCCCGAGTTCAAAGCAGTAACTAGTGTTCCGTTCATCGCCGGCAAACACTCCCCTAAATAATAAATAATGACTTATACTAAAAGGTGCTGATTTTACGCTCCAGCGTTTTTTCAGCACCTTTTTTATTTTTACAATCAAACCAAAAAATAAATTAAGGTATATTTGCTATCGCTGGTAAAGTCTAATTTTTAAAAATAATGTTATGGACAAGCACCTTCCCTTGCAATTTAAAATAAATTATATAGAATGGTATTTATTAAAAAGCCAAGAGTAAACAATCAAATAATGGCTCCGGAATTGAGGGTTATCGGGCCGGAGGGAGAAAATTTCGGGGTTTTGATTAAAGCGGAAGCATTGATCAAAGCGCAGGAAGCTAATTTAGACTTGATAGAAATATCCCCTACCGCCAAACCGCCCGTGGCCAAAATAATGGACTTGGGAAAGTATCTTTACCAACAGCAGAAGAAACAGAAAGATGCGGCCAAAAAAGCCCACGAAACCGGAGTAAAAGGAGTCCAAATAGGCTTGGGCACATCGCTTCACGACTTGGAGATGCGGGCCAAGAAAATTGAAGAATTTTTGAAAGAAGGCCATCGGGTAAGGGTAGAAATGGGCTTAAGGGGACGGGAAAAATACTTGGATAAGAATTTTTTGAACGAAAGATTGAACCGAGTGCTTCATCTTGTCAGCGAAAAATACAAAATAGCCGAAGCGCCCAAGAAAAGCCCTCGAGGCATAGCGACGATAATAGAGAACGCTCCGACGCACAATTAATAAATCAACAATGAAGTCGGAGTCCCGATTGAAACGTCGGGACGAAATAAAATTATGAAAGGATTCAAGACAAACAAATCATTCACCAAAAGAATCAAGATAACCAGAAAAGGAAAAATCTTGGGCAGAAAATCCGGCCTTGACCACTTCAACGCCAAACAACCGAGAAGAAAACAATTAAGGCAAAAAAAACTTAGGCCTTTCCAGATGGACCAAAAAGATATCGGCCGATTTATGCCCCACAATCATTAAAAAAATAAGATTTTAGATTTTAAATTTGATTTTTTAAATTAAAACATGACAAGAGTAAAACGAGGAGTAATTTCAATGAAGAGAAGGCGGAATATCCTTAAACAGGTTAAGGGCTTCCGCCATGGCCGAAAATCCAAAGAAAGAATGGCCCGAGAAGCCTTGCTTCACGCCGGACTGCACGCCTTCCATGACAGAAGGAAGAAAAAGAGAAATATGAGAGCCTTGTGGCAAGTAAAGATAAACGCCGCCGCAAGAATAAGCGGAATATCTTACAGCAAACTGATAAACAATTTCAAAAAGGCGAACGTTAAGTTGGACAGGAAAATTATGTCCCAACTCGCCGAACATCAGCCGAATATTTTCTCCAAAGTGGTCGCTAGTGTTAAATAAAAAATCTACTGCCTATCAAGAGTTTCCGGCTCCGGAGCGATAACGTCGGTTTTCCAAAATCTGGCGAAAATGGCGCTGGTTATTTCTTCCAGCTCTTTATTTTTCAGAGTCTTGAGGATTAGAAACCAAACAAACCCTCCGATTAAGGCCGACAACACCCCTTGAGAAAAAATTCCAACAAAAGTGTTTATGTCAAAAATATTATCCAGAAAATTGAGAGCAAAATACGCCACAACACCCATCAGCAAAGAAGCTCCCAAAACTTCAAAAAAGGTTTTTCTGGCGGAACACCAGACATCGCCGAATTCTTTCTGAAATAAAAGAAAAAGCAGAATGCTGTTTATAATCATCCCCAACGAAAAGGCCATGGGCAAAGCGAGCATATCCGCGCCGCCGACACCTCCGACCCTTAAAGCGATTTCAAAAAAAGAAGAAAGAAAATAATGATTTTTAATTAAGATGATAAAAACAGGAGTCAGACCGATGATAAAAACGGCCGATATGACATTAATCATTATCGGTTTCCATGTTTTTCCCGAAGCGTAAAAGGCTCTGGTAAAAACAACGATAATGGATTGGGCGGTGATAGAAAAGGCAAATATCGCCATAGCGGCGGCAGTCAGTCTAGTGTCTTGCCAGCTAAAGTTCCCTGAGCCGAAAACGACCCTGACTATCTGGGCTCTCAAAATAATTATCAAGGCCGAAGCGGCGATTGACCAGAAAATAATCTGTCTGACGGCGATTGTGGTCTGCTCCAAAAATTCCTTTTTTTTATTATTCACGAAAAGTTTGGCTAGAGTGGGAAAAGCCGCCACGCTATAGCTCATCCCTATCACAGCCAAAGGCACCGACTGCAAGTTGAAAGATAAATTGAAGATAGCGATGCTTCCGGCGGAAAGAAGAGAGGCCGAAGCGGTGATGAATATCAAAACTATTTGGTTCAAACCCAAGCCCAAAGAACGGGGAAAAGACAGCCTCGCCACTCTCCAAGCTTCTTTGAAGTTTATTTTTCCGGCTGGCCAAGGAAAAAATCCCAGCCTAATGATGGCCGGTATTTGAACGGCCAAATGCATTACGGCTCCTATCGCCACACCTGAAACAATTCCCGCCAAGCCGAAACTGGGCCAAAGAAAAATTATGCCGAAAATTATTCCCAGATTGTAAAAAACGGGGCTAAGGGCGTAAATGATAAACCGGTTGTGCGACTGGATAACGCTGGAAACCAAATTGGATAATCCGAGAAATATCGGCGACAACAATAAAATTCTGGATAGAGAAACAAACTCCGTTCTTGAGCTTTCAGAAAACCCGGGCGCCACCAAACCGGCCAGATTGGGAATGAGAAAATAAGCCACGGCCGCCAGAAAAAAAATTGTTACTAAGAAAAAAGAAAGCGTTTCGTCCAAAAATTTTTTTGCTTGTTCGCCGGATGACGCCGACTTTTCCAGGAAAAAAGGGATGAGCGCGTTAACTGAAATAATGGACAAGGATATGATGTAAATAAAATCCGGAATTTTGAAAGCGGCGTAATAAATATCCAAAGATTCTCCGGCGCCGAAGTTTCCGGCCAGCAGCCTGTCCCTTAAGAGGCCGAAGGCCGCCGAAACGATGGAGGAAACGGCTAAAATCAAGGCGGCCTTATGAAGACCGCCGTACTCCCGATAAAAAAGGTTTAAAATTTTCTTGACCATTAATTTTTCTTGGATTTTTTCAGACTTGCTTGCTCTTTTTCCGATATCGGCGGTTCTTCTCTGTTTTCCGGCGCGGGCGGGGCTATTTCGGCCAAAGCGCTTCGTCCGTTTTTCAGATTAGACAAAATTTTCTTTACTTCTTCGTTGTTTGGATTGGTTTTTTGAATTTGAGCGAATTGTTCAATGGCTTTTTCTTTCAGCCCTTGCCTGTCGTAAATCAACCCGAGAAAGTATCGGGCGTTGGCGTAGTCGCCGTTTAAACCGACGGTTCTCTCAAATGCCGACCTGGCCGCGCTTAAATTATTATTTTGATATTGCAACAATCCGAGCTGAAAGAAAATTCCGAAATTATTTGGAGAAACGGAGGCCGTCTGTTCCATTCTTAAAATAGCTTCTTTCAAGTTTCCGGCTTGGGCCTCAATCTGCGCCAACATAAACAAAGCGTCGGCAAAATCGGGCTTGATATTTAAAGCCGACTGGAGATATTTCTTGGCGTCGGCGGCTTTATTAATCTGCATAGCCACTCTGGCCGAGGCGATAAAAGGCGACGGATCCAAGGGCGAAACCTTGGAAGCTTCCGCATAAGAATTAAGAGCCGCCTCGTCCGCTTTCTCCACTTTAAGCGCCACGACGGATTCATAGACCTGCCCCAGCTGCATCCAATTGACAGGGTCAGCCGGATTAAGTCTGGCCGCCTCTCTGGCGTAAGCGATGGTAATGCCGAGATTATCCTTGAATACAGCCAACGCTTTATCCGCCGGAAGGTCCTTGTTGGCTATTATTTTATTCAAAGAAATAAGGCCCAACTCCGACAACACCCGGTAGTATTCGTCCTGTTTGTCCATTCCGACCGCTTTCGTCAGTTTTTTGCCGGTCGCTTCTATGTCGCCGGACTTTTCAAACAAAACTAAAGCCCGGCTATAATTGTTCAGCGCCAAGAATTTCCGAGTATAAAGATAGGCCGAAGAAACCGTCCCAATGAGCAGAATTATTCCCATAATCATAAAAATCATTCCCAGTTTTGTTTTATTATTGAGGGATATTTCGGCCACGCCGATTTTGCCGCTGTTTATAAGCGAGGCTAGAAAAACGCCGGTCATAACAAAAGCCAGCGCGAAAACAAGAAGGCCGGGGGCGTATAAAACGACAAATGTCCAAAGGTAAGCCGCGCCAAAAAAAGAGACCATGGCCAACACCTGTCCGCCGTGAAGGCGGACATCTTCTTTTTTGTAAGAAATGGATTTCCTTCCGTAATTCAAGAAAAGAGCCAGAAAAAATATTATGGCAATGATTCCCAGAATACCCGCCGTCGCCGCCATTGAAGGCAAGTAGCCGAAGCCGGAACTGAACCGCGCGTTCCAAAAAATAGTGTTATTGACCGCCGCCGGCTTGAACTTGAGCCAGTCATAAACGAATGTATTGGGGCCGGTGCCTAAAACGGCGTTATCTTTCAAAGATTTTTTGGCTATGTCCAAAGTAGCCGACCACGACGGCCTTATTTCCGTGGAAGAAGTTTTTAATATGTTGTTGATATTGCCGGCTATGCCGCGAAATAGCGTGAAAAAAATAACGACCGCCAAAACAAACAGAGAAACACGAATAAAATTTTTGGCTCCCGGTCCTTTCGCTTGTTCCTCAAACCGGCTTTTAAACAAAGCCATTATGAATATCAGCAAAGAAAAAACTCCGAAAATAACCCAGTTGTTGAAGAAATTGGCCGACACCATCGCCAGAAAAGACATAAGCAAAAGAACGAAAAGAAAAAACCGCGAACCTTTGCCCAATTTTACCATTTCCAGAAAAGCCAGAGAAACCAGTCCGATGAATCCGAAAAATATGGAAAAATCGTTCCAGCCTCCGATTAAATTGGAAGTGGCGTAAGGAAATATGTTGAAAGGAATTATATTAATTGCAAAAACAAGATGGAGGAGCTGAAACGAGAACACGACGAAAGACGAGCAGAACAGCAAAAAATAAAAGCCGAAAACTCTTTTCTCCGACTGGAAAATAATTGAGCCGAAAAACAAAGCCAGCCCGGCGGCCAACATCACGGAAAAAGTGTCCAAGTCGTATAATTTGCCCAAGAGCGACAAGCCGGCATTGTCGGAAGACAAAGCGGAAGCCAGCCAAACCGAAACAACCGCCCCTAAGCTTACAAGCAAGGCCGACTTGGGAATCTTAACGCTCCCTTTAACCAGCGCGGAAAAAATCCAAAAGAAAGCCGTCAGCAAAATACCGCCAAAAAAAAGAATGGCCTTGCCGGAGGCCAGCGGGGCGACAGCCAAAGGCAACACGAAAACAGGCATAAGAAAAACAAGGGCGTAAAAAAAGAAAATAGCCAATTTCTCTGGATTGAAAAATTTTATTTCTTTTTCCGGCTTGCCCGCCGAAGAGGCGGGTAAACTTTCTTCGGACTCTTCGGCAATATCCGTATTTCCTCTGACTATTTTTATTTTTATTTCTTGCTCCACATTCTCGGTATTCATTTTTATAAAATTTGTAAGTTGATAATTGTTAATTGATTATAATTACCGGTTTCTAAATAGCAACGCTGGATGAAGACTCTGCGGAAGAAGATGAACCTGTCTCTGAACTTTCGCTTAATGAACTACTGGAACTTACGGCTTCTGAACTTGATGAGCTTGATTCGCTAGACGAACCTGTCTGTTCGGCAGGCAAACTTGATGAGCTCTCACTGTAACTGTTTGAACTTTCAGAGAAAGAAACTGATGACTCGCTTGATGATGAGGATTCAGTAATAGAAGACGAACTCGCTTCGCTAGATGACGATGAAGAAGTCGCCGCCGATGACTCGCTGGACGAGCTTAAAGACGATGATGATTGTTCCGAGTTTGAACTGGAAGAAGACGAGGCTGTTTCGGAACTTGATGAAGACGACTCGCTTGAAGAACTTGAACTTGCTTGCCCCGCCGAAGTCTCTGACGAAGGCTGGGACGCCGACGAAGCCGAAATTTCACTCGCCTGTTCTTGCGCCAAAGCTTCTTTGACCATTTCCATAATGGTTTCTTTGCTCACCATTTCTTTAACGACGGTAACTTGTTGGACGGTTTTTTCCTCCTTTTCTTTTTCCATTTTCTTTTCTTCTTCGGCCTTGGGCGACGGATTAAACACGCCGACGACTTCCGCCTTTTGGTTTTCTTTTTCCTTGACCGGATTATAACCGGCAATCTCTTTGGTTTCGTCGTTGAACACCAAGCCTTTCAAGCCGGTGTATTCCACGGATTCCACCTGCTTTTGCGCTCCTTTGTTTTTTTCAATGCTTTGCACTTCCTTCATATAAGCCATTTCGCGTTCCGTCAATTGCTTCAGCTCCTCCGCCAGATAGAGTCCCAGATCCATATCCCCCAGCCTGATTTTGGACACATTGATATTTTTTTCTTTTTTAACGGTTTGCCAAACGCCGTCTTTGGCATCTATGGCGTTGTAATCAAAATTGACATAATAAAATTTGTCGTCTTCTCTTGCGCTTTTTATCTTCAATCCCATATTAAATCCGTCCAGATCGGCCGAAATTATCCCGGTGTTGTCCATACCTGTTCTGGTCACTACTGTCTTGCCGACAATGGCTTCTCTGGATGTCTCGTTGGCCAAAGCTCCCGCCGCAGAAAACATAACCAAAGCAAGTATTATCGTGAACGCGTTGTTGTATTTTATAAAATGGATTATTTTTTTCATTGTTTTAATTATACCCCAAACCCTATTGGCTAGTCTCTAATTCCTAATCCGATTCCGTCGCCACGCCGTATTCTATTTTAACTTTAACCAATCTGGCGTCGCCGGTCATCGTGTCGCCGGCCACATCAGCGTCTCGGAAAATTTTGAAGGTAGCGTATTCTCCGGCGGCAAAATTAGAAGTAGCGTTTGTTTCAGTTATTGAGGCCAGGTCGTTGGCATTGGCTTGGGCCGTATCCGTTTCGCAAACGGCCGAAGACAGAGCCGAGTCAATATCTTCGGCGCTGTTGGCGGAAAGCCCTTTGGCTTGGAAACAAAAGATTGAATCGCCCGAAGTCGCCCCCGCTTCCCAGTAATAAGTTATGTCAATGGAGCCGTTGTCGTAGGAATCGGGCATCGTCCACTGCCAGAAAGCGGCTTCGTCGGCAGAAGCGTCAAAATCCAAAACATAGTAGCTGTGGTTCGTGCCATCCACCTGCGTTTTGGCGGCGCCGCTGGTAGTCGGAACGATAGCGCCGGCGGCCGTCAATATTATGCTCCTTCTGGTTTTGGGTGTCGTGCTGGTGGCGTATTTTATCACGCCTTCCACGAACAAGTTTCCTCCGCCGGTAAAGCTGATTCCGTTCGGACAAGCCGCCCCTTCGCAGACCCACAAATTGGCGCCGGTGCTGCCGTCGGGCATAAACAAGGAGATGTCGTCCGCGTTCGTCCCGTAAAGGCTAAGGGATAAGTCGCCGGTTGTTTGGGCGACGCTTAAATCGGTGTAGACATTAGTTTCTCGGGAAAGTCTCAATTGAGGATTGTTGTTGCCGGAATCAGCCACATCCAGCCGTCTGGCGGGAGTGCTGGTGCCGATGCCGACATAACCGTTGCCGTCAATGGTGAATCTGTCTATGGAGCCCAGCGCGGTGGAGGAAGCGATTTTGAATTTGCCGGCGTCGGAATAATCCATTCCCATCGTCCATTTGTAGGTTGATCCGGAAGCGGAAGAAAATTCTATGGCGGAATCGTCGGCGTTATTAAAGACAGTTAACTTGGAGTCCGGCGTCGTCGTCCCGATACCCAATCTGGAATTGCCATTATCCCAATAGAAGGAGGTGCTTGTGGATAAAGCTCCGGCTCCGTTGCCGAAAGGAATGTAGCCGGATTGGATGGCATTCCAGCCCGTTCCTCCATAAGCCACCGCTAGTGTGGAGGAAGCGGACCATGTTCCGGCCACTATTTGAGCAATACCAGTCAGAGCGGAGGAATCAATGCCCGTTCCTCCTTTGGCCACCGCCAAAGTGCCGGTGATGGTGGAGAGAGTGGAAGTGGCCAGCCAGGTGGGAACGCCGG
>Ga0209541_10018537_pt1 | contig 10070 bp, 8 predicted proteins | sample RifCSPlowO2_01_FD_184027 | JGI IMG/M metagenome (GOLD analysis project Ga0209541, IMG submission 184027) | Groundwater microbial communities from Rifle, Colorado - Rifle CSP2_plank lowO2_0.1 (SPAdes) (version 2) | ecosystem: Environmental > Aquatic > Deep subsurface > Groundwater | place: Rifle...
CTTCCCAGCAGATGTATTGTTAGTAGCCGCCATGAATCCATGTCCTTGTGGCAACTTCGGCTTCCGAGGCAAGCCTTGTATCTGTACACCATCTGCTTTATCTCGCTACAGAAGAAAAATGTCCGGGCCCATCATGGATCGTATTGATATCTGGCTTGAAGTCGATAGAGTTTTGCCAAGTGATTTATCTGGAGATTCGGAAGGAGATAAAAGTGAGACTTTCCGCACTAAAGTAGAACGGGCTCGAGGAGCTCAAAAAGAACGTTTTGATAAAAAAGGTAGAAAGCTGTCTCGCAATTCGGAAATGAGCGCAAGAGATATAGTAACACTCGTAACACTAGACAAAGAATCTCGACGGACACTAGACCTTGCGGCAGAGCGACTCGGCTTCTCCCCACGTGTCTATCACCGGATGATCAAAGTAGCTCGCACTATTGCCGATCTTGAAGGAAGTGAGGAAATCAAAAACGCTCATATCCTCGAAGCAGTAGAGTATCGTCCGAAAAAATTTGATGTTTAGAATGGATTCTTAGCACCGCGAACTTCGAAGTGGACATGTGGTCCTGTGGAGCGTCCGGTGTTGCCGACAGCGCCGATAACTTGGCCTTGGGTTACACTCTGTCCGACCGAGACATTAACTTTGGACATATGGCCGTAGACAGTTTGGGTTCCATTAGCATGTTTGATGGCAACGTATAATCCATAGCCACCGTTGTAGCCACTAGTTCTTGCGATAATAACCGTACCGCTTGCTGCAGCAAATATAGAGTCTCCACTACAACGACAACTTGGTGCCAAATCTACACCATTGTAGCCGTGAATGCCTTGGCTCTTTATGCCTCCGTTAATTGGCCTGAGATAATATCCGCTAGCTACATTAAGCTGATTTGGAGACTGAGCGATAGCAGACGCAGTTGCGCTAATCACACCGTCAGGAATGATGACGATATCACCGGGTTTAATCTTGGTATCGAAAGCAAGACCGTTATATGAAAGGATGTCATCAAAATCTGCTTTATATTTGGTGGTGATAGACTGCAAAGTATCACCTGACTTAACGACATGACGTACACCAGAGATCGGTAGGATAACAAGTTCTTGACCTTCTTTTATCAAACCTCCTTTTATATCATTAGCCCAGACAATAGTATTGCTAGAGACACCAAACATCTCGGCAATCTCACTTAAGGTATCACCCCCTCGCACAACATAAATACTAATCTCACCGGTACCAGACTTGCCGAGGTCCACGAACACCTCACTGTCACTGCCATTAGATTCGAGAGCCGTACTGTCAACAATGGCAATTTCTGCTCCCCCTGTGCCAGTAGGATTAATATTCAAATAACCCTCCAAGAGGCTCATGGTCTGGGAATTGCCTGCTTCTAGCACTTCCGGTACAAGCAAAATCTCTTCCCCTGCGTAAACAAAGAGGGGAAGAGCTAGAGTAAGGAGTATATATTTGACCGTTCTTTTACTAATAGAGTAAGGTTAAACTGCTCAACTAAGCCGTAAAATCTGTGCTTTCTTACCGTATCTAATCCATTATACCCTCATATGATATAGTGTCCAGCATGTCGAAGCTCTCTAATCCACACGCTCTCGGACTCAATTCTGAACAACAAAAAGCAGTAAAAGCTACCGAAGGGCCGGTACTCATCTTAGCCGGCGCAGGCGCCGGTAAGACTAAAACCATTGCCGAGAGAATACGCCACCTTGTTTACACGGGTGTCGCCCCTTCAGCTATTTTGGCCATTACCTTTACCAACAAAGCAGCTAGAGAAATGCGAGAGCGAGTTGAAACTGGCCTTAGAAATGATCCAGCTATTAATAGACCGGTATCTATGTCTGAACGACCTTTCGTCAGCACTTTCCACTCCCTCGGAGTGCATATTTTACGCGAACAATCTGCTCACGTTGGAGTAAAGAGACATTTTACTATTTTCGACCGAGATGATAGCAAGAAGGCAGTGAGAGAAGCTCTTTTAACTCTTGGGCTTGACCCGAAGACACACGATCCAGCTCGTCTAATGGGCGTGATCTCAAGAGAAAAGGGCGGGGGCACAACCGCACAAGAATATCGCGAGAGAAATGAACGTGGATTCTTGCGAGACGTGGTAGTTCAAGTCTGGCCGGAATACGAAAAGATTTTATCGAGAGACAACGCACTCGACTTCGATGATCTACTTTTAAAAACTATGAGTCTCTTGAGTGAGAACTCGGCAGTAAGAAATTATTATCAAAATATTTGGCGCTATATTCATATCGATGAATATCAGGACACCAATCGTGTCCAGTATGAAATTTCTAAAATGTTAGTGGGTGATAAGAGAAATATTTGCGTGGTTGGAGACATTGATCAAAATATTTATTCTTGGCGTGGCGCGGATATAAAAAATATTTTAGATTTTGAAAAAGATTATCCGAATGCAGAAGTTATCACTTTGGAAGAAAATTATCGCTCTACCAAAACTATTTTGGAGGCGGCCAATACTATTATAGAAAAAAATAAAATTCGTCGTAAGAAAAATCTTTTCACCACAAACTCTGAAGGGGAGAAGATTGGTTTGTTTCAGGGGTTCGACGAAATAAGTGAGGCAGAATTTGTCGCCGAACAAACAGAAAAATTAATCAAGAAAGGAGTTTCAGCAGAAGAAATAGCGGTGCTCTATAGAGCAAACTTCCAATCACGAGTACTGGAAGAAGCTTTCATGAACCACGGTCTTCCTTATCAGATTTTAGGTACTCGTTTTTTTGAACGTAAAGAGATTAAGGATATCATCGCCTATTTGCGTTCGGCTCTAAATCCAGATAGTCTCTCAGATTTAAAACGTATTATTAATGTGCCAGCGCGTGGCATAGGCAAAACTACAGTTCTCAAAATATTTTCTGGAGATGAAGCAACACTCGCATCTGCTATGAAAATAAAACTTGCCAGCTTTCGATCTTTACTTAAAGAAATTGAACAAATTTCTAAAGAGAAAAAACCGAGTGAAACTCTTTCTTTTATCATTAAAAAATCTGGATTAGAACAAGAGTGGAAAGAGGGTGGAGATGAGGGCCGAGCTAGACTTGAAAATGCTTATGAATTAGTAAACTTCGCGTCTCGATACGACCCGCCTCGCCTTGACGAGCAGGGACGAGTCGAGGCGGGCCATCTTCCTCCAGAAGAAGGGATTTTAAATTTCCTGGCTGATGCGGCTCTACAGAGTGACCAAGACGAGCTTAAAGAGGAACAAAAAGCAGTTCGACTCATGACAGTGCACGCCTCTAAAGGATTAGAATTTGATACCGTCTTCATCTCGGGACTTGAAGATGGACTTTTCCCTCACGAACGCATGAATGAGGAGAGGGTCCGGCCTGAAGAAAGAGAGGAGGAGAGACGACTCTTCTACGTGGCACTTACTCGAGCACGCAAAAAAGTTTTTCTGTCCTATGCCGAGACTCGTACTATGTTTGGCAATAGGCAAGTGAATATTCCTTCAGGATTTATTTTTGACATTCCGGAAACGTTAGTAGAGGAAGAGGTTGGTGATGAATATAATGTTTCTCGAAAACCTTTACTTGAAATTGACTTTTAACCTCATTACTAGCCACTTGGAAGCTCAACCTCCAAGTGATAGAATTGTACGATCATGAGCATGAGAAAAGTCGCCCTTGTGGAGAACGAGTTTTATCACATCTATAACCGAGGAGTGGATAAACGATCCATATTTTCTGATAAAAATGACTTGGAAAGGTTTTTTCAAAGTATGCAAGAATTTAATTCTATTAAACCCATAGGCAGTATATTTGAAAACTCATTTAATAAAAACAAGACAAATAAAGGAGTTTCTCATCTGGTTCAATTTGTTGCATTTTGCTTAAATCCAAACCATTTCCATTTTATTCTTACTCAACTTGAAGAACGTGGCATCGAAAAGTTCATGCACAGACTTGGTACTGGTTACACTAAATACTTCAATGAAAAACACTCGAGAAGCGGGGCATTGTTTCAGGGAAGATTTAAGGCCAATCATATTAACTCAAACGAATATTTATTGCATGCTGGCACATACGTGAACTTAAATCATAAAGTGCACAAATTAAAATCCGGTAAGGATCTTTTCCTCTCGAGTTGGAACGAGTATATGGATGCGGATCATCCGGGTATTTGCTCAAAAGATATATTATTGGGTCAGTTTAAATCAAGAAAAGAGTATGAAAAATTTGCGGAAAGCACACTGGAAACTATTCTAAAAAAGAGAGCCCATATCGCGAATGAACTGGAAAATGTAGCCAGAAACAACAACTTGGAGGTTGAGCTTCCAAGTAAAATATGAGAGCGAAAAAATCATTAGGACAGCATTTTCTAAAATCGGAACGCGCGCTCTCGAGTATTGTCGAGACCGGGGAAATTAGTAAGGGAGATACAGTACTAGAGATAGGACCGGGCACGGGCAGTTTGACGGAAAAGCTTTTAGATACTGGGGCTAAAGTAATGGCGGTAGAAAAAGACGATGACTTATACGAATTACTAAAAGATAAATTCCAAAAAGAAATTTCATCAGGCCAACTGAATTTGGTTCATGATGATATTTTAGAATTTGACTTATCCAAGCTAAGAGCTGAAAGCTATAAGCTAATAGCTAATATCCCCTACAACATTACCGGTGCTATTTTGAAAAAATTTCTTGGGGCAGATCATCAGCCAGAGAGAATGGTACTCCTAGTGCAGAAAGAAGTGGCCGAAAGAATAGTAGGCAAGCCCCACTACACCAAGGCTACGCGAGGTAAAAAAGAAAGCATTTTATCTATTTCGGTGAAAGCGTATGGTGAACCTAAATACATAGAGACTGTAAAAGCAGGCTCTTTCGCACCGATGCCCTCTGTGGATTCGGCAATTATTGCGATAGAAAATATTTCTAAGAACTTCTTTAAAAACTTCCCGGAAAAAGAATTTTTTCAACTACTCCACGCGGGATTCAAATCCAAACGTAAAAAACTTTCTTCTAATCTTTCTGTGATCTTTGAAAAAGATGCAGTTCTAGAAGCATTCAAAAATCTTAATCTGGATGAAAATCTTCGCGCGGAGAATGTGGGAGCCGAAACTTGGAGGAAGATTACTTCTCTGCTTCTTTAGAAAAGTCTGCTGGTACCAACTTTGGTCATAAGACCAATAGTAGGAAAGGGTACGCATGCAACCCCAACATACATCCAGCAAGCTTGCACTCCTGGGATGTAAGAACCGAGATGCCAAACACCTGGAACACCAATCATATAATAAGGGTAAGGAACGGTTGAGTAAGGAGAATAGACCAGTGGACCAGTAATGGCTACGGGCCCTCCTAAATAAAGCGGGGTAAACCAGACCGCCATAGTAAAACTGCAAGTACATGGTATAGGGAAAGATGCGAGGCCTCCGAATGGTAGACCTTGAGCATGTGCCGGTTTTGTGAGAAAAACAAAGGTAAAAGAAGCTAAGATAAGGATTGCGACAACTTTTTTCATATTATGATATCCAGCTTATATGGATCTTTATTAATACCATGCTCATTCTGGACGAAAATCCAGAGTACTAGTTTGTAAGGACGACCAAGCATTGATTTCTTAACCTGTTCGTATTGAGAAAGTTCATTGAGGCGAAAGGTTAGGGTGTTCCCACTTGCAGATATAGGTGTTGAGTTGCCTAAGGTAGTGGCTACCGTGTTTGAGGTAGTAAAGCCAGTACCTGCAAGAAGCACAGTTTCCCCGCTAATAGAGGCGCTGCTAATAGTAGGCCCTGACTCGGGGGTACTCGTAACCTTTATAAACACGCTTATATCTGGATTCTCGGAAGAGCCCAACACATTAGAAACAGAGACCTTGTACTGACCTTCAGTCAGGGCCGGGACAGGTACTATTAAGCTAGTACCATTAGCCGAAGAAGCATTTAGAACACTTCCTCCATCAAAATAGACCTTATTTAGAGTTTTGCTGAAGCCTGAACCATCAATAGTGATGTAATCGCCTGGTTTCACTTCAAAGGGAGTGGCTCGGAAAACCATCACTCTATTAACCCTCATCCCAGGAGCCGAAGAAGTTTGCACGCTTGATAAGAAACCTAAAGAAAGTGGGATGGCTGCGAAGAGCAGGAGTGGGACAGAAAGAAATCTCATACGCCCAATTATACACCAAGAGCTGAAATAATTTCTGATATAATAAATGCAATGTCGCGAATCAAACTTACAATCGCGCTTTCCATTGCTGTCGCTCTTATTGGTGGAGCAACTTGGTCTAGGTTCTTTCAAACCACACCACAAGAAGCCTACTTGGTTTCTGTTCCAGAAATTGAGCAACTTTCTTCTGAAGAAGAGTTTTTGGAAGATTTTGTGGATACTGGGGCCTCACTTTCTACAGGACCCGCGGCCCCACTTTCTGAAACAGACTTGGTCGGCAGGCAACTTTTTTCAGATTATATTGAACTTGCTTCAATGGGGCAAACTAGTTCAGAAAATCTTAACACTCTCGCTACTAAATACGCCAATAACATCTTGAATGGGCCATCGGTTGGGCGTATAGAAATTAATCAAATTATTATTGTCCCAAATTCGGAGGAAAATTTGTCTCGCTATAGTCAGAGTATAACTTTCATTAGAAATAAATATAAAAATTTAGCGGAAGGACAATATCGTACGAGTGAGATTTCAGATGTTAATAGCCCAGCCTTCAAAACCTTTATGAGCGCCGCTGGGAAATTATACCGAGCATCTGCAAATGAGCTTCTCGGTGTCCAAACACCTATTTCTCTCGCCGAAGATCATAGGGCTCTCATCAATAATTATCTCGGCAGCGCTCTCGCGATGGAAGCACTTGCTAATATTAGCAATGATCCTGTAAGCGCATACGCGGCGTTAAACACTCAAGCAAAAAATACTAAAGAAGAAACAGATTTACTTTTGAAAATTCAGATGGCCATGATAGCTAATGGTATAATTTGGTATAATTTTTAGAACTATCGTATGAATCAGATAAAATTTATAACTCTTGCATTGATTCTTACTTTTACCTTTGGTTTACCTTTTAGAACTTGGGCGATAGACACTTTGCCACCAATACCAGTTTCAGATAGTGCTCTTCGAGACAAAGAAGCGGGCATTACTGTGTTCGGCTTTACCGTTCCGGGCACTGGCTGGGATGCCTTAGCTAATGTAATTGTCAAAAAACTTATAGAAAGCATGGTAAATTCAACCGTAAGTTGGATTAATAATGGTTTTGAGGGAAATCCAGCTTATGTGACAAACCCAAAACAGTATTTCACAGACATTGCTGATGGTATTGCTGGAGATTTTATAGCTGGTAGCGACCTAAATGTTCTTTGCTCGCCATTCCAGACACAAGTCAGACTCGCTTTACAGAAAAGTTATGTGCAACTTAACCCGTTTCAATGTACTTTGACGGAAGTGGTTGGGAACATCGACGCTTTTTATAACGACTTTAGCGAAGGAGGATGGGATGGGTGGTTTAGTATGACTCAAAACAATGCCAATAACCCGTACGGAACTTACCTTGATACCAAACTTGAACTTGATTCACGCATCGCGAGTGCTATAGGTATCAAAAACCAACAACTAGATTGGGGTAAAGGATTTTTATCTTTTGAAAGATGCGCAGGGACTGAAGTACTTGATACTGCCTCTGGAAAAAAGACTTGCATTGGTGCCAAAGAAATTGTCACTCCTGGTACTGTTATAGAAGGCCAGCTTCAAAATGTCTTAGGGACCGGTGTTCGACAAATGGAATTAGCGGACGAGTTTGATGAATTGGTAGGCGCATTAGTTGGACAACTTTTACAGAAAACTGTGTTTAGCATCAAAGGTCTTTTCTCTGGACATGACCCTGCTCCTACCGGAGGAGGTGGGGCACTTGATATTGATGGTGACGGCACTGCAGATGGTTGGGATTACGATGGCGATGGTTTACTTGATCTTTGTTACTTTGGTGGGGTAAGCACTACAAGCGGACCACCATGTAAGGGATCGGCCTCATCTGGCGGGGGTGATGGTGGAAGCGGGCTTACCTGTGCCGATGTCCCTACAGCTCAATCATGCTCTGCTCCAAATCAAGAAGCTCTCGTGCAAAGAGTAAAAGATTATTTGATTGCTCAGAATATTAATATTTCTGGTATGTGTGGGGCGTTTGAAATTACCAGACGTGTAGCATGGGCGGCGGGAGCGGGACTCTTAACCACTAACCATTCAGGAAATTGTAATGGTTATGCTGCCGGGAACATTGCATACCCGGATGACTCGGAAGTTGATATTCTACAAGATGAAGGTGGAGCTAATAATCCGATATGGAACCCAGGGTTAGATAATCCAGAACCAGCAGTTCACTACGAACCAGCTCCTAACCCTGGAGACCCGCCAGGAAGCTATTAAATAAGATGAAAAAATATTTTCCACACATCTCTAGCCTCATTCTCACCTTCATACTTATTTTGCTTGTAGTCTTAGTCGCACCAGATTTTGTTAATGCTCAAACTACTCCACCAACTAATCTTGAAACTCTTACAAAAGCTACTGAGGGAGGAGGTTGGGGTAGTCTTTTATATCTTTTAACTCCTGTTCGATGGGTAGCAGGGGGCCTAGGTGTGGTGGCTGTTGCTATCCTCAAGTTAGCAAGCTACCTCACTTATCTAAGTGGCACGGTTCTAAATTACATAGTTCAGTACACAGTTGTTGACATGAAGCTTCATATCGAAGAGGCTAATGCCGTAAACAATGCCTGGGGGGTTATCCGCGATGTCGCCAACATGGGCTTTATCTTCGTTTTGCTCTATGCGGCAATACAAACCATTTTAGGTATAGGCAGCGACACTAAGAAGCTTATCGTAAATATAATTGTCGTCGCTATTCTCATAAACTTTAGCCTCTTTTTTACCAAACTAGTTATTGATGCCTCCAATGTCCTGGCTATCACTTTTTACGATGCCATAGCGCCTGGAGCGCTTAGTAGTGATGCCAGTATCGGGTTATCCACCAGCTTAATGCAACCATTAGGAGTTCAGTCGATTTGGAAAATTGCAAAGAGTTTTGAAGGTGAGCAACTTCTTACTATAGGAATCATGGGTACTATAGTTTCCCTGATCGCAGCATTTATCTTCTTTGCCGTGGCTATTATGTTTGTCATCCGTTTCGTGGTACTTATATTTGTCCTCATCCTCTCACCTATAGCATTTATGGCATTCGTCCTACCTCAGCTCAAGAAACATGCGGATCAATGGAAAGATGCTCTCATAGGTCAAGCATTTTTTGCGCCCATATACTTTCTACTCACGTGGATAGTCATCGTGGTTGCTCGTGGGATGCCAACTAACACAGACACTTGGGCTAATGCTCTAACAGGCGTAGCTGGACCAAACGGAGAACTTTTACCTCCTCCAACAACATCAATTGGAATTGTAGTGAACTTTATAATAATAATTGTGCTTCTTATTACCTCTCTCATTATCGCGAAAGAATGGTCTGGCAAAGCAGGTAGTGGGGTAGGAAAATTGACCAGTTGGGCTATGGGCGCAGCGGGAGGAGCTACTCTTGGTGTGGCTGGGCGAGCTGGTAGATACACTCTTGGTGCAGGGGCAGAAGCATTTAAAGAAAGTAAAGCATACAAGAGGCTCGAAGCTGCTTCTCCTAATTCGAGATTGGCACGACTCACACTTGCAGCCGCAGACAAAACTCGTACTTCTTCATTTGATATACGAGGATCTCGTGTTGGCGGAATGTTATCTGGAGCGGGGCTTGAAGCTGGTCAAGCAGGTGGCCAAGGCGGTATCGCGGCAGAAAGAAAAGCCGTTGAAGAATTCCTTGAGAGACCAGGAACAGAATCTCGCAAACAGAGATTGGAGAGAGGGAGAAGAGCTGATACTGAATTGGCTATTAGAGACAACTTAGCTACTGTGGCTGAACACGACAGACTAGTGACTCTTGAGGCCGTAGCTCTGGCTGGTGGACCAGCACTTTCTGCGGCTGATATTGCTAGACTAGCTGCTATTCGAACTACTCTAAACCCAGCAACAGGAAGAACGGCAGTTGATGACTTTGAAACAGCAA
>Ga0209541_10018539_pt1 | contig 10069 bp, 14 predicted proteins | sample RifCSPlowO2_01_FD_184027 | JGI IMG/M metagenome (GOLD analysis project Ga0209541, IMG submission 184027) | Groundwater microbial communities from Rifle, Colorado - Rifle CSP2_plank lowO2_0.1 (SPAdes) (version 2) | ecosystem: Environmental > Aquatic > Deep subsurface > Groundwater | place...
ATCCCAGTACGACCGATCTTCGTTGAGCTGGCGCACCCCGATCAAGTTGAGTGACCAGCCATCTTTATTGCTTGGCGCATACTTCCACTCTTCATTTTTCCCCCTCACGGCATCGCATGAAATCCAGCTTCCTGCATTTCCGCCATTCAAACGACCCCAGTGACGAACACTATCCGGCGCATAGGTCTCCATAAACCCACCGGCAAATTTTCTCACAACCTCGTAGAGTACATAGATGTCTTTGATGACCCCGGAGGACGGCAACTCTTGTACTTCAGCAACTTCGCCGAGCCAGCCGCGAGATTGTCTGGGGTTGTACGCAATGATGCATTCCCTGTAATCAGACCCCTTTAAATTTTCCGGAGTATTGTCGTTATTGGAGAGGTCGCGAAAGCGACCCTTGAGCGCAATGCACTCCAACAACTGACCAACAAGGGGTTCTGAACAATAACCGAAAACTGACCACGCAAGCGCGAAGAGATCGGGATCTGTATCCACCGACCGAATAATCACTTCGACAGAGAAGTTGGATCCGTACTTGCCGCCAGTTTGAGGATTAATTGTGAATTCGACGGGGACCCTTCCGGAAATCCGATTGTCCTCATGCTTGAATCCGTGCCGTCGCGACAACTCCCAAGGAAGTATGTCGGCGGGGGCGGCGCAGATCCGCGGAAGAGAAGGGCCTCCTTCTATCATCCATTTCTTCAAACAGCGAGGAAGGAGCGTTTGCCTTCCTGTGAAATCATTGCACGCACGGTGCGTACCGTACGCAGCTTTATTCAACACCAATAGGTTGAGCGGTTCCATAAAGGAACTCCTTTCAATGAACAACGGTCTCGAGAAGCCTCGAGACGACGGCCTGCGTACGCATAAAACGTACGGACCTCTCCACGAAGAGAGGAATTACTTTTACACTATCCACAAGATCATTAAAGTCAAGGCTACCGCAAAATGCTGGGACAAAAAATCCGCCCAACTGAAAGGGCGGATTATCGGCTATCGCGTGACAGATATCACACGCCGGTGATACGTTGAAGCGTCGACCCCCAAACTCCGCGGGCCGAATCCGGAAGGAAGAAGATAGTCCAGCGTTGTCATCAAAACTTCACCGGTATCACGCGCGAGAATGACCGCGCAGGGATTTGCTTCAAATTCATTGGTCACCTGCCGGCAGGAACCGCAAGGAGTGATGAACTCTTCCTGTGCCAGTTGGCGAAGTGCCTTTGACATTGAATCGTCGAAGCCGCCAACCACCGCGTATGCATGAAACTTGCGGAAACCTTCGGATACCGCCTTAAATGCCGCAGTTCGCTCGGCACATACCGTCGAGCCATAAGCAGCATTTTCGACATTGCATCCCCCGATAATCCGTCGCTCGCCCGTCGTATTCCCCGCGAGAATTGCCGCGCCAACATTGAAATGCGAGTATGGCGCATAAGAGAATTCGCGAGCCGCCCGAGCGCGGTCAATGAGCTCAACAATAATCACGGCCTCGAGCAAGACGCCGTTGATGGAAAGGGTCATGTCTTTTCCCCCGCGCAACCACGGGAGCGTTCTTTCCATTCCCTTCCCAGCAAGCAGAATGAGCTCAAGGGCGGTCTTCGCCGCAGAAAGGTCGGCAATGATATTCGTAGGATTTTCTTTATGATCAGATGTGTGATCCATTGCTACTTCTCCAGAATGTTCAACTGACACCATCCTATGGAAATTTTTTTGAGAGTCAAGCCGCTGTTTTACTTTTTTATCACCCTCGCTATACTGGCCGTACTCCTCGTCGTTCAATGGATAGGATGCCTCCCTCCGAAGGAGGCGATGTAGGTTCGATTCCTGCCGAGGGGATTTTGGGGAGCAAAATCCGTGAGTACACACAACTGCTTGTGCGTATGCAGGAATCGAAAGGGTTTTCAGTATCGAGTCCTCGAGATTGAAAACCACCTGCGGCGGTAGCCGAAATCTCCTGCCGAGTAAATTTTAGATTAAAATGACTATGACCAAGGAAACACAATGGCCCAGTAGTAAGCCCGCAAAAGACGCGGATCTACTACGGGGTTGGCTCCTTCAAGAAAAATATCATGGCGTGGAGACCCCGGGGTACTTTGCCGACCTTAAACGCATTGAGGGCGGTGAACCGCTTGCATATGTCATCGGCTGGGTAGACTTTCTCGGGTGTCGCATTAACCTCTCTCCCCGCCTGCCTCATAGGCGCGGGCAGGTCCGCCCGCTTATCCCCCGCCCCGAAACGGAATTCTGGGTCGAGCGAGCAATTTCGCAGATACAAACAAACTACCATGTATTAACCGACCGTCTCATACATGGTAGTTCGAGAAAAGACACGCACGCGCAAAAAAGGATTCTGGACATGTTTGCTGGAAGCGGATGTATGGGAATTGCCCTGCTTAAACACCTTCCTCATGTGGCGGTTGACTTCGGAGAGAAAAACTCGGTGCTTTGTAAACAAATCGAGGAGAATATTGCGCTCAATAACATCGACTCGGCGCGAACTCATGTTATTCAAACTGATATTTTTTCCGGCATTACTGGTTCTTATGATTTCATCTTTGCCAACCCTCCCTATATTGATCCGATAAAAAAAGATACGGTGCAGGTTTCTGTTCTCACCCACGAACCACATGATGCGTTGTTTGCAGACGATAGTGGGCTATGTTTTATAAAAAAACTCCTCACAGAAGGAGGGGCTCATCTCAAGCAAAAAGGAGTGATGTATGTTGAATTCGGAGAAGATCAAAAAGATCATGTCGCCAAACTCGCGCGTGATGAAGGATGGAAATGTGAGTTTTACAAAGACCAATTCGGCGTTTGGCGAGTAGCTAGACTTACTATTTCCTGACGCCTTTCTCTTTGTTTCTGTCCACCTGCTATACTTGGAAGTATGGACAGAAAAAGGAAGGGGGTAGAGCAAATATATCGTAAGTATGAAAATACCGACCGCCGCCTGATCGAAGTTGCACTCGACAAGTACGAGGATATTTTTAATGAGTGGGATCCGGCGCCTTTCAAACGCCGCGATATAGACCCCGACCTTCGCACTTTTCTCGAAGAATGCTCGGAGGAAATATCTCTCCGCCATCCAATCGCCATCGCATTTTACCTTCCCAAAGGAGCCCTCGATCACGAAAAGCAGGAAAAGTGCGTGCAAGGACTGCACAACTTCTTTATCTTCAACAAACACCTTACAAAGAAAGAGTTGTGGCTTTCTTATCAGAATGCGCTTCGTTATGTTTTCATTGGCCTGGTTTTTCTCGCAACCGCGGTATTATTCGAGCGCCAGCTTGAGAAGACAATACTGTTCGAGTTGCTTGACCAAGGCCTTTTTGTCGGTGGATGGGTGTTTATCTGGGAGGCGCTGACAATAGTCGCATTCCGGAATCAAAAGCTGAAACATCGTATTGCTGAATGGGACCGTTTTCTCGACGCACTGATCGTCTTTAAAAAAGAACGCAAGCCGGATCAAGTGTTTGACTAACCAATCCCCGTCCTTATACTTTAAAGAAGAAAAGAAGGCCCCTCGGGGAAAATATGGATACTTACGCAATCCTGGGTTGGATTGGAACAGTACTAATCGTTGGTGCCTATTGGCTTAACTCCACGAAACGCGTCGAGTCAACGAGTGTCGTCTACCAACTTATGAACCTTTTTGGTGCAATCGGCGTCTTTTTTAACGTGTTTCACCAAGCGGCGTGGCCAGCGGTTGCCCTCCAGGTAATCTGGGGAATCATTGCCCTTCATTCCCTGCTTAGTGTTTGGGCGAAGAAAGGCGCGAGGTGAGACGCCACGCCTAAAGCATCGCCCTTCAATAGACGTTAGCGCGACGCGATGTCGGAACATCGACGGCTACCGGGCCACTTCGTTGGGAAAGCAAAAAACCGCCCTGTTCGTGGGGGCGGTTTTTTCTTAGCGATAACGTGCACCAACTTGCTTACCCGCTCGTTTCGCTTTTTTGCGGATCGCAACTTTTCGTTTTTTGTTCATACCACCAGTCTACATTATTTATGCCTTAAACTCAACACGAGGAGTGACTCGAGATGTGGAGTCTGCGGGTAGAAGTCAAAACCTGTGAGTGTGTCGATCTTATAAAGCGCGGAAAGCTGCGAATAGTCCCTCGCCTGCGTCTCAGGATTGCAGGAAAGGTAAATGATCGTCGGCGGTAATTTTTCTTTGATCATGGCGATCACTTTGGGATGAAGGCCGACACGGGGCGGATCGAGCACAAGCACGTCTTTCTTATCAAGCAGTCGCACATCTATCTTCTCGGAAGGAATACATTCAGCGACATAATTTTTTATCCCCGCACGAATAGCATTTTCTTTTGCCGAACTCACTGCTCCTTCTCCTATCTCAACGCCATGCACGTGCTCTGTGCTTTTTGCGAGTAATAGTCCGATCGTCCCCACTCCTGAATAGAGCTCCAGCACATTTCTTCCTTCGGGGGCCGCTTTTTTCATGCAGAGCATTGCAGTTTCAAATACCGGAATATTATTCTGAAAAAAAGAATCCCAGGAGTATCCGATATCCATCCCTAAAATACGCTCAACAAGCGAGTCCTCGCCCCATCTCCAAAGCTCCCTTGTCGCCACCGACGCAGGAGACTTTTCTGTTGAATAAAAAACGAGAAACCCGGAAAGCCCGGGGATATCGGTAACAGAAAATTCCGTGATATCTTCTTTTTTTGCGTACAATATTGCGAGCAACTTCCCCGTTGACTTACTTTCACGAACGACCAATGTTTTTAAGTCGCGCGCAGTGTAATTAAGAGCGCGCAACCGCTCTGTGATCGCGAGGGCGACACGATTCATTCCTTCCGACGCAAGCGCGCAACCATTGGGGAGCGTGACACGCAAAGCACCTCCGCCACGCACGTGGAACGCAAGCGAGAGCGGCGCCGGGTATTCGCCGTCTCCTGCCTGCGCCGCAGACGTCGCGGCAGGCAGGCGGTCGGTGAAACTAAACTCAATCTTTGTGCGATATCCATAGAATTGTTCCGCCGGAACGAAACTCACGTTCGGTGCATCCTGATAATAACCAAAGAGTTCCCGGAGAAATCCGTGCTTCAGCTCAACTTGGAGCGGATACTCCATCACCTGCCATGGGCTACACGAAAGATAGTGAAGTTCCTCAGGATTCTTTCTCGATTGCGACGCATGAGTCAGTTCTTTGAGTGTTCCCGCATAAATACGATGCTTCTTATTCACTTCAACGATCCCTTCCTCGCCGGGAAGCATGCCGTGGATACGGGCCGGTCTTCCCTCATACATCATCTCGGCGGCACCGTCGTGGGTAATCCGCTCCGCTTTTGCCAAAAAATTCTTGTGCATAGTTTGATTCTAAGCAGGAAAGGCCGGTGCGTCTACACATGGACACAAAAACCCCCGCGTTGCGGGGGTGATTGTCGGGAGAAAACAGTTGCGCTTGTCCGTTACTGATCGGATCATGCAGGGACTGTATATTCGAGGCGGACGAATATGGCCTGCATTGCGCCAAAGAACGCTGAGAGGGCCGTCTCAAAACCAGATACAACATCTGGCATGAGCAGTTTCAGGATCACGATCCCAAGACCCATGCCTACTGCCTTTAAGATTCCCATAGGCGTTTTCGCTTATGGAGAGATGTCTTTTCGACAAGAAGACATGGACCACTAATCGGATCCGTTCCCTCCCCGGATAGAAAAGCGTGTGAAACAAAATCGCTCGTCCATGCGGCGGGGGTAAAACGATCACTCCTCACTTGTTGACTTCAAAAGTCTGCTAAAAAAATCATATCATGAAACTTGCAGTATCGCAAGTAGTGCCGTCCTATTTGGCACGCTATAACCTCTACGGAACATTGATTCACAAACAGGGGCTGCTGATGAGTGGGACGTTGATCATCGTTTCAGGACTTTCCGGAGCGGGAAAAACGACGATCGTGGAAAAGTGCATCGCACAAAGCGGCGTCGGTGTACGGGTCATCACCTGCACCACTCGTAGGGCGCGAGGTACAGAGGTTGACGGGAAAGACTATCGTTTCCTCTCGCCGGAAGACTACGAGTCGAAACTTGCTGCCAAGGAGTTTGCGGAACATGCGTCGGTATACGGAAACCGCTACGGAACACTCTCCGCCGACATCCGAGCCGCACGAGAAAATTCCCCGCTTGCCTTTCTCATCACCGACGTGCAAGGCGCTGAGGTGATTGGGCGAACATATCCCGAGGCACGGAGCATTTTTATCAGTATACCGCGCAACGAGTTCGCACAACGACTTACGAAGCGGGGTGAGTCTCCTGAGGAGGTCGAGAGACGTTTGGGTGAGGTCGAGGCGGAACTCCTCAAAGCACGCTCTTTTGACGTTGTCATGGAAAACAAGTTAGAACAGCTTGAAACTTCCATCCGATACTTTCTTTCCTGCGTGAACCGATGGCGTGCGATCGACGAACTTGCGGACGAGTATCTTGTCACAGCGAACTGACCCCAAGGTGGGGTTTTTTATTACAACTTTGGGTTTTCTGTAACACACGTTATGATGAACACATGAAAAAACGTATTACTTTTTTTTCGCGAAACGACAACCGTCAGGCACCAAAGTGGGTCTCCGCCTTGAGTGCGCACATCGCAAAACGCCACTCTTCTCTTGTCGTAAGTGGGCAAAAACCGCATTTTGTCGTTGCACTCGGTGGCGACGGTACGATTCTCGAAGCAGCGCGCATCTATGGCAAACAGGGGGCAGTCGTCGTCGGCCTTAATCTCGGACATGTCGGGTTCCTTTCCTCCGCACGACACCCTCGTGAATTCATCAAGACTATTGACGCGCTCGCGACAGGAGCGTACACAATCTCAAAACGCATGATGGTGACCGGAACCGTCTATCGCAAGAACAAGTTGGTATATCAAGCTGACTCGTTGAACGAGATCGTCGCGCAGGGACTTTCCGGAATGATCAAGCTCACCGTGTCGATCGACGGACACCCTCTACAGTACATTCACGGCAACGGCGTTATGGTCGCGACCCCAACCGGGTCAACCGCATACAACCTCTCTGCACACGGGCCGATCGTCACTCCGGACATAAAATGCTTCATCGTGACCGAATTACTCGACCACCACATTCCTACTCCCTCTATCGTCGTGAGACGCACGAAAACCATCCAGGTAGACGTGACGGAAATACGCGCGAAAGGACTGCTTTCCATGACAGCAACAGGAGAGGCTGTCGATGCGATCCTCACCTCTGATGACATGAATCTTTTCCCTCTCCACGAAGGGGACCGGATCGAGATCGGGCGATCAAAACGCCTGATTCAGTTCGCTGAATTTACGTCGGACTATTTCTACAAGAGCCTCGAAGAGAAGTTTGCGTTCCGCTGATTGTATAAGGTAAAATAGGAGAGACTTATGAAACAGCTCTATCGTCATCGTGGAACAGTGGGAACACCTATCGCAAGTGGAGTTTTTAGCGGTCTTGGTGAGTGGATGGAAGTGAGCCCCGGAATTTTGCGTCTCGGCTATATTGTTCTCGCGATTATCACCGGCATTCTTCCGGCAATTTTTCTTTACGCTATTGCGCACTTCTTGATTCCGGAGAAAAAATAAGGCTGGTAGATATGCTAAAAGTTTTGACTATTATAACCACAATAATTGTTATCCCTGTTGTGGCATTCTTTTATTATCGTTCTGGTGCGACGATTGCCGGCACAATAATTGACTGTCAAACAGGGCAAAACGTCGGAGGAGCAATGATCAGAACCCGCCAAGTCGGATGGGGGTTCAATCCGAACTTGATTTGGGATAAATTCTATGACGCAACTACTCTGTCGGATGTCAGTGGTTACTTTTCAGTGCGTGTATCTATCCGAAAGTCTGCAGAAATTAAAGTTACTAAGGACAATTACCTTGATGCCATTGAGTATCGACTGCCGGGGAGCCAAGAAAATCTAAGAATACTTGCTGGTAATCCCAACGTGCTTCAAAAACCTCCAGCTTATATCGTCTACACCAGAGATTGCGTGGTGCAGTGATGGCAACGGGGTCTATCGAAATGTTTCGTGGAGCAACGCGGAGTGTTACCTTACTTCAACTGCGTTAATCACCATTGGTGTGACGGGTCTGTCGCCCGGCGCGACTGGTGTTTCCGCTATCGCATCAACGACGTCTTGCCCTTTCACCACCTCACCAAATATCGTATAGGCGGGCGGGAGCGGGTAATCTTTATGCATAATGAAGAATTGGCTCCCGTTCGTGTTCGGGCCGGCATTCGCCATTGCAAGTACACCGCGCTTGTAGCCCTTCTGGTAGAGCGAGCTTGACGGATTGATCTCATCGGCAAACTGATATCCGGGTCCGCCGGTGCCCCACTGGTTCATCTTCATGTCGTCCTTCGAAAGCGGGTCGCCAGTTTGGATTATGAAATCCTTGATGACACGGTGAAACTTCACTCCATCGTAAAAACCTGATTTTGTGAGCTTGAGAAAATTCTCCACGGTCTTCGGCGCATCGGTGGCATACAAACGAAGCGTGATATCGCCCTTCGTTGTCTTCAGCACCACCTCTCGGAAAGATGTGGTGGCCAATCCAGCTGTTTGTGTTGTTGGCATGGTCTCGTTCGTTGCTTTTGTTCCTGTTACTAGTAATGGCGCCGACACTGTGAGGGTCTTGTCCTCTACGACCACTTTCCCCTCCGGGGTTTCGGCGGGCTTTGGCACGCCGTCACCACTCAAAAAATAAAGTAACGCCGCAGCGGCAATAATAACCACTCCTCCTCCCACGATCGCTGTCGTTTGTGTCATATGCATTTAGGCTGACTGAATAATGGTGGGGTGCATTATACACTGCAAATGAAAATTTGCGCAAGAAGTTATAGCATCTCTTTTGACCTTACTTCGCCACGAACTTCCATCCAAAGTTTTCCCAAATGATTTTCGCCGTCTTTATTCGGACCCCACCCCCAATACGCGTCACGCCAAGAATCTTCAACGAGCATTCTATCTCCCGACTGAAGGAGTTTCTTTTTCACGTACGGGTGTTGCGCAACTTTCGCGAGAAGGATCCTCTTCGTCACCTCAAGCTTTATGTCGTCCCAATTTTTAAGGTACTTATCTTTGTTGGCATACGCAAGTTTCATCGCATCGTGCGCTGATCGCGCTTTTCGTATTCCCTCCTTTAACTCTATGTCCACAAATTTCTCTGAATGATAGGCGTGTTCTGAGGTCATCCAAAGCTCACCCTTCCACTCGAGCGCAAAGGAGGAAAAGTTGGAGAAAACATAATATTCATGTTCGTAAAAAAATATCGGCTCTTGGTTGTTCGCGGTCATGGTCAAAAAATGTTGCGCATCAAACTCACTCATATCTCAACGCCTCAATGGGACTTTTCTTGGATGCTTTGCTTGCGGGATAGATACCAAAGACAATACCGACCGAGGCGGAGACTCCAAGACCAATCAACATTGCGGTCCACGGAAAAGCAAAGACCCAACTGACGCCAAGCTGCCCGGAAAGCACAATGGAAACAAGGTACCCGAAAAACACACCGAGCGCTATGCCAATCGCCCCGCCAACCATCGTGAGCATGACTGCCTCGATCAAAAACTGGCGAAGAATGTCGCTGTTTCGGGCCCCGAGCGCCTTCCTAAGTCCGATCTCCCTCGTGCGTTCAGTGACCGAAACCAACATAACGTTCATAACGCCGATGCCGCCCACCACCAGCGAGATCGCCACGACTGCCGAAAGAAACGTCGTGAGAACGGAAAGTATTGTGCCGATCTGTTTGATCGTCCCCTGCTGAGTTTCCATATAAAAATCATCTTTCGCCGGATCGGTGATGTTGTGAAGCTCGCGCAGGGTCGCCGTGATATCCCCGACCGAACGTGCGACCATCTCCGGTGAGGATACTTTAATCATGACCTCGCTGTAATGTTTTTGCTGGGACAAATAGGTCATCGCGGCAGTGTAAGGCACAATAACCATGCTATCCACATTGAAAAGTCCGCTGTTCCCTTTTTTGAGTACGGCGACAACACGAAAATTGGTGTTGCGAATACGGATTGATTTTCCTACAGGGTCATCATTTCCGAACAACTG
>Ga0209541_10018543_pt1 | contig 10068 bp, 13 predicted proteins | sample RifCSPlowO2_01_FD_184027 | JGI IMG/M metagenome (GOLD analysis project Ga0209541, IMG submission 184027) | Groundwater microbial communities from Rifle, Colorado - Rifle CSP2_plank lowO2_0.1 (SPAdes) (version 2) | ecosystem: Environmental > Aquatic > Deep subsurface > Groundwater | place...
TTGACAAACACAATCTAAAGGAATCCACAGATTAGCAAAAAGTGCAATAGAAGATGAATTTAGGCATTACTCAAGAAATGCAGAAGTTGAAGTGGTAAGCGACAATAAATGCATTGTTTATGTCCCTGAAAGGGATATTGCAAGGATTATAGGAAAGCAGGGAAAGACCATAGAGATGATTGAAAAAAGTTTAGGCATGAGCATTGAGGTAAGGGAGCTTGAAGGCAAAGGTAAAGAAGCCAGCAATTCAGGCAAAGAACCAGACAGAGAAAAACAAATCGAAGTTCCTTACAAATTAGAGATTGACAGGAAAAACATAGTTTTTAACCTTAACATTAAAATGCAGAATAAAGATGTAGATGTATACCTTAACGAAGAGTTTTTACTGACTGCAAAAGCAGGAAAAACCGGCTTGATTAAAGTAAAGAAGAATAATAATATCGGCAAAGTAATTCTTGATGCTGTCAATAAAGGAGAGAAGATAAGGCTGGTTGTCTAGTGGCTAATACTAGCCAATGCCTGAGATTTGCTCGGAGCAGCTTCTGAAACCGTAGATTTGATTATACCATCTAAAGATAACCCATAAGCTTTTTCACAATATTCCAATATGTTGCGATTGGTATTAAAAAATGCTGCCAATTTCAAGGATTCCTTAACCATTGTTTCCCATTCTTTTCCTCCAAATATGGGAATAATTTGGTGCTCCAATAAGTCTCTTATCGCTTTTGAGTCTGTTTCATAGTTATTATCATGGTTATCTGGAGCAATAGCAAAGCCATTTCTTCCATTATAAGCTTCAGCCCACCACCCGTCTAAAACACTATCATTAACACCCCCATTTGCCGCTGCTTTCATTCCGCTTGTACCACAAGCTTCTTGAGGCCTTCTTGGATTATTTAGCCAGACATCTACACCTTGAACTATTTTTTCAGCAGTAGCCATATCATAGTCAGAAAGATAAACCGCTTTAACACCATATTTTTCTCTTAATTCTCTACACCCTAACCAGACTTTCTGAATCAGATCTTTTGATGCGGTGTCTCGTGGAGGTACTTTTCCTGAAAAAAGTATTTGGGCTTTATCCTTCATGATCCTTGCTAAATCTGCTAAATCATGCAAAATAAGATCTGCTCTTTTATAATCAACTCCTCTCCTTGCAAACCCTATTGTAAGATAGCCAGGCTCAAATTCTACTTTTTTTAATTCACTTATAATCTCGTCAGGTTTGAGTCCTAATCTTTCTAAATCTTTTATACTTAATTCTTGTATAAGCTCAAATAATTCATTTTGTGCTCTTTTGTGTGTTATTTTAAATAAATTATAATCAAGAGAATCTATCTCTCTAAATCTTTCAGGATGTTCAAAAATTCCTGGAATCAGAGATTCATATAAGGCAGCCTTTTCAGGATGCACCCATGTCGGCAGATGTACCCCATTTGTTATAGGGATCACATTAATGCCCTTGAAAATGTCCATGGCAGAACAAACTTCTGCATGTTTTTTAGAAACCGCGTTAACACCCCTGCTTAAAGCAACAGCAAGCTCTGCTGTTCCTAAATAAGGATTCTCGTTAAAATAAACGCAATAAGGCAATAATTTTTTGCATTCTTTTTCAGGCAATACATACTTTACCTCTCTCATACTAAAATGGTCAAAAGCTGCTTCTATAGGAGTATGGGTCGTAAACCAGCATCTTTCTTTAATCTGGTCTTGATTAAGGCCTTGTTTTAACAGCTCTAATCCAACTAAAGCTCCATGGCCGTCGTTTAGATGATAAGTTTCAATATCATAACCAAGGCTTTGCCATACCCTCACCAAAGTTGCTAATATCCTATATTGTGCAGTACGGAAATATTCCTTATTGTCTCCTTCCTCATAAAGTGTAGCAGTAAGGTTTTTGTCAAACTCGTTAGTATTTTCAGGCAAATTTGTGGTTAAAAGGTATAACGGGACTTCTGATTTTCTTCCCTTAATTTTGTATTCATACACTCCGACATCAACATTCTTTCCGCTAATATTAATTTTTTCTCTTATATTCAAGAGGTTTAAACCATGCTCTTCCGGATCAAATTTTATTGGCTCTTCACATTGCCAGCAATCATTATTAAAAGTCTGTTTAAAATAACCCTTATGGTATAATATTCCACCACCTACAACAGGCAGTCCAAGGTCTGCTGCCGCTTTCAGCCAGTCTGCTGCTTGAATTCCAAGGCCTCCACTATAAAAGGGCATATAACTTTTTACGCCCCATTCTGCGCTGATTATTCCAACTTTAGGGTCTAATTGTGCTATCTTAATTACCTCGGATAATTATCATTTGAAAGCATGAGCATAGCATAATGCAATGTTTTTATGCCAGAATTGCAGAAAATTAACTGGGGCAATATTTTAATAAATCTTATAGAATGGTAGACTGCTTCATCTATTTTTTCATCTATTTTACATAGAAGCAATTTTTACATACACCTTTTTTGTTTGTTTTAATGAACAATTTTCTTGTTCCTATACAACGTTTAGGAACAATGCAAAAATGTATCCTAGTCTCCAAAAGTATATCTTTAATGCCTTGGTTTATATATCTGAAACCTTGCCTTTATATACTTTTTGGTATTTTTTTAAGCTGATTTTATATAAAATATAATTATTTTAAGCTGGAATATGCCTTATCACAAAATTATCTTTTTCCTTCAACAGAAATCCGACACCCCCAGTCATAGAGTGGGGGATTGCTCGCTCACTACGTTCGCTCGGTCGGATTTCTGAGAATGCAAATATTCTGGATGCAAGCAGTTGCTTTCCAACCACCAGTCAAAGACTGGATGGAATATTTGCATTTAATACTTTTGGAATGATATTATATGTATCCAATTTCAAAGAAAAGTCAATATCATCTAATTGATTCAATCTTCTTAACCTGTCAGCACCATAAGATTTTAAAATCTCTTTTTTCATTGGTTCAAAATCAGGCTTTTTTCTTTCAATAAGCTCTTTAATGTATAATGCACATAACTCGTCCTCTTCAGCTTTTTTATAGGCCTCTAAACCAATTGCTATTAAGCTTATAATTTTAGGATTCTTTTTTTTTTAATTGATATGCTTTGTCTAAATCCTCAACTACAATAATATCTTTAACCCCTTGGCCCAACATTACAATTATTGTATTGCTTGCCCTGAAAACATCTATGATTACTGCTGTTCCTTCTGCTTCTTTTGCCCCATCCAAACAGCTTTTTATTTGAATTTGCATAACATAATCTAAAATATTACTTTTTATTTAAATAATTAATATAATCTTCATATAATTTACTTATCAAGTCTTTAGCATACATATTAATCGAGTAACTTCTTGGGTCTTTTAGGTTATACAATTCGTATGCAACATAAGCATGCCCCGGACCTAGTAGACCTTCTGAAGGATTTCGATGATAGGGTATCTCACCTAAACCTTCTTCAATTTTTTTACAGAGATCTATAAGTGTTCCATGAAATGTGTATTGCCCTTTGACAAGTTTGCCTGGCAATTCTTTTTTATTCGCTTCATTTAACTTATAACAAACAAGGTAATATTTATCATTTGATTTTGAAAATGCTACTTGTATATCATATCCATTATCTTGCTGAGGTGGTTTTTCTATTTTTACACCCAGAGACTCTATAAAATCATCAATACGTTTTGAGGCTCTTACACCCCTCAAATATTCTTCAATATCTTTAATAGTGCTTTCATACATAAGCCCAGATAATCAAGTTCAATTTATAATCTTTACTTATAAACCATTTTAATAGTCAACACCAACAAATATTTAAATTAAAAACATCTGTTGTTTGAAATATGATTTTTGAGCAGATTTTAGTCGGGATTATGGAAAACTATGCTTATATTATCGGTGATGAAGACAGCAAAGATGCTGCAGTCGTTGATCCTGCATGGAACATTAAAAAGATTTTAGAAACCGCTAAAAAACATAATTTGAAGATTAATAAAATTTTAATTACTCATACACATATGGATCATGTTAATGGCATTAAAAAAATTGCAGAAGAGACAGGTGCAGCAGTTTATGTTCATAAAGAAGAATTCAATGAAATTAAAAAATTAAATATAAATAAAATAAAAACAATTAAGGACAATGATATTATAAATATTGGAAAAATAAAAATCAAGGTTATACATACACCAGGCCACACGCCAGGAAGTGTTTGTTATTTAGTTGGAAATAAGCTAATTACAGGGGATACCTTATTTGTCGAAGGAATTGGCCGTATAGATTTGCCAGGAGGAGATAAAAGAATAATGTCCCAAAGCCTAAAAAGGCTGAAAAAATTGGATGAAAAAATTGAAGTCTGCCCAGGACACAACTACGGCTCAAAAACAAGCTCTACAATAGGCTACGAAAAGAAGAACAATCCTTATATGAAGTTTTAATGAGAGTTTTTTGGGATTAAATAAAATAATTTATTTTGTCTCTAAAATTACATATTTTTCATCTTTTGCATTTCTGATAGTCATATGATAATATCTGAGGCTATAGTTACTTGACTTTTTAAACCTAACAAACTTAAAAAAGGATCTTTAAATCCAGTTATTTCTCTTAATTCATCTTCTCCGATTTTTCTATTTGTGTGTGCCAATAGGTAAATAAAAGCTTTTCCACTGCCTATCCAATATAACCATAAACATTGGAGTCTAAACCTCCGATGTAATATCTTCCATTGTGAAAATAAACATCATTAGTTTGTTCGGTTAAAATTTGCTCGAGTTTGGAATTTGTTTTGTTCATAATAACCTCTTAAAAACCTGAAAGTCCTTATTTTCTCAAACTAAACTTTTGCTCAACTCCAAATCACATTCATCCAGCTTATTCATCTCACAGAAATTGTCTTTTATTGTGTCTGCCGGCTGGACTCCTGAAAATTTGATTTTATTGTTGACTAAGAATGCAGGGAAGCTATTTATGCCAAGTTCCTTAACAATGCCTGAATTTCCATCATGCTTTTCAAAAACAACCTTGCCTTTAAATGCTTCCAGAAACTCTTCTAAATTTTTTTCTGCTTTCGAGCTTGCAACTTGGTCTGATTTCAAAAACAAATCAATCTTGTTTGGCATTTCTTCCCTTTCCAGATAATAATTTGCATTGGAGACTGTATTTTTCATTACAAAACTTCCATCAATTTCGTTAAAGGCAGTTAAAAATTCATCATAATTCTTTGCTTCTTTAAAATTTGAATCAAATATATAAGCAGGCAAAGCATTGATATTGAATTTTTCAATAATTTCTTTGCCTTTTTCTGTTTCAAAATCTATGTTTTCAATGTCCATGTTTGGAAAAAGACCTTTGAGTATGCCTAATACCCTTTCAGTCTCGCAATTAAAGCAATCATCATTGTTTAGAATTGTTAATTTAATCCTTGCATCTTCAATATATTCACATTCTGCGTTTTCTTCCCCTGGATTTTTACATATTCCTATGCTTCCTTCCTTTACACATTCCTTGTCAGAATTGCAAGCAATTAAGCTGACAATTTCACCAACTGGTTTATCACTAGGAATATCCTTAACACCGTTATCTCCAGAAAAAAAGAAGTACCATGAGCCGATAACTAAAATCATTATGATTGCAATATAAGCAAATATTTTTTTGCTGCTTTTCTTTTCTCCCTTAATAATAATTTCCGGCCTTTCTTCTTGAATTAGGGCTTCTTCTTCGGGATTCTCTTCAACCTCTACCTCTTCTTCTGGCCTTTCTTCTTCTCCAATCTCTTCTAATTTTTTTTGCTCTTCCTTTTTTTCTTCCGGCTCTTTTATTGTATCATCTTTTTTGGTTTTAGGTTTTTCTTCTGAAATTAGTCTCTTTTTTTCTTCTTCTTTCTTTATGTCTTTATACTTTATTATAGGCTCTTCCTCAATTTCTTCTTTTTCTACGGTTTTTGGCTCTTCTTTAACTTCCTCTTCGGGTTTTTCCTCAATTTTTATCTCTTTTTCCTGCTCTAAAGCCTCCAAGCCCTTTAATTTTTTCTCGATCCGTGTTTTTGCCTCTTCTAATTCTTTTTTTGTTATAACATCTAAACTAAAGCTTTCCTCCAAAAGCTTCAATTCCTCTTCCAGCTTTTCCTTTTCAGACAACATTTTTATTAATTAGTGTTTTTAATATAGCCTTAAGCTCATCTTCTTCCTCAATGCTCAATTTTCCAATATGTTTGTATTTGCATCCTATTATTACAGCAGGAACCTGACTGCGTGAACTGTATTTCTTGAATATGTCCACTTCTGCTTTAGGAATGCCATTTTCTTTTTTTGCTGTCAATAAATCATCTCCAGTATCAAGGCTCCAATGATATGCTTCTATTTTCCCATTAGCAGCAGAATCCTCAACTAATTTTTTTAAGATTTCCCCAGTTTCTTCGCATATTTCACATGTGGTTGTTGTGTATAACCTTACGATTGGCTTGTCTTCATTGCAAATTTTATCACTAGTTTCCTCAAAACTTTTCAATACAAGCTTATTGATATTCTCCGGAAATATCTTAATGTCAGAACTGTTTGTCAAATTATTAAGATAGTTCTTAAAAGCATTGTTATCAAGAAAATCAATATTTTCTTTCTCCAAAAGCTTTATTATGGTGGCCCTGGTTTCGAATGATGTTCTTATATCATCAATTGTAAGGCCTCTAGACTCCAAATGGCTTTCAAATTCATTCAAGGTTAATCCATTTTGTATTATAAAAAGGCCTATAAGCTCTTCAATATCATTTTTAGTCACTTTTATGTTATCTTCTTCAGCTTTTTGCACTAAAACTTCCTGCGGAATTAAGGAAACAACTAAAAAATCCTGCCTTGTGACTAAATCCCTATCTTCAGGAAGAATAGATATCTTATACCACCAATCCAGCTCGTCTCTTGTTATTTTGTCTCCATTCACAATAGCAACTGCATCTTTGCTTGAAGGCTGAAAATTTAAAAAATAGAATAAATAAGCCACTATTGCAATAAAAATAACAAAAATAGCAAATACTACTATCTTCTCCTGCCTTTCTTTTCTTTTATGTTTATCAGAATTTTTTGGGGTTTTTTTCTTCATTTTATCCATTCATTGCTGCTATAATAAGTCACTATCACCCCTTTTAATCCTTTGATTTTGGCAATAAATAAAAAGCTTTCGGATTTTTAATAGATAACATTAGTTTTAGGGTAAAACTCAATCTGTCGTTTCGCGACAAAATTTAGTTTCGGCGAAAATTTTCCTGCCAATAAATTTTCGCCTCGTATTACTGGCAATAAATAAGCGGGGCGGAGCGATATGGAAGGAAAGCGACGCCCCGCACTAAAATTGCAAAGCAGATTTAAACGATAAGGCATAAATTTAATATATAAATAAGCTTATCTGAATATTTAGGTGGTTTAAATGAAATCATTCACAGAACATCTATGGTTCAATACTAAAAACAGAATAGAATTCATAAACATAACAGACAAAGTTGAAGAGCTGGTAAAAAAATCAGGTGTTAAGGAAGGCATTGTCTTGGTTAATGCAATGCATATAACCGCTTCTGTATATATTAATGATGCTGAATCTGGATTGATAAATGACTTTCAAAAATGGCTGAAGGAATTAGCCCCTATGGACAGGGACTATAAGCATAATTTAACTGGTGAAGATAATGCATATGCTCATTTAATGAGAACGATAATGGGCCGTGAAGCTGTTTGCGCAATAACTAATGGCAAATTGGACTTTGGGCCTTGGGAGCAGATTTATTATGCAGAGTTTGATGGCCAGAGAAAGAAAAGGGTAATGGTAAAGATAATTGGGGAATAAATTTACATAATATAATCAGTATTATCCCTATCTATTCCAGATATGAATTCTATGCTTATATCTTCTGGTGGCTCAAAATTTTCTCCAAAACCAAGATTCGGGATGAATTTTTCCAAATCTACAGCTATCTGCGTAGCTAAATGTTTTTTTCCGAAATACGTCTGGGTTATTTCATAAACAAGTATCCTTACATGCTCTTCGTCAAAAATTCCCAGGCTGTGTATATATTCATGCAGCAAAACATGGAAAAGGTATGGATTATAAAGTTCAGGATTTTTCTGCTTTATACTGTTCAAAGGCCTTTTGTTTATGACAATAGTGTTTGCATCCATAGAATAAAATGCGCCTAAGTAAGCATTTCCGTAAATTCCTAAATCGCTTACCCCAAGAAGCAGCCCTGCCTGGTCGGTATTAAGATATTTTTTTACTGTCTTCTTTACCAAATTAAATATGTCTGCAAAGCTTTTTGCCTTTTCAAGAGATTTTTTGTAATCCACAATTAGGTGTATAAAGAGATAGTATTTATATTTTGCCCTTGGTGCCGTTTATTTTTAGGCCAAAAACTTAAAAAGCAAAGTTTAAATATCTCTTTGATGACAGCACTATAAAATGGTAATAAAAAAGATAAAAGAAGCGATAGAAAAAAGAAGGCAAAGAAAAGCAGAAGAGCTTATTGAAGAGGGAAGGCTTGAAAGTTTTCGCGAAAGTGAACAGATGCAGAAAGCTGAGCAGATAAAAAAAGAAGCTGACAGGCTAGCGCATTTAAAACAATACAAAACTGCAATTGACGAGTACAATAAGGCTTTGGAAGTGTACCCTTTTGATGAAAAAGAGCAGATGTTTAGGAAGCCTGCTGAATTCTTCTTCAAGATTTACTACAATATTGCTGCATCTTACTCTTTTTTGAATAAATTTAATGATTCAATAGAGTATTTTGACAATGCACTGAAAATAGAGAATATTGATGATGAAAATAAAGCTAAAGCATTAATGAGCAAAGGAAACTGCTACTATAAAGCTAAGCAACTTATTAAAGGAGATTATGAGGAGGGGTCTTATAAGATACACATGGAATCAGATTTTGATGTTGATGAGAAAATAATAGATATTTTAAAAAAAATTGATGAAAAAGAAAATTTATTGAAATTAGCCCATGAATGCTTTACAAAGACAACTGAGCTTGACAGGCATAATGTAGATGCTTGGTACAAAAAGGGGCATATAGAATTCCTAATCGGCGATGTTAAGTATGCGATGCTGTCATTTGACCGCGTTCTTGAGATACATGAAGATTATGAAAATAAAGAAAGCATAAAGCTTTTTGATGACATAAAGAGAGAAAAAGGGATAAAAATCAAGCATTCAATGGTTTTTGATAATGAGGCAAAATTCAAGACCAAGACAGGCCATTTAGTAAAGGACAAAGTGGAAAAGATGATAGCTGACTTCCTGTTTGAAAATAACTTCATATTTCAGTACAATATGGCTGTCACATGGGCAGACAAAGATGATTTTACTGCGTCATTTTTTATTCCAAAGCTGGATTTGTACATAGAGCATTTCAAGTTTGACCAGGTTAAAAACTACCAGAAACTGATGAAATGGAAGATAAGGCAATACGAGAAAAACAAAAAGAAGCTGGTTTACACAACATCTGAAAACGAAAAAAATATAGAGGAAGCCTTAAAAATAAAATTAAAGCCTTATATTGTTTTGTGATTTGATTTATTTTGATGTATTAAACGCTTTAATTTGATGGAATAATGGTTGATGCAAAATGATATCTGACTTTTGGTTTTTCCCAATGTGGACTATGGTTTTTATGTTTTTATTTATTATTCTGCTGCTTATTTTCTGGCTCTGGGCAATAATTGACTGCCTAACTTCAAAGCTGGCAGCTTCCCATAAACTTCTTTGGCTCGTTGTAATAATATTTTTTAATTTAATAGGGGCTTTGCTTTATTTCATATTCTCAAAAAATGTAGGTAAAGAAATAATGAAAACAAAAGGTTTCAGGGGAAAAAGGCTTTATAGAAGCAAAAGCAATAAAATAATAGCGGGCGTCTGTGGCGGAATAGGAAAATACTTTGGAGTTGACCCAGTGCTGGTAAGGCTTTTATGGGTTTTATTTACTCTAATGGGCGGGGCTGGCATCTTGGCTTATATAATCACCTGGATTATTATTCCGAAAGAGAAATAAAAATCTGTTCTGAGTATTTACCATTTCAATTTTTGCTTTTAATTATCATTT
>Ga0209541_10018544_pt1 | contig 10067 bp, 8 predicted proteins | sample RifCSPlowO2_01_FD_184027 | JGI IMG/M metagenome (GOLD analysis project Ga0209541, IMG submission 184027) | Groundwater microbial communities from Rifle, Colorado - Rifle CSP2_plank lowO2_0.1 (SPAdes) (version 2) | ecosystem: Environmental > Aquatic > Deep subsurface > Groundwater | place: Rifle...
CGCGCGTATTCCTGAACTGAACATGAAAATACCATACGCCGTCCTGGACGCCGCCAAGCTCCCTTTCGGAAATCAGAGGTTCATAAACCAAGGTCGGCTGAGCATCCGCAAATTGGTCGTAAAGCACCCTTACGGCAGTCACGTCCTTAGGCAATTCCCAGGTAAATTTCGGATTATTATTTGAATACCAAGAATTTTGATCTGGATGGGATGACGAAACGATTACCGGCGCTGAAGGCAAGACTGGCGGCGCAGGCGTTGGTTTCGGCAAAAAGGGCGGAATAAATCTCCAATTAGCGCCTAAGGCGCCTCCGAAAATATCAGTTCCCAATCCATCGGCAAGAAGAATTCTCGCGCTGCTGAAATTTAAAGCCCCCTCCCCCGCCTGTTTTACGTGAAAAGTAACAGATAAAACTTCGCCTTGCGAGCCGGAAAATGGAGCAGCGGTTCCGCCGGCAAAGGTAATCAAGCCTTTTAAATTATCAAAAGTAGGTTCTGCCGGCCAAAGTGAAAATATAGATCCGGCTTTCGCAATAGAAGCCACCCGCAAATAGGATGCCGGAAAATTAATCGTCGCTTCCGCAGCGTTAATGGCATTGCCTCCGGAGTGGACATAAACTGAAGTTTTAATTGTTTGTCCTACGCTGAATTCACCGCTAGCCGGCGATATGCTGTAAGTGCCTCCTGCGGCAAAAACCATTTCAAAAATTAGAAGAAAGGATATTATAGAAAAGACAAACTTTTTCATAATTTATTAAATTTTATTAATAATCTATAAATTATAAAGATTAATGCCGCAATCGCCATAAAAATAATCAGGTAAAATTCATAAGGCGGCTTAATGATTACCGTTGCTTCCCCGACAGTTTCATTGCCAGCGCGGTCTATTGCTTTTACTCTGACTAAAATATCGCCCCTTTGATTTTCTAGCACATGAGGGCTGACGACAACTTTCCAATCCCCGGCTTTGCCATTAACTATTTCCTGCAATTCATAGCGCGCCAATCCTGATTCGTGGTCTTCGGTTAAAAAAGATACAAAATATTTTCCGTCAAAAGCCAACAGAGTCTGGCTGATAATCGGCAAAAAACTAGCCGGCGGAATATCGTCTTTTGGAAGGGCGAAAATTTTTGGCCTTATTCCGGCTGGCGCCGAAGTTATTTGAAAACCAAATGTCCTCAAACTAAGCGCTGCTTTATTTCCAAACCCGTCATTTAAAAGCGCTTTTGAATCGGGTAGAAATTTTAAAGCCGCTTCGCCGATATTTTTTGCTTTAAAATATATTTTGGCAATAAGGCCGTTTTGGCCCTGAAATCCGGGGTCGGGCAACCCGCCGGACATTGAAATAACTCCTGAATCATTAAAAAATGAAGGTTCTTTGGGCCATAAATTTAAAATTGACCCGACTTTATCTATTAAAACAACTTCCAATAAATTAGCAGGGAAAATAAGTTCCGCCTGAACCACATTAATCGCCCGGTCCTGGCTTTTAACGAAAATTTCCGCCGGAAAAACATCGTTTTGATAAATTGGCTGGTTTGGCAACTGAATATAAAACTCCGCGGCCTGAGATAAATTCAAACCTAAAAAAGCGGAAGAAAAAATAATTAAAAATTGAATATTCATGTTTCTCATAATTTTAGCCAGTCCACCAGTAAAGCATTATGCTAAAATCTACTAAATCTACTTTACCGTCCTGATTAAGATCTGTTGCTGGATTTTTAGGTATGCCCCAATTAAATAATAAGATGCTAAAATCTATAAGATCTATGCGGCCATCCGAATTCAAATTACCAACCCTTCTTGGAACTGCTGGCGCTGCCGGAAGAAGCCCGCCGTCTCCGCCGCCGCCCCCGCCTCCTCCGCCGGATGGCGCTGGAGCCGACGCCGGCGCCGGAGACGGAGCTGGCGCTATCCGCTTAGCAGAAACATCCACCGGTGTAACGATTGCCGCCATAGCATCATCTTCATCTAAAGTTATGTTAGAACTATTTTTTGTAGCAACGCGAATTCTGTAAGAGCCGGGAGAAGCTGGATTAATAATTTGCTGGTCGCCGGTCGCGCCGAATTCCGCATTAGTTCCGATTCGTATAATAATTGAACTGCCTCCGGAAATCGCATCGCTGTCGTTTAAGGTAAGGGTCAATGATCCGCTTATTCCGGAAACGGCCGAAATTCCAATCGCGCTGCCGGATCCTGACCCGGCGGATGCGGCAAGAGTTTTTTGAGAATTATTAATGAGCAAATCAACATCGGTAAAATCAAGGCCGGAAGAAATATTAAAATTCCCCGATTGCGGAGTAATCACTACTGTTCCGGAAACCGGAATAGCAGTGATAGTTGTAAATTTAATAATGTGATTGGCGGCAACGCCAGGTTCAGAAGTGGATAAAGTATCGCTAACCAAATTTAAAGTGGCTCCTTGAGCCGCATAACTTATAAGCAAAAAAGCTATTATTATAGCTTTAAGTTTCATTTTTGCTGATTTTTCTATGCCTATAATCCAAATAAAAATTTAAAAGAACAAGCGCGAAAATAATTCCCCCGCCGATAAAAATTTGCTTATCCATTTCCGCTTCTTTTTTAAGAAGCCTGGCTTCTTTTTCCTGTAATTGCTTATTAAACGAATTGATTGGATTCGGAGGTATATCGGTGTTTACTCCGACAGCGCTTGCTTCGGAAACTAAAATTATTAAACCGGCTAATATAAGCAATAAACAATTTTTTATTTTCATTATCTAATTAATTAAGCAAAAAGCAAAAATAATAGCGTTAATAAAAGTAAAATCAGTATAAGCAGCGTTATTAAAGCGAACGCCGGCAATAAAGCAGATGATTTTTGATTGCGATTTACGGAAATGCCGTCCGTATTTTTTATAATTTGCCGAACCCTTTTTCTTACTTGAAAACGGATAAATAAGATTATACCGATAATCATTGCCATCAAGGCTCCAAAAACCGGCAAAATAATATTTAAAGGAACAATCCAAAAAGCTACGGTATCGGAAAGGCTTTGCCTGCCTTCTTCGCCGTAAGTCAAGCTAAGAATCGCTTTATAATTCCCAAACAGCAATTTATCGCTTTCCCAAGGAAATTTAAACTCTCGAATAGTTTTAGGGAATACCGCAGAGGTTTCTTCATTAACATTTAATGCCGCTTCTTGCCGGCCAAGAGGATCAATGATTTCCAAAATGCCGTGCGGCCTGACTAAAACATTTCCGAGATTTTCTATTTTAGCGGAAAAATTCACCTTCGGCCGGATGTAAATTAATTTATCGGCGAAGAAGCCTCTTAATTGCGCTTCTTCAATTATTTCTCCGGAAACTCTGAAATTAATAATTGTGCCAACTTGGTAGCCAATGCCGATACCGGTTGTTTCCGGACGCTTAGGCGCGAGAGCCACAAAAATTCCTCCGAAATGGCCTCCGGGAGGAGCGTTTGGCGGAACAACAATCGCAAAAGGAATTTCCTTTGTTTGGCCGGCGCCAAGATTTATAGATTTATCGGTTATTTTAATCCACGAACTTATTTCAAAACCAGTCGGTTCGCCTTCTACGGCGAATATCGGAGACCCCTGCTCGGAAAGAGTTCTAATATCACGCTTAATTACATAAAAAATTCTGCTCTCTGAACTGATATTGGTTACTTTAATCTTAGAATTAAAAGTTTGTCCGGGATCAATTCTCTGTTCAATGATTGCCGGCTGGATTTTTACGCCAGAAATTTCTTGAGCTTTCACCAATAAAAATTCTGGCAGACTGCTGCCTGCCAGAATTAATGCTGTCAGAAAGAAAATCTTAGAAGGTCGGCGTAGCAATATAATTAAGCGCTTGAGTATAATCATCGGCTGCTTCTTGTAAGGCGGAAATTTCTATCTTAAAGCCAATCTTAGTTCTGCCTTTATCAATAGTAGTGCCGTTAGCCGGTCCGGTATGAGCGAATATCTCAATCGGAGCAGATTGGCTGCCGATACCGCTGTATAAAGCGCTGCCGAAAGTATCGCCGGCGGTTAAAGTGCTGTCCTCGCTGGTAATGCCTTGCCAGCCCCAATTGTTCTCATCATCAATATCAGCTGTCGGCGAAGACCAGGCAACCGCGGTAGAAGTGGCGGTTTGCTGGAAATTATCAATATCCGATCCATCGCCGCTCGTTAAATTCTGGTCTTTCCAAATGGTCACGGAAAATCCGTTTTTGGCATTAGTTGTTACCGTCAAATCCTGCCTTGCTTTCTTAGCGGTATCAATAGTTAATTCTCCCCAGGAAATAGCGGTAGCAGTGGTAGTGACATCGGTTGTTCCACCTTCGCCGTTAGCTGTCGTTGTTGCCGAAGCAACACCAGCGACAGTAAAAGTAAAGTTGGTTGCAACCGTGGCAGTTACCGTAACATCCGGAACAATAGCAACTCTAGTATCGGTAGAATCGCCGGATGGCGCGGTAATACTAATAACATAAGAACCAGAAGCGGGAGGATTTACCAATTGGCTGTTGCCGGTCCCGCCAACCGTGGCGTTAGTGCCTATTTTTACCGTAATCGGGGCGTCATCCGCTACTGCCGCCGTACCATTGCAATGGGTAAAAGTGAAAACATTAGCAGTAGAAGTTGAAGTAATTTCAAAACCGGCGGTAGCCCCCGTTCCCGGACAAGCTCCGGCGGCAAAAAGATTAAGATCCGTAGAAGAAGATGCTATATCGTAATCAGTCGCATCAGTTATGGAAAAAACCGGGGTGCTGGTGCCCTGGAATTGATCGGCAAAATCAATGACAATAGTTGAGCTAGCAGTAATCGGATTTTTAAGTGTAAATTTAATAGTGTGATCTGCCTTTACTGCCGGCTCGGAATCGCTTAAGGTATCGGAAACCAATAACAATTTAGCCGCCAAAGCGTAATCAATCAATAAAACTAACGTTAGGGTTACTAAAATAAACAACCAATTTTTAGAATATTTTGATACCCCGAACTTAAGCATAGTTTTATTATAGCATATTGAGTTTCAGTCAAACTATAAGACTTGTGGATAACTTTTTTATTAATAGACTGCTCCCAATAATTTTAATGCCAGCTTAAAGCCTTCAAAATTAGTGCTGATTACCAAATAATCCTTAAATAATCCGTAATTAAAAGACACACCCGGCTTAGAACTAACGGCATAACGAGTCTTAACTCCGAAAACAAAACCATCTTTGAATTTGCCTAGATTTTCTTCTGATGGGTAAAACTTTCCGGCGTAATTTTCTAAAATCGGCGCGATAGCCGGAGCCAAAACCTGGAAATCTTTGATTTTCGCGACATATCCCGGCCAAGAACCGTCAGCGTCATAATATCTAAAAGCGGTAAAATCATCGTTAAAAGTCCGGCTTAAAAAATCTTTATCAAAAAACGGCAAAAATCTCCGTAATAATTCCGGAAAAGGAATTTGGCCGCCGTCTTCTTTTAAAATTTCCACTTCGTTAAAACGATTGTTCGCTTCCGATGTGGAAGGGAAATAAGTTTGGTGGATTATAGAAACAGTTGGCTGTAACTTTGATTTTGGAATAGCAACTAAATGCGGCTTTCGCGATTCTACCGCGTATCTTGTCCCTACACCGACACTAACAGACAATAAGCAAATCACCATTATCATCAATGGATTCCAAGCAGAAATTACCGGAACCGGCTGATAATTTTTTTCCGGCGGCAATCCAGAAAATTCCCCCTCCATAATCTTATGGACATATAATTTAACGGTTTTCGCGGCAAAAAATAAGAAAAGTGGCAGTAAGAAGAAAATAATTAAGCTGCCGAGAATCAGATTAATCGGCATTATCCAAAAATAAGCCTCCTTGGCGGTGTTTTGGATTGGATTCCCAAAAGTCAGAACCGCTACCGCTTTATATCTTCCCGTCCTGATTTCATTTTCTTCTCCTTCCCAACTAAAAATAAATTCTCGGTTTTTACCCGGCAAAACGCTTAATTCTCCAGCCGATAAATTAACATTACCCTTTTCCTCGCCTTGATTATTATAAATTTTAATTTCTCCCGACGGGCTTAAATTTACATTGCCGGTATTTTCAAAATTGAGCAAAAATTTAACTTTCGGCTCTTGATAAAGCTTGCTTTCCGCTGAGAAAGATTTAACGGCCCCTCCGATTCTTGCCGAACCTCTGACTTGCACCGATAAGATTGAGGAGATAAATCCGGCAGATTTTAATTCTTTAGTTTTTTCATTTAACGGCTGGGTTCCAATAAGAATCGCGGCCGCCTGGCTGCCCGGCGGAACGTCTCCGGGCAATTTTAAAGAAAACGGCAGAAATACGCTTTGGTTTCCTAAAATGGTGGTGGTTTTTTCCTGAAATTTTATCCAATTAGCCAGAGAGTTTTCGTAAATTTCCGAATCCTGATTTAAAATCGGAACCGATTTATCGCTTAAGTTAACGGCTGAAACATAGATTGTCAGACTAGCCGGATTATTGTTGGATATTTTTAATCCGCTGTCCCAATTTTCTCCCGGACCGAGATTTATTTTGAATAAAGATGGCGTTATGGTAAAAGCAATGGGCTCATTTCCAAAAGTTGCAAAAGCTGAAAAAAATCCAAATAAAATTGTGGAAATAATTACTGCATTTATTTTAGGAATTATTTTCTTCATAAAATCGGCGGAATAGATGCGCCGTTATAACTATTATTGCAAACAGGGTAAAAATTAATACAGTTAATATTTGCCAGGGAATCACCCAAAAAAATGCTATATCTTGAATCGGCGATAAATTCCCTGATCGCAAATACAAAATTGCTTTATATCTTCCGAAATTCTTATTTAATTCAAGAAAATTTGCTAAGGCGCCGGAGTTTTCCGAACTGTCATTATTGGGAGAAACGGCAAGAATCTTTCCGGCTTCCCCGAAGCTTATCCCGCTAATCGGCCTTGATCCGACTTCCTCGCCTCTCCGATTAAAAATTATTATCTCTCCGCTTAAATTTATGAGTACAGTTTCGCTGTTTTCTGTCCCTGCGGTACATCTCCCGCATGGAGACAATTCATAAGTAAAAGAAACCGGAAATCCCGGGGAAAAAGTCCGGTCAGCCGCGAACTTCTTTAAACGCAAAATTCCGTCATTTTTTTCGGCTATTTCCAAATTTATCAATACTGCCGGCCCAGCCATTCTTTTTTCCGCTTCTATTCTATCCGATCCTTCATAAAAAGCAACATTGGCATGATAAATTCCCGGTATTGCCCGCGGCCCGATTTTAATTAGAAAATCAATGTTTCTTTTTTCCCCGGGCAAAAGCTGAATCACTCCCCTGTTAATTTCAATCCAATTTGCCAGCGATTTGGTAAGGTCCGATTGCGCCGGACCGTAAAATTCCCGCTCTCCCTCTTTTTTATCTAAATTATGGACTGAGGCGTAAATATTTATTTTGTAATTCGCGTTATTCGTTAAAATCACGGTTTCCTCAAAAATTTCTCTTGGATTTCCTCTCTCATCTATAATGACCGGCTCAACTTTCAAATAGCCGGCTTGAACATCGGCAAATACCAAAAACAATCCCGTAATAATTAAAAAAATGATTTTAGATCGGCTAAACATATTAAAAAGTCGGGATGATAATATACCCGACACTGCTTTGATAATTCTCCGCGGGCTGTTCCTGCCCAATCTGGGCTTTAAAAATTATATCTACCAATTCATCGGTAACCGGAACCGAACTGAAAGCCACTTCTTTCGGAGCATTTTCCAACCTGGCATAAGTATCATTAGCGGTAAAACGACCAGCATTTCCGGAAAGAGTATCATCGCCGGAATGGTAACCGTAGCATCCCAAATCCAAAGAAGCGCAGGCAACTGGCCAATTTAAGGGAACTTCGTTATTACCGCTAATCGACGCGATTTCCGAACCGCCGTCCCCCAACAACTCCTGCCTTTGAAACATGAAGATTCGGTAACCGTCTGTTCCGTTTGTGGTAACGATTAACCTTTGCGCTACTTCGGTTTCCGATCCCGGGCTTAACGGTCCAAAAGAAATATTTAAAGGTGCAGTTGGGGCATCGGTAACTATGCCTTCAGTCGCGGTTCCGGAAGGCAAACCGTTAATTGATAAAGTCAGCTTCGCCGCCTCTGTCACTAAACTCGGATAAGTAGAGTTTTGATTAAGCGGAACAGGAGCATTATTTAAAGTATTAAAAGCCCGGAAAAAATAAACGGTGTTTACCCTGGCGCCCGCGTGTTTTATTGTAAATTCGTATTCAACAGCAGTATTCGCCGGCGGATCAAAAGTGCTGGTTGAAATCCCGGATTCGTTATGAATGCCGGACAGCGTAGAATCGGTAAGTACTCGCGCAGTAACGGGGGCATTATCCGAATCAATGCCGTTTCCGTAACACCAAAGAGAATTTGCGGCGCAGCTCCCGATTTCCACTACATCATTAACATCTTGAGAAAAATCCGAATATTCTGAAAACTGAAGTTTAAACTTTATATTTGCGCCGCTTACGTTAGCAGTTTCAGCAATAGAGAGGCGAAGCTTAATAATATTTTGGTTGACAATATCTGTCGGAGCAACATTTTCAGCCGCCAAAGAAACGGCAGGGGTTTCGTTAGTCTCATCATCATACCAGCGCCAATTTTTGGATTTGGGAATAAAAAATTTTTCTTCAAAATAAAGGAATCCTGAACGCAAAATAAAATTCGTGCTGGTTGATTCGCCTATAACTGTTTGACCGCCGGCATTCAACTGCTCAAAGCTTGTAGAAGTGGAACGGCTGCCAAAATCGCTCATAATCGGATCTCGGGAAATAAAATTGGCGCTGGAAAAATCCGCGGCAAAAACTAAAGCGGCAGAAAATAAAATCGCAGGCAAAATTAAACTAATTAATATTTTGAGTTGGTATCGCATTTTCATTAATTACGGAATCCGTTGTGGTTGAATTGCTGACCGGAATATTTTCCTCCGGAGCCGTTACCGCACTGGCGGAAATATTTTCACAAGCTCCGGAAACTTTTTTCCATTCCCCATTTTCAAGCCAAGTGCAGTAAATTTCATTGGTAGCTTGGTCGCGCAATTGAATTTTTCCTGAAATTTCAAGATTCCGGATTTGCGCTTCTTTGATAATCGCTTTTTCCGCGATAAAATCTTTAAATTTAGCGATTCCGTTCTCAATAAATAAACCAAACGAAGCCAATGCCTGCCCTATTGCTTCAGCCAAACCATTAACAGACGCCTCTTCTAATTCGGGGGCAGATGTTTCCGCAGGCAAACTATTTTCGTTTGCGACAACTGCCATTTCTCCGCCAGTTCCCTCTGGAGGATCATCAATCCAAACTTTAATAGATTCAATATCCAGATTTTTCACCGCATCGGCGGTTGTTATTAGCGCGTTGCCAACGGAAAATCCAAGATTCGCGGTTGGAATATTGGCGGTAATGGCAGCAGCCAGCGCGCCGTCAATGAAAAAACGCGTATTAAGATTTTCGTTTATTTCAACGCGCAGTTCTTGAAAGTTGGCAGTGGAAACAGCGATGCCCGTATCAACAGCGGAACCAATTTCTGAACCAGCGGCGCGATTTACCGCGATCCAATTTGGCGAAGCAGGCGTGGCGCGAAAATATACTCCATCCGTAGAATCTGTTGCCATATCGCCGTTTAACGCCCTAACAGCAAACCCTACTTCAATTCGGTGATTGGTCAAAGTTAGCGGCATTACCCTTGCTTCCATTACCGGATTATTATTTCTATTCATTGGCAATGTTCCGCCAGACCCTAAAATTGCTCCCTCTCCAACCGCCAAAGATCCGCTTGCTCGGAGACGGATCGCGGAACTTCCGCTAACTCTTGCCTCAATAGCTCCATCAGCATCTTCATCAAAAACTAAACCGCAAATATCAGCTGTATCAGCGGCTATGGCGGCTAATGGAGCGCAAGTTGCCATCCATTCTCTTTGATAAACGCGCCAAGAGCTATTGATCCGTCCATAAACATAAAGCTGGTCTTCTTTGGTTGGCCCGCCGACTGCCACCCGGGCAAAATCCAGCGAACCGCTTGTTCCCCGCGCGATTGAAAAAAGAGTGGAGGTTGAGGAACCGCCAATTTG
>Ga0209541_10018549_pt1 | contig 10066 bp, 12 predicted proteins | sample RifCSPlowO2_01_FD_184027 | JGI IMG/M metagenome (GOLD analysis project Ga0209541, IMG submission 184027) | Groundwater microbial communities from Rifle, Colorado - Rifle CSP2_plank lowO2_0.1 (SPAdes) (version 2) | ecosystem: Environmental > Aquatic > Deep subsurface > Groundwater | place...
TCTATTTTCCGGAGATCTGGATGAAGCTTTATATTATAAATTGGAGCAAAATCCTTTAAAGCCGTTTTTCAATCGAGCGATTTCCGGACAATATCCGCCGGGATCAATTTTTAAATTGATCATTGGCTCCGGCGCCCTGGAAGAAAAATTGATTGATCCTTATGAAATAAAGGATGTCCCCAATAGATTAACCATAGTTAATCCCTATAATCCGGATATCGTTTATGTTTTTCCCGACTGGAAAGATCAGGGAAAGATTGATTTTTTTGCTGCTCTAAAAGAATCCTCCAATGTTTATTTTTATAAAACCGGCGAGGCGTTGGGCTGGAATAATTTATATAAATACGCTCAACTTTTTGGTCTAGGAGGAATTCTGGGCATAGATTTAACTGGCGAAGCCAGAGGATACATTCCTCAATCCGGCTGGCTGGGAGATTTGTATCACGCCGCGATTGGACAAGGAGAAGTTAAGGTAACGGTTTTGCAAATGGCTATGGCTACCGCGGCCTTGGCAAACGGAGGAAAATTATATCAACCCCAGCTGGTTGACAAGATAATTGACGAAGGAGATAATTTAGTTAAGGATATTCTTCCCCAGATTATAAAATCCGGATTTCTGCAAACTGATACTGTTCAATTAATGAAAAAGGGCATGGAGACCGGAAGCGGTATCTACGGCAAGACCGGAACCGCTCAATTTAATGCCGACAAAAACAAATATCACTCCTGGTTCACGTCTTTTTCTCGAAATATCGCCATTACGGTTTTAGTGGAAGAAGGGGGTAGGGGATCCACAGCTGCCAAGCCCATCGCCTTGGAAATATATCAATATATAAAAGAATTAAAAAAGTTAAATTAAATGTATACCACTGAAGAAGGTTTTGAAAAACTAAAAAACGAGCTTAAACAAACCGAGAAAAAACGGCAGGAAATTGCCAAAAGAATTCAAGCGGCCAAGGAAATGGGAGATTTGTCGGAAAACGCCGAATATTCCGAAGCCAAAGAAGCGCAAACTATAAATGAGTCAAGAATTCTTGAATTAGAAGAACAAATCCGGGAAGCAGTGATAGTTTCGGAAGCTAAAATAAAAGGAGTGACGCAAATCGGTTCAACTTTAAAAGTTAAATCTGAATTGGGAGGAGAGAAAATTTTAAAAATAGTAGGTTCTAATGAATCGGATCCGGAAAAGGGCTGGATTTCCAACGAATCGCCTTTAGGAGCGGCATTTTTAGGCAAAAAAAAAGGCGACGAAATAACTGTGCAATTGCCAAATAAAACCGCATGCTACAAGATATTAGAAGTGAAAGATTAAAAAAAATAGAAAAAATAAAAGATCCTTATCCTAAAAAGGTTTTTTTACCTTATCAAGGCAGAATCAGAGCGGTTCGTTCGCACGGAAAAATCAGCTTTTTAAACGTTGATGACCAGCAAATAATGATTAAAGGGGAACATTTTTTAGATATTGGCGATATTATAGAATATAGCGGCAAAAGTTTTAAAACTCAATCCGGAGAAGATACTATAGAGGTTGAAAAATTTAATATTCTAGTCAAAACCTTGCGGCCATTGCCGCAAGAATGGTACGGTTTAAAAGACCAGGAAATTCGTTTTCGTAAACGCTATCTGGATCTTTTGATGAATAAAGAGGTTAGAAAGATTTTTGAAAAGCGTTCGGAGATTATAACCACTTTGCGCAGTTTTTTGAATAAAAACGGATTTTTAGAAGTGGAAACTCCAATTTTGCAGCCCCTTTACGGCGGAGCCTCGGCCCGGCCCTTTACCACTCATTTAAACGCCTTAAATATGGATTTATATTTGCGCATTGCTCCGGAATTGTATTTAAAAAGACTGTTGGTGGGCGGATTCCAGCGAATTTATGAAATTGGAAGATGTTTTAGAAATGAGGGTATGGATCGGGATCACAATCCGGATTTTACCATGCTGGAATGGTATGCGGCTTATTGGGATTGGGAAGACTTAATGAATTTTACCGAAGAATTAATGGCGTCATTCGGCATTCCCAAAAAATGGGATCGGGTGGAATATCCTCAAAAAATTAAAGACGACAAGGAATTTTATAAAACTTTAAAAAGGCCTACTTTTGTTTTACATCTTCCCAATATTCCTTTGGCGAAAAAGGGCGAGGCCCTGCAGGGAGTCATAGAAGGTCAAGAATTAATTAAAGCTTTTACCGAACAAAACGACCCCTTAGAGCAGAGAAAGCAGTTGCAGCAAGATAAAGAACAGCCAGTAGATGAAGATTTTCTTGAGGCCCTGGAATACGGCATGCCTCCGGCCGCTGGTTTTGGCATGGGCATTGACCGTTTAACCAAGCTTTTAACCGGCGCCAAAAGTTTAAGAGAGGTTATACTTTTTCCCACCATGAAACCATGCTAGATATAAAATTCATCCGCAAAAATCAGGAAGAGGTGAGGAGAAATATGATTCACCGAGGATATAATCCGAAAATTTTGGATAAATTATTATTGGCTGACGAAATCCGATCGCAGAATATTTCCGAACTGGAAGAAATGCGCTCACAAATAAATCAAGCCTCCAAAAAAAATAGCCAGCCGGATTCTGAAATTATAGAAAAGCTTAAAAGATTAAAATTAACTATAAAAGATCGAGAAGCAGATTTAGAAAAAAATCAAAAAAATTTTCTGGAATTGATGCTTAAAATTCCTAATATAACCCTTCCCGAAGTTCCCCGGGGAGGGAAGGAAAATAATAAAATCGTCAGAGAATCCGGCACCAAGCCGGCAATCGGAGGAGATTATTTAAAAATTGCTGAAAAATTAGATCTTTTGGACCTAGAACGCGCGGGAAAAATTTCTGGTTCCGGATTTGCTTTTTTGAAAAATCAGCTGGTGATCTTGGAATTTGCTTTGATTCAATTTGCTTTTCAGGAATTAATTAAAAAGGGCTTTACTCCTATCCTGCCACCGATTTTAATAAAAAAAGAGGCCTTGCAAGGAGCGGGATTCCCTTGGGAAGAGGTTTATAAACTAGAAAAAGAGGATTTATACTTAATCGGCACTTCCGAACAGGCTATGCTGGCTATGCATAAGGACGAAATAATTCCGGAAAAAGAATTGCCAAAAAGATATGTGGCTTTTTCGCCCTGTTTTAGAAAAGAGGCGGGTTCTTATGGCCAAGACGTTAAAGGTATTTTTAGAATGCATCAATTTGACAAAATTGAAATGTTTTCATTTTGCCATCCTCGCGATTCGCAAAAAGAACACGCTCGGCTGGTGAGCCTGGAAGAAGACTTGATGCAACAAATCGGTCTTCCTTATCGGTTGGTGCATTTAGCTAGCGCTGACTCGGGAATTTCTTCAGCTTCAACTTTTGATATTGAAACTTGGTTTCCATCGCAGAATCAATATCGCGAAACCCATTCCTGCTCCAATTGTCTGGACTTTCAATCCCGCCGCTTAAATATCCGTTATCGTCCCCAGGAGTTTCTTCACACCTTAAACGGCACGGTATTCTCGCAAAGACCGCTAATCGCCATATTGGAAAATTTTATTCAAAAAGATGGCTCTATCAAAATCCCCAAGGTACTACAAAAATACACCGCCGGCGAAAAAATTTAGCAGTAAATTTTTATTCTACTGGTCGATTTTTTTGATCGCGGTTTCTTTTGCCAGCTCTTACTTTTTTTTTCAAAAAAATCTATCTACCAAAAATCCGGAAGTCAACGGAAATTTTTTGCTGATCGCTTCGGAAATAGAAAATCTATTGCCGGAAAAAATTAAGCTTAATCGTTTGGGATATCTGCCGGGAGAACCCAAATCTCAAATTTTGGAAATAATAACCAGCGAAAAATGGAAAATAATAATTGATTTAAACAAAAATCTAAAAGAACAGATTGGCCTAGTTGATCTAGCTTTAGATAATATACCAGAATACGACCGAAAAAATTTGTCTTACATTGGTGTTGACGCGCAAGGCATTATATATTATAAATGAAGATAACTTAATCAAATAACAAAACAAAAATATGTCAGAAGAAAAAATTGTAGAAGGGATTTTTGACGGACAAAACATGCGAGGAAACGACGATAATATGTATCCGGTTCCGCCAAATTACGCTTCTAAATCTAAATTAGTCCAGGGCGATGGATTAAAATTAACCATAGAAGACGATGGTTCTTTTGTATTTAAACAAATATCCCCGGCGGACAGAAAAAGAGTTATCGCCAGCGCGCAAAAAGATGCATCAGGAAATCTGATCGTGGATATAGGCGGAGAAAATTACCGGGTTCTTTCCGCCACGGCAACTTATTTTAATCTGGAGCCCGGAGATAAAGTAGTGGCTTTAATTTCCAAAAAAACATTTGACGGCACGAAATGGGCGGCGATTGAGAATAAAATTTTTGACTAATGTCAGCTTTGTATCGTAAATATCGGCCCTTAAACTTTTTTCAAGTTATCGGACAAGAACCTATCGTGAGATCTTTAGTTAATTCCTTGATCCACGATCGAATATCTCATGCCTATCTTTTTGCCGGACCCAAAGGAACCGGAAAGACCACGGTGGCTAGAATCTTGGCCCGAGCTCTAAATTGCCAAAATCTTAAAGATAAAAGCGAACCTTGCAATAAATGTTCTTCCTGCCAGGAGATAATCAACGGCGCTTCTTTGGATATCATTGAACTTGACGGAGCTTCCAATCGCGGCATAGAAGAAATCAGGGAATTGCGCGAGGGTATAAAATTTTCTCCGTCCGGATTAAAATATAAGGTATTTATCATCGACGAAGTTCACATGCTGACTACGCCGGCTTTTAATGCTCTTTTAAAAACTCTGGAAGAGCCGCCGGCACACGCTATTTTTATATTGGCTACTACTGAAGCGCACAAGGTTTTGCCCACCATTATTTCTCGCTGTCAAAGGTATGACTTTAGAAAATTGACCCTAAAAGAACAAATCGAGCAACTTAGAAATATTGCCGAAAAAGAAGGCGTGTCAGCTGAAGAAGACGCCTTGAGACTAATTGGCGTGGTTTCTTCCGGAGATTTGCGGGATGCCATTTCCATTTTGGATCAGGTTATTTCCGGCAAAAACAAGGTAATCTTATCCGAGGTACAAAAAATTATCGGAGCCAGCGATATTCGACCAATTATTAAGCTAATTGACTATCTAGCCAAAAGAGAAGCTAAATCAGCTTTAGGGCTAATAAATAAATTAAATAATCAGGGCCTGGATTTATTTCAATATTTACGCTTGGTAATTAATTTTTTGCGAAACTTATTAATTTTAAAAACCGATTCCAAACTTCGTGAACTAGCCACTCCGGAATTGACCGACTCGGAATTTGAAACTATAATGCGTCTGTCTAAAAAATTCACAGAAAAAGAAATAATCAAAATAATTTCCATTTTTCTGGAAGCGCAAAATCAAATCCAAAAAGTTCATTTAACTCAATTACCTCTGGAGATGGCAGTAGTAGAGATTTGCTTAAGAGGACAGGAAACATAGGGTCTTATGTTTTTTTCGAAGTCGGGGATCGTCTAATGGTAGGACAGCAGTCTTTGGAGCTGTGAATCTAGGTTCGAATCCTAGTCCCCGAGCCAAAGAGCAGAAAAATCACCAACTATTGACATATTTTACAGAATATGATAGTATATAAAAATATTGGAGTCGCCTAGCGGACTTCTAGCGATTGACGGACAGCTAGGTCCTCACAAAGACGTTTCCCGGTCTTGCGAGGGAAAAACAGGGATATCCTGGAAGCGGATGTGTCCTTGCGCTTTCAAGGAGACTAATCGGACACCCCCGGGTTGCAACACAAAGACCCGGGGATTTTTCTTTTTGTATTCGCTCGGACGGCTCAGCATTCCTCCCCCCAACCCCCTCCTGCTGAGCCGTCCTCGCGGTTGATGATGGCGGCTACTTGACTCATAATGTGTATTCAGTTATTCTGATTGTATCATAGTATTGAATAATGGTATATGGCTAAAGCAAATATTATCACAAAAGACGGAATAAAAATAATGGTTGAAGGAACCCCGAAAGAGGTTGCTTCACTTGTCGCTCAACTAAGGAGCGGCCAACTACACTCTACTTCTGATAATCGTAAAAAAGCGTCTGATAAGCAGCGAAGCTCCGACAAAGGAAGATTAAACACTCCAATTAACCTGATTGCGGATTTGATTGATGGTGGTTTCTTCAAGAAACCACGAGAATTGAGTGCGATTAAACAGGCCCTTGCGGAACAGGGTTACCATTATCCAGTTACATCACTTTCACCAACTGCGCTTCGCCTTGTTAGGAAGCGTCAGCTACGGAGAATAAAAGATAAAAAGCGATGGCTCTACGTCCAATAATTTCTATGAACGAAAAACTGCTAAAAAATATACTTGTACGGTTGGAACGTCTTGAAAAAATGGCCTTTGGCTTTGGCAAGAAAAATACTCCCAAAAATAAACCAGAGAAGTTTGAAGGACCAAAAGGCGGCGTACTCCTTCTAATTTCTAAAGGAGTCCTCAACAAAAGGAGAACCGCGCCGGAAATTAAAGGTGAATTGAAGAAAAACGATTACGATTATTGTATTCAGGTTGTGCAAACCGCACTTAATCGATTGAGCAAAAATAAAGGACCACTCACAGCATTTTTAGAGGGCGGCAAAAAAGTTTATGTTAAAAGAAAATAAATCCATGAGCAACAAAGAAACCATCGCGCGTTTACTTGAAGCAAGAGCGATCCTCGATGATTGCGTTAGGGTTTTGTCGAAAAGCGGGGCGCAAAAAATCATAACTTCACCAAAAAAGGTTAGTGACCCTAAATTGACACAACAGACAAAATTGGATTTTGGGCTCAATGAGAGGAATTTCATCAAAACTTACGCAAAAGGGTTGAGCGGCCCGAAGAAATTTACTCTTTTACTGGCTTTGATGGCAAGGGGCAAAGTAGGTACCGATATTGCTTTAGATAGCATTCGTTCTAAATGGGGCAAAATGACATCAAAAAACCTTTTTGGGATACGAGTTTAATCTTAACTATCCAACAGAGGCCAAAACACGAGGATGGGTTGATTCTAAGAAATCTAGTTTTTATCACCTTCGTGATAAGTGGATGAATATATTTGATTAGTCATGAAAGACGAAAAGAAAAAATGGAAATCTTTTGCGGTCAGTAAAACTGATATTCCTTCTGTCCACGAGTTTGTTGAGAAGCCCCTTGAAGCGGGGTTGTGGTGTTTGTATGTGAGTAAACAGGATTTAGGTATTGATTACTTAACTTATGAAAACCTAGAAAACATACTCCGTGAGTTTTTAGATATACCGATTACCTCCAAACAAATTAAAAAGGCGTTTGCGCGCGCCGGAAAGAAAATCATCAAGAACGGCAAAGGAGAGGGGTATAAAATAAGTAACCCCGGTGAGGCATATCTGCGAAGTCTCAAAAAAGATGAGCCATTGAACGTAGTCTATATCAATCCTGATAAACCGCGAACGGCAACAAAAACCTTGGAAGGACTGATTAAATCCATCTCCAAAGACATCTTGCTGATTTGCGATCCATACTATGGACTGAAAACACTTGAAGTTTTGGAACTTTTTGCAAAACACCACAAGGAGATAAAATTTCTAACCGCTAAAGTTGGTGGCGGAGAAAAATCCACAACGCTCAATCGCGCTGTTTCTGACTTCAAAAAGGAGTATAATAAAAAAGTTGAGATTAAATTGTTTCCTGGGAATGAGCTACACGATCGCTATGTTATTGCCAAAGACCGCTTCTTTATCATTGGGCACGGAATAAAGGATTTGGGCAGTAAAGAATCGCTTATTGTTGTTGTAGAAGATCGCTACGGTAAGGATATTAGGAAAAACATCGCGTCGGTTTTTAATCAACGCTGGGCAAGGGCTAAGGCGCTTTAATATAAATATGAAAAATAACGACAAAAAGGCGGTTAAAAGTTTTGGGGATTATAAAACAGAAGCCCATAATTGGATAACTCTTGCGGGAGGAGAATACTACCCCGATGTTTTGAGAGATGCTTGCGAACTATATCAACCAGTTTTGGTTTTGTTCGGCAAACTTCTAAAGTCATCCGAATCTTCAAAAAGATTATTTATGAGCATCTCCGAGACTTCTGATAGTTGGATGAGAATACAGTTGGTAAGAACATTTCGAAAGTATGTCAGCCCGGAAACTCCCGTTGAAATGTTGAAGAAAAAAACGAAAGCCAAAGAAATTTGTGATCAATTTGGTAGTAAATTCAGGACGATTACAAAAGTACAGGAGCTATTTGTCAGTAGACCAATGCCAGACGAAGCTCTTTGTGCATTACTTTGGGAATATAAAGCCAGAGGCAAAAAAGGATACGATTTAACAGAACGATTTTTCGATCTGTTCCGAAGCCATTTTCATTATTTAGAAATAATAGGACCGGAACGTGCGGGACGCGATATTCTAATGAAAGAAATCTTTCCAGATTATCCAAATCCAACTCGGCCCGTTGATTTTGTCATAAAGGATAAAAATGAGGTTCTTGCCATTGGTCTTGCGCGATATGATTCTGACAGAGGCGGAGCACAAGAAGATGACCGGACGGGGGGATATGCAAATTGCGCAAACGAAATTTTAAGCTATGCAAAAAGAAAGAAACTAAATACAAAAATTATTTTTATAAACGATGGGCCAGGGCTGTTATTGGGGTCAATGTGGAACGATTATGCAAAACTTGAAAAGAGCGGTAATGGTAAAATTATAGTTATGACACTAAGAATGGTCCCAGAAAGACTGACAGTAGATTGGTTAAAATTATAAATATGGCGACTGGTGTTTCAAAAACAAAATGGAATGGGCAAATAGATAAATCAGCATCGTCTAGTGACGCGCTCGATTTTAATGGTTTCCGACAGGTTTGGCCTCTTGCGGAGACCAAATCATCAAACCGTCTCTACTTTGGCGACAATCTTTATGTTTTGAAAAAGTTATCAGAGGACCCAAAAATTAGAGGAAATGTTCGTTTGGTTTATATCGATCCCCCATATAGTACAAATAGTGTTTTCCAAACTCGTACCTTAGAAAACGGTTATGCTGATTTATTGGTCGGTGATGAATATCTAAGCTTTCTTAAAGAACGCTTAGTACTGCTTAGAGATTTACTGGCAGATGACGGCTCTATTTATGTTCATCTCGACGAGAATATGGCCTTTCATGCCAAGGTTATACTAGACAGTGTTTTTGGAAAGGGTAATTTCAAAAATTTTATTGTGAGGCAAAAATGCCGTCCCAAAAATTTTACTAAAAAGTCATTTGGTAATATTGCTGATTATATTTTATTTTATACCAAGACCGATAAAACGGTTTGGAATAAACCTCATGAGGCGTGGACTGAAGAAAAGATTCTAAAAGAGTATTCATTTATTGAGCCCGAAACAGGAAGAAGATATAAGCGTGTTCCACTTCATGCCCCTGGAACAAGAAATGGAGAAACTGGCAAGCCTTGGAAAGGAATGCTCCCCCCCGCAGGCAAACATTGGCAATTTATACCTTCAAAATTAGATCAATTTGATAAACAAGGAAAAATATATTGGTCAAAAAATGGTAATCCTCGACGGAAGGTTTATCTAGATGAAAGTCGAGGATTGTCAATACAAGATATCTGGTCAGATTTTTTAGACGCAAACAATCAGAATGACAAAATCACGGGTTATCCAACGGAGAAGAATGTAAATTTACTGAAGCGAATAATTGCTGCTTCTTCAAACGAGGGAGACCTTGTTCTAGATTGCTTTGTTGGTTCCGGAACTACACTTGAAGCCGCGGCAAGATTAAAAAGGAATTGGATTGGAATTGATATTGAAAAGGTGGCGATGGAAACGATATTAAAGCGTTTTGCACATGGGACACAAAAAATGGGTGACTATGTGCAAAAGGAAAATATATCCCAGCGACCCTTGTTTGAAAGTGAATTTTCTGGACGCATTACAGATTTTGCGCTTATCTCTGAAAAAGATCGAGTTAATGAGTTGAACGGAATTTTACAGAAATGGAACGGATGGATAAATTCTAAGTAGCCGCCATCATCAACCGCGAGGACGGCTCG
>Ga0209541_10018550_pt1 | contig 10065 bp, 16 predicted proteins | sample RifCSPlowO2_01_FD_184027 | JGI IMG/M metagenome (GOLD analysis project Ga0209541, IMG submission 184027) | Groundwater microbial communities from Rifle, Colorado - Rifle CSP2_plank lowO2_0.1 (SPAdes) (version 2) | ecosystem: Environmental > Aquatic > Deep subsurface > Groundwater | place...
GTCAACCCAACCGGAACGGTTTTATCCCGCCCTGGTTCAGCTTGAGCGCGGGCACGCCCCGGATCATGCTCATGGTGCCGACCCGTCCGCCGCAGGCCGGGCAATGCACTTCCTCGCCGGTTTTTGCGCCCGCGGGCAGGCCCGCGTAGTCCGTGAGTATCCGGGGCAAATAGCATTTGATGAGCCGACCCGCGCCGACCTTCTGGTATTTGAAAAGTTTTCGGCCGCACCTGCAGTCCACCTCGATCACTTTCATCCCCATGGGATCATTTTAGCATCACGCGGACATTCTAACATTCTGCAGAATGTTAGAATGTTTTCAGATTTGCCGAAATTGCTTGATGAAACGGACGAATAACCTGCCGTAGGGCGACAGGATATGGGCAACTTTTCTGCCCTCGTATCTTTTCTGCATCAAACCGGCCTGGACCAGGTATTTAGTGTGCTGGGAAATGGTTTTGAAATTCGCTCCCAGGATCTCGGCGATCTCGAAAACGGTGATGCCTGCCCGCCTATCGACCAATAGCAATATCTCAATGCGATGGTGGTTGGCCATCCCCTTGAAATGGCGCTGCATCTGCTCCGCCGTCTTGGGTGTTTTAGCCATACCGGCATTATACAACATTCCTACATTCTGCAGAATGTAGGAATGTTGCCGGATTCAAGCGTTGAAATGGTTCGGCGCGGCAAGCCCTGTGCTTGCCGCGCCGTGTTCCCGCTCCCGTCGCGCCGTCGCGTCAGTGCCGCCGCTCCAGTATCCCTTTCGCGAGGGCGTCGGCCTGCTCCCGGAGGAAGTCCGTGATCCCGCGGGGGTTGCGGTCCCCGTCCGCGGCGAACGCCTCCACCGCTTCCCGGGCGGTGAGCGGCCGAAGCTTCGGATTGACCGGCTCGCCGTGCTTGGCGTACACGAACCAGGACCCGGCCCCTTCCTGCGACTCGTAGAACCCGTCGCTGGTGAGGATGGCGACCGACGCGTACTCGCCGCCCAGCTGCTTGCCGAGGACGATGTGCTCGCGGCACGCCTTGAGCATCTCGCGGAGGGCCGTTCCGATGGGCCCCGCGAGGAATCCTTCCAGGTTCCGGGCCGCGAGCGCGAACCGGCTCTCCCTGTCCGACGCCTGGGCCGCTTCCGAGAGGCCCTGGTACTGCTTCACGGTGGCGAGAGCCCCGCCGGAACCGTCCCGGCGATGCTCCGTGACCACTCCCCATCTGATACTGGGCATGTCTCCCTTCCTTTCCGAAGGAAACTAAAGGATGTCCGCCGGGATTATGCTACTTCCCGAAGTCGATGTCAAAGGCAAATAAAAATCATTCCTACATTCTGCAGAATGTAGGAATGTTGCCGGATTATGCTACCTTTCGAAGGGGGTGTCAAAATCAGGACCAGCTTTCGCCTAGATATTCTAACAGCAGTTCCTGGAGGCGCTCTTTGGGAAGCAGTTGAACGTTGTTCGCTCCCGCCAATGCGACCGCCTCCGGCGTGAAATGCGAAGTCGTGGCGACCAGCGCCTTATTGCAGTCATAATATTTCGTCGCCCCCACCACTTGCTGGACCGCGGCATTTCCCGTGGACCAGTCCCGGTAACACTTGGCCTGCACCAGGATACGCTCCCCGGCGCTATTGATTATCAAATCTCCTCCCTGATCGCCGCTCTGCCCGATATGCTGTACCGCGTATCCCATCGATTCGAAAAGCCGATAGAGCAATTGCTCGAATTCCGTGCCGGACAAAGCGGCGAAGTTTTGGGGCTCGCGTCTTATACTTTCGTTCGTAAGCTTCTCCTCTCTCCGCTGAATATAATACCGAAGCACGGAGTATACATCACCGCTCTTCCCCTTTTTTAGATTGATTCCTTGATCGACTAGGAATTTCTCGAGATCCTTAATGCGATCCCAGTCAACCCGATGATTGCGAAAGGCCCAGACATTCGCCGATCTCAGTTCGAAGCTGAATCGATTGATGAAATTGTTTATGTGATCCTCCAGGCCGCGTTCTTTTATGGCGGCAAACACCTGTCGAGCATGTTTCTTCCTGAGGATGATCGCAATTATCTGCCAGGCGATCCCAAGGACTAGGAGCCCAATTATCGTCCACAGAATGGGCTTATATCTTTCGGGTTGAAAAGCAGCACCAATAAAAAGCAGGGCGATTGTTCCCAAAACTAGCCCCGCCAAGTCTCGCCTCGTGTCAGACCCCTGTCTTCTGCGCATAAGACAATTTTAGCACAATCCTAGATGCTAGGGTCAGGTAGGAATATCAAAAAATTCTATATTCTGATGCATACAAAAATGAGAAGGGGGCGGCACCTAGCCACCCCGTTCTGTTGCTCTTGCGCCTAGAGGCGCACCTTGCCCACGCCCTTGCACCCAGGACAGACCCCTCTGGACGTCTGGCCTCTCCCTGAGCAGTTCTCGCACCCGACGATCTGACTCTTGTTCTCGGCCAGCGTTGCAGTCAGCTCCCGAACAGCACGCTCGAATCGCGCCACCGACTGTTCGAACCGCTCGGTTATTTCTCCGATCAATTCCGCATCCACAAGGCCCCCTTTCTGAGGGACAATGAACCACCAAGAAGGTACTTTAACATTATACCACCTTTCGAAGAGGGTGTCAAAAAGTAATCTGCTATCTTACTTTTAATCTGCCGTCAGAAATTGTCTTGCTAGAAATCAGAATCGGTGGCATTATTGCGAACATGGAAGACGAGCTTCTCGGTAAAAAAGAGGCGGCTCTGTTTCTTGGATTAGACTCCCGTGCATTCGATAACTATTTTCGCAATGCCCAGGAATTCCCTTCGCTTGATCGTCCGAAAGGAAATAGTCGTTTCCGATTTAGAAAATCGGTTTTGAACGAATGGCAGACAGAACACAAATGGCGTACGGTCGCATTGGATCTGGATGAATATCTTCTGTGTCTGGATTTTGCATTAGCAATGCATTTCCGAGGGTATGTGGCTTCCGATTGGGGCACTGGACGCCAGCGGGAGTTCGGTCAAAAAATCACAAATTGGATCAAGGGACAGTTGGGCGAAGTTGCAGTTAAAAAATTTTTAGAGAAAAATTTTGGTGTAAAAATTCAACTGGACTTTGGAATTCACCCCAAAATCGTCCCCCAGGATATTATTGGCATTGAAGAAAATGGTCGGATTAGAAATCCAGGGGTGAATGTTGCCATTAAATCTTCGAAGCCTAAGAGTTCGTATTTGGTTCTATCGCCCAGCGAAGTATCTCGCCCCGAGCGAAGATCTGATATCTATATATTTTGCCGTGTAGATATTCCAGATGATCATCTTTTGCGGCTCACGAGAAGAACCATAATCAAAGCAGTTGGCGACAAGCAACATTTCTCGTTGTACAGGGATGAAATCCCTTCCTTTTCGGAACTTTCTTGTGAGATAGCGGGATTTTGTCCAATTGACGAGCTAGAAGAAAGGATGAGTATTCCAGGACAAGATTTTGATGGACCTCGGTTCGTCAGACAGTCTGGATTACTTAGACGATCTAAGAAAGAATGGGACCAGCTGGTTAAGCGACTTTAGCAAGCCTCATTAAAGTACCTTTTGTTTTCTGGATCCCATTCCAATTTGCGGGAACCCATTCGTATGGAACTCCCGCAAAGGTCTTTAAAATTGCCTCAACTACCTGCCGGGCTCCCTCGGGAGGCACCGCCATGCCTATTTGTTTTCTCACACTCTCTTTCGAACCCGCAAAGACAAACCAATCCGGGAAAGTCTGGAGACGGGCACGCTCTCGGTTTGTTAACGCTCGATTTTCGATCCAATGGTAAACGTGGGTTCCACCGCCTCCGCTTCCCGTTATTGTATATGCAGGCCTACTTGGATCGAGTCTTTTGTATATTTGACTCAGCCGGGCGCCCTTAACGTTAAGCCTAAGTTCTTTTGGAATTCCTTCATACCATGCATTCTTGCCGGGAGGAATATGTCTTAGTCTTTCTATAACCATGGTAGACTGGCGCGTTATTTCATTGTTGGTCGCGTCTCGAGTGATAGATGGACACTCAATGGCGCTTTTAACGGACACGTGCTTGCCCGCAAATTTAGGAGCTGGGACTTTAAATTCTAATCCCAAATCCTTGCGGATTCCAACTATCACAAATCTATGACGGTATTGAGGAACTCCGTATTCCTCGAACTTGTAAAGATTAACCGTTAAGTCGTATCCTCTTCCGGCCTTCTCCAGGTCGTTGATAATTTTCAAAAATGCCGCCCCGCCGTTTGCACTCTGAATGCCTCCCACGTTTTCAGCAATGAACCATTCTGGATTCCTAGTATTTATAGCTTTTACTCCATAAGAATATAGGGGGCCGTATTTCCCCTGAAATCCCTTTTGTTCTCCGACAATACTAAAATCGTTGCAAGGAAAACCGAAGCCCAGTGCGTCAAAGGCGGGCAGTTCCTTAAAATCCAGCTCCTCGACTGGTCTACAAATAACAGCGTCAGGCCTGCCTTTATGAAGATTAAGGGCATATGTCTTACAGGTATCAAGATCTATATCATTGGCCCAGAGAAGATTGACCCGATATCTATTGCCCTTCTTCTTTGCACTCGCTAAACTAGCTCCGAGACTTAGCCCCCCAGGCCCACAGAACAATTCAACAAAATTAAATACCTTGTCCACCTAATAATTGTAACATAGCATACACTCGCATACACTGTGGATAATCTATCCTCGAAAAGCAGAAGTTATAACATGTCCCGAATACGGTCTAAAAATACATCTCCTGAACGAGTAGTTTTCTCACTTTTTAGGAAAACGTCAATTCCCTTTAGAAAACATTACTCAAAAGCCCCAGGAAAACCAGACCTGGCATTTTTGCCCAGCAAAACAGCTGTCTTTATTCATGGGTGTTTCTGGCATGGGTGCCCTCGATGCAAACCGCCAAAACCTAAAAGCAACAAAGACTACTGGAATAAAAAACTAAAAAGGACCAAGGAGCGCGATGAAGGGCAGATTAAACTTCTGAAAAAATGTGGCTGGAAAACAATCGTCATCTGGGAATGTCAAATCAAAAATAATCCTGATAAACAAATTTCTAGAATCATTCGAGTCTTAAGATAGTTATCTTATCAGGACCGCGGATGGAATTCCCAAACGTCCAGCCGCTGTCTTGTTTGCTTTCTCTCGGCATTTGCGAAACTCTTTATAAGCGGGAATTTACGAAGAAAAAAATCATGGAGCTCTTCCTTGGATTTTGGAATTGATTGCCCTGCCTTTTTCAAATAGCTGATCCTAATTAATCCGTTCATAATATCGATCAGTTGCAATTCGTCGAATAATCTCCTATCAGCAAAAACGAGTGAAGAATCAGCTATTTCTTTTGTCGGTTTGCCAGCAATATTACGTCGTCTTTTAAGCATACGATCTATTTGATTTCTGAAATCAACCTCCTGTCCTGCCGAAAGCGAGCTTCTGTCAAAAATTAGTCGTGGTCTGGATAAAATCGTAAAAATTCTCCCTTCGGCCGGGACCCATGGATACGAGAGAAGCAGTCCGATCAATCTAGCCTTGCTGTCCCACCTTGACAATTGATTCCATTGGGTGCGATTAGCAACAATTGCTCTAAAACAAGCATTAGAATCGATAAATGCGTTAATAAACCCCTTCATGACTTCCATTTCTTTAGCGCCCAGGTTGGGTCGAGCAGAAAAATGGAGACTGTTAACATAACGCTCTTTCAGCCTAACCTTTCCAAGTCTTACGGCTAAATCACAATCAATTGGGAGAAAGATGCCTCCCCACATAAAACAACTTTCTCCATTGTTTCGGATATCGGTTTCATCTACAAAAATCTTGCAAAGATGAAACAGTTGCCGAGAAGCATACATACGCTGTGAATTCTACCCCCTTCTCCCCTTCCCCGCAAAACCCCTGAAAATGCGTTGAGGCGGTGCGCGATGCACCGCCTCTTGCCTCTCTCTACCCCGTCGGGGCGGGTTCCGGCACCGGCAGATCGATCTCGGTCGGGAACTTGCCCATGACCGCGCGCCGGGCCCAGGTCCGGGCGGTCTCGTTCGCCTCGTCCCAGGCCATCTGAAGCGGCCTCTCGATCTCGAGGAGCAAGTACCGGCGGAGCGCGAACTCCTCCAGTTCTCCCTTGAGACCGGGGGCCATCGTCCGGTAGACCGCCGCCGCCTGCTCCCGCGTGCCGAGGAACGCATACGCGCCCATGAAATGTCCAATGTACATAGGGCACCCCCTGCGATTTCAATCTACCACCGATGCGCCCCGGAAGCCAAATAATTCGAAAAAAACCAGCCCGCTTCACATTTTCTTGACCTTTACACAAATCAGATTCTGTGCTATAATATAAAACTGCCCTTCGAAACTGCCAGTTTCACCACTAGGGAAGTCCCAACTTCCTACGCGGTCTTTTTCCTTTCCAGCCCCCGATGCGCGCGCACCGGGGGTCCTGCCTTTTAGCGGTTGTCCGAAGCGGAAAAAAATGATAAGATAGGCATCTCGAAAGGAGGGCGATTTTGCCCAGAAAAAGGTACAGCGCGATCTACGAGCTCACGTTCCGCGGAGGCCGAGCCAAGGTCCACGGCCTGCGGGTGGTCCCGCTGGGGTTCCACCTCGCCCTCAAGTCGGCGTCCAGGGACGCGGACCAGAGGGCGGAGGCCGAGAGCGGCCACGTGGTGGCCGTGCTCGAGAGCGACGAGGCGCACATCGTCGCGAGCGTGATGTCATCGCTCCGCAAGCTGCCCATCATCTAGAATGGGGGTATGGCTCCACCTGACGGGCCGTTTTTCATAAAAATCAATGGAGGCGGCACCACGCTGGCGCCGCCTCGCACTACTTACCGCCCGCAGGCGCGGCTTCGGGAACTCCGCCGCTTTCCGCCGCGGGCGCTTCCCTCGTCTCGGGAGAGGGCTTGACGCAGATCACCTCTTCGATGAACCAGGGCCGGAGAAATTCCGGCAGACGCAAATCGAACTCTTCCTCGATCCAGCCATCCGTCCCAGTCATGGGCCACCTCCCTCGTTCCCTTATACTAACCATTTCGGGTGCCGGGCGTCCAGAATCAGAAGAGACGCCTGCCTGCGTACTACAACACGGTTCCCCGGTGAGGGCCGGATCATTTTCCCCGCAAGGAGGACGCCAAGATGATACAGGAGCGCCACTATAGCGTGATCCACAAGGCGGATTACCAAGGCGACCGCATCACCATCACCCATTTGGGCAGATTCGCCTCCCCGGAGGAGGCCCAAAGAACCGCACGGGCCCTCTTCATCGGCATTCTGGAGGTCTGCCTGTCCGAGGCGGCGGAACGCCGCGCCGAAGAGCTCGGCCCCCGGTTCCGGCTATCCAGGTCCGAAACAAGTTTCATCTGACGGCCCGGGCGGCCAAAAAAATCCCCGCTATCGGGAACGAGTACGGTATGGCTCCACCTGACGGGCCGCTTTTCTTTTTAGTCCGCCTTCGGACCGTGCAGGCGCCAATTCTCCCGGTCCGCCATGCTTTCCGCCTCCTCCTCCACGGAAACGGGCCGCATGGGTTCGGGCGAGCTCACATTTTTCATATGCAGTTTCCTGGTCAGCTCGCCCGCGTCCTCTTCGTACGATTCCGCGAGCTCCCTTAAAATCTCATCCCGCAGGCCGACGCTATTGGTCTCGATAAGAAAATTATCTATCTTCCTTTCCAGTTCGGCGATCTCCTGCGCATTCCCCCTGCGGAGGGCCGCCCGGTACTCATCTCCCATCTTATGCTTGAAAGCGGCGATCTCCGAACGCGCGACCGAATGAGGCAGTTCCGGAACGCTTATTTCCGGCTCCCCGTGATGAGGCCTGTCCGGGCCGTGCTTCATACCCGTATCCTACACCCGCCGGGCGGAGTTTTCCACATTGCGCCGCCCGCACACGGGTGGATAATGAAGATGGAGTCCCTTGGAGGCGATCATGGGCAAAAGACGGCGACGGAAACGACACCGCAGTTGGCACAACACCAACCAGGGAGGAGCCCCGCACTCTGATAACCGCGAGCGGCCCGCACGCAAACACGAAGATCCGGACGAAAGCCGGAGACGGCTCCGGCGCTGTACGGAACATTTCGATGAGCGCGTTTGGGACATCGGCGAGGGGATGTCCCTCGTGATGCACAACAGCACCAGCATGGGCAATCCGGGCGGCGAACGCCAAGACTGCCCCACGCTGGCGATCAGGCTCCGGGCCAACCAACCCGCCCTCACAGTTGAGGACTGAACACAGACCGGGCATCTTTGAAGGAGAGGTGCCCGGTTCCGCATTTTAAAACCCGAAACATAAAAACGAATCGGGGCCATTGCGACGATGCAATAGCCCCTACAAGAAACCGAAGATACGCAGGAGTCCGGCCAGCCGACCGGGCACCCTGCCCATTCGCGCTTCGCGTTCGCACTGCGCGAGGAACGCCTGCGGGTCCTGCCAGCCCTGCCAGCGTTCGCCGAGCGCTCCGTCGCGGAGCAGCGCGGCGATCCATGCCGCGGAATGCCCCGCGTGGTGCAGGTCGTCCACCGTGCTCAAGAGAGCCGACGGCATATCGAGCACGCGTCCGACCGCGGAGAGCGGGGTCTTGGACTCCGCGATCTCCCCGCAGTAGTGCCGCCAGGCCTCGCGCGGGCCGGACCAGTGGCCGACGAGGGCAAGACCTACCGCGTTCGCGCGGTAGTGGCCGTCCACGCGAGCCATCCAGAGACCCTTGGCTTCGCGCACTTCGCTATCCCGAACGCCGCGTTCGATGAGCTCCGCCAGACGCCGGCTTCTGTCCATGGCCGCCTCCTTGGGCCCGCACGCCTGAACGGCGGGCAACGAAGTCCCGAACCGCTCTTATTTAAAAACCGGGCCTTGGCCCCGGCGCCTCTTCCATCCAAACACGGAAACCTTCTTTAAATTAACATAAATGAATTCCGGACGGGGCGGGGAGCCTCGTCCGGGATCGGAGAGAAGAAATGCACGGGAGGATCAGGCCACGTTGAGCTCGGGCCGCGGCCGCCGGTTCTTCAACCGACGCTGAACGCGCTCCAGAAGCCGGATGGCTTCGGCAACCGTGCGGTTGCCAAAGAGCGCATGGAACAACTCGTGCTTGTCGTTCCACAAGAGAAGGATGTTGTCCGGCGCACCGTTCCCGCCTCGCGTTTTCGCGAGGTTGTGGTGCCGGGTCCGGTGTTTGCGGACCCGATGGCAGCGGCTGTCGATACTGCCGCGGCCCCGGAACTGCCGCCGCCGGCGGCGTTCGATGTGGAAGATAGCCCCAGTGCCAGTACCCGTAACCCACCTCCTTGTTCGATGACGAGCGTCCTGTCTTCATTATGAACCCGCCGGGGCAAGAACGGAATTGTGGATAACCCGCCAGGTTGACGCGCGGGTCCCGGCGCGGGATAGTGAAAACGGAGGTGGGTCATGACCAATGGCCGCCGCGGCAGGTCCTGGATCATCGTATTGCTCGTGATCCTGGTGCCGGGAGCGCTGGTCTTCCTGGCCCTGTGGGCGATCATCGCAGCCGTCTACAGCGCAATCGCCGTCTGGGACTTCCGCATGCGCATCCCCTGTCCCGTCTGCCGCCGGCCTTCCCGAAGGCGATGGCGGCCGGGGAGTTCCGTGGCCCGGTGTCCGGAACACGGGACTTTCCTCCGGACGGGGGAATTTCTGGAGTAGGGCGGCCACCCGGCGCGGGAGGCCGCCTAACTTTTTGAAGAGATATGAATACGCCCTAGGAGGGAATGCGCAGGACGACGGCGGTCATGTCGTCCGCCTTGGCCCGCAGGCTGGCGCTCTCGGACATTTCCTCTTTTTCCCGGCTCCGTTTTCGGGCGGACTCCGCAAGGCCCACGGCAACGTCCTCGGCGCTCAATCCTTCCGCCTGGGACAAAAGTTCGATCTCCTCATCCGTAAGATTGTCGTGGATGCCGTCCGACGTGAGCAAGAGAACCTCGCCGGGCGACACCTCCAAGCTTTGCACGGCGGGCTTGGTACGCCCCCAGCCCAGGCACTGGGTGATCCGGTTGCGGGCGCTGAACAGATTCTGCTCGGGATAGGTGAAGGTGCGCGGGTCGCGGCTCAATTTTTTCTGC
>Ga0209541_10018551_pt1 | contig 10064 bp, 8 predicted proteins | sample RifCSPlowO2_01_FD_184027 | JGI IMG/M metagenome (GOLD analysis project Ga0209541, IMG submission 184027) | Groundwater microbial communities from Rifle, Colorado - Rifle CSP2_plank lowO2_0.1 (SPAdes) (version 2) | ecosystem: Environmental > Aquatic > Deep subsurface > Groundwater | place: Rifle...
CTAGCTTCTTGTGATAATCGTCCTCTCGGCATACTCAAGCATTCTAACTTATTTAAAAGAAAAATGTTGACGAGTTGTCAACATCTATGGCGTGAGGCTTTTCAGGGCGGTGAGTAGTTACCTCTAAAATTATTGACTTTGCTATAATTTTATGCTATAATTATAGTAGTACTGGTCTTCGGTAACCTTAGAAAGGATTACCCATGGAAATGCCGCATGATAGAGTATGGATAAGACTTCGTCCCTCTCCCATCCACGGCATCGGATGTTTCGCGATCCGGAACATCCCGGCCGGAACCGAGCTCTTTCCCCAATCGAGCGGGGAGATGGTCTGGATCCCCAAAAGGGATCTAATCAATCTCTCACCGGAGATCGCAAAGATGTACGAAAATTTCTGCGTCGAACGCGGAGATCTAGTGGGCTGTCCGCGCAGTTTCAACTGCATGGACCCGAGTTGGTATCCAAACCACTCGGATACGCCCAATGCATTCTGCGATCCTGACCACGAATACAGCCTCTTCGCCCTGCAAGACATTGCGGAAAGTGAAGAAGTCACTCTCGACTACAACAGTTATGCAGTTCTCGACGACTAGCACGACAATCGACCACAAGGCGCCCTCCCCCGGGCGCCTCTTTTTTAGTTTATAAAAATTTTTTATAAAAAATGGCAAAAATTACATGGTATTTGCAATAAAAAGTCAACTTGGCGGGGGTTCCAGGGTATGCTTTACTGACACATAAACCATAGTAAATCGTAAGGCATGGAACTCCTCCGATATACCTACAAGCAAAAGAATAGCTGGTCATGCGGTCCGGCAGTAGCACGGGTTATTCTTGATTATTACGGTTCTAGGCCCACTGTCTCAAGCCTAGTAAAACAACTCCGAACCACCCGCCTAGGGACTGAAAATAAATATGTAATCAACCTTTTTAGGCGCAATAAGCTTAAGTTCTTCATAAGAAAAAACTCATCAATCAGGGCATTACAAAAATACTCAAAAAATTACTGGCTGATTATTGCCTACTGGATACCCTCTTCCAAAGAGAGCCATTATTCTATAATTAAAAGGATAGACTCAAAGAGAGTTTATTTTCACGATACCTGGTTTGGTTCGAACCACAGCTATTCCCTAAAATATTTCCTGAGAAACTGGCACGACGATGAAGCCACGAGATGGTTTATGGCCGTAAAGAAATAAATTATTTCCGCTGAATTGAGAATGTATCGGTCTTTCTTTCTATCACCGCTCCATATTGAGTCTTAACCTTCAGCTCCCATTCGTATTCCGAACCCTCCATATCTAATTCTTTATATCCGGCGCTCTTTATCCAGTCCAGATCCTCAAGATATAACACCGTACCTAGATCCTTTACGGAATAATCGTGAATACCTATCGCTCCGGCAAATCTACCCGGATAATTTGGTACATCATAACCCGCATTAAATCCGACTGGTCTCTCGTCGACAACCATAACCCTTGCCGTAGTAAAACCTCTAAAATTATTTTTTATAAGCAGGCGATATCTTAGGTCATAGACATCTTCTTTTTGCTTCTTATTCACTTCAACCGTCCAATCGTCAACTATTTTGAGCAATTGAGCTTGAGTAAAATCAGAAGCTTTCTGAATAATAACCCGATGCTCTCTATAAAACTTACTTCTTGCATTTCTTATCTCTTTGAAATGACTGCCGGGCAATGAAGGATTATATATTGCCATATCCAAAACCGGCCAATAAAGATGGTAATAGGGAACATTCAGCTGTAATGATGAATTCTTCTTAAGTTCTGGGTAAATTTTATCTGATAAATCGTCGCACCAAATTTCTTTAATATTATTATCTTTTCCGCCCAAGGCGAATCCGCCTCTGGCGGAAAATATTTCTAACGCAAACTCCCCTATCCTCGATGAATAATCGGTTTCGGCTGAAAGTGGGTCGGACCAAATTCGCCATTTGTCAGGATATCGATGAGTTAATAGACCGCTACCATCCGGCCATTCAACAAAGACGGGCACACCCTCAATAGAAATAATGGCACAACTCCACCAATCTAAATTATGGTCGGATGTACGACCGAATTTTTTAATACAAGCCCCGATTCTATCCCGTTCAGCTTCGATGTTTTCGTAAAATTTCATCCCGTTAGAGATAGTGCAAGCACCCACTACCACCATGCGGTGCCATACACTATAAGTTTAATTTAATCTATAACCTTTACTAGCAAACCCGTTAGTGGTTATCTCTAACGGGATTATCGAATTATATTTTCCCCTATTCTATAATAATTCAATTCCATATCATTTATTGTAAATATTGCATTCCAATCGCGATATGAATCATCCCATTGTCTAGGTGTAATATTCAGCCAATGCTTAGTCCCGTCCGGCCAGACGGCATATACCTTCTCATCATTAAGATATTTTACATAATTAGAAGATTGATATGAATCAAAAACATCAGGTTCCACCTCAACTGCTTCGGCCGGGTTTAAATGACCGTAGAGAGAAATGACTCCTGAGCTAAGATATCTTTTATATTTACCCCAGATGACATAAATTTCTTTTTCTCTGGGCCTTTTTATCAGCATGCCATCTTTAAGCATCTGAGCTTTTACAGTTTCGGTTTCAGCCACAGTCGCATTAATATTGATGTAAGAACTTAGCTCATCAGTATCAAATCTTGAAATCTTGGTGCCTTCAGTTAACATCAAAACAATTTTTCTGAGACCTTTGGCGGAATTAAGCGCTACAACATCTCCTTTTCCATCAATAAGCGACGCTTTTCCGATATTAACAGTATTGTCGTTATAAAAAACCATATAAAAGGCACGGAAAATCTTGCCCGTTTCACTATCAAGAGAAATTTTCAGACTTTTCGTAGAATTTCCTGATATTCCCCCCAAATCATACTCAAGCCAGACCGGTTGCCATGGCTTAATATTCTGAATCGATGAAAATTGCGGCTGATTTCCTGAAATATATATTCGTTGTTGAGGTTGAACCTTTATATTCGTAAAGTTAGGATTATAAAATCCAAGATGCTTATCAAAGATGTAATCGTTTAAATACAAGGCTCCCATCCAATAACCGAATATATCTTCGAATCTTCCTGAATAACCCAAATCTATTAGATACTTATTTATTGAAGAAATTCCGGTCAGCCCAGACTTCATTGTATCCTTAAGAATACCCTGCCCAAATTGTTCAGTTAGGTACTGCCCAAAAACATTTACCACGGCATAATCAGCATTGGTATTTGGCCACTCAACTAAACTATCCGATGGCTGTTGTAAAAAATAATCCATACGCCTCTTCAGCGATGAATCTGTATATGGGGCATCGTAGCCCAATAAAGAAGCAGTATATTCTGACCTCAATTCATTCAACCATACATCTTCTGAAATTTTGCCGATAAGTTCCTTTTGATTAAAAGATATGAGGTGCTGAAATTCATGAGCTAAGAAAACTTTTGTAAAATCAGTACCTGCTAAAACAGTATCAATACTAACTACAATCATCTCTCTCTGATTGGAGTTATCGATCTTGTCTCTTGTATAAGCATTTGCACTATCGAAATAACCCCCGTTATTTATCACCAAATTCTCAAGAAGAATCGTGATACGGGAATCATTATCAACGCCGGGATTTGGTTCGGAACCAAAAAAAGCTGTTTCTTTTGGATAAATATTATTATCAAATTCAATCCCCATGGCCAAAATATTACTACTAAGCAAATCTTGCTTTACAGAGCCCAGACTATTCCAGTAATCATCCTCGACATAAACATATAACTTATCCCCGACATAACGTAAGGCTGCATTCAGGTTGGTACGGCCGTACTTATCATATTTATTGTTAACAAAAAATGATTCCCGCTGTCCGATTGTGTCAGCTCTAATGTTCACAGGAATCAGAAAATACGGTATCGTTAATACCATAATGAACAGAGTATTTTTGAATTTTTTGGACATCAACGATATTATAGCATTTTAAATTGCGATTTTCTTGCGCCATGGTATGATTGACCAAACTCTTAATTTGGTGTATAATTAAGAGTAAGAATCGGCTAACACTGGCGGGTGTGATTACAATTAAAATATAATCTTCCCCTCGATAAGAAAATGAAGAGATCCGGTTTAATTTTTCAAGATATATGCGCCCTATATGGCGCCCTTATCCTTACTCTTTTTATCCGTTATGGCGGTAATTTTGGCGAACAGTTTAACCTTCATTTTGTACCATTTTTGTTCATTTTCGCAATATGGCTAGTAATTTTTTATATCACTAATCTTTATGACCCGAATCACCTTAGAAACGGACTGAATTTTTATGCCAACTTACTGAGAGCGGGGCTATTTGCCTCAGCCATTTCAGTTTCATTCTTCTACCTAATACCCATATTCAGCATAACTCCTAAAACTAATTTGGCTATATTTATAGGTCTGTTTGCGGGGATAGTTACAGTCAGCAGAACTTTATCAAACAGGGTAAATGCTATCGGTTACAAAAAACCCCTTCTTATTGTGGGGGTTAATCCGCAGACCCTAGAACTAGCAAAATTTATAGAAGAAAACCCTCAGCTCGGTTATAAACTAAAATACATTCTGGACCTTGCTAAGGAAGGAGTTAAAACCATTGACCAGATGATACGAGAGGAAAAAATAAATACGGTCATAATCTCCCCTGAGGCCTATCAGATTCCCGAAATAGTAGACATGTTCTATCATTCGCTTGATAATCCTGTTACCTTCAGAAACCTGTCATCGTTCTACGAAGATTTAACCAATCGAATACCGCTTGGTGCAATAAATCAAATCTGGTTTTTAGAAAACTTAAGCGAGGGAAGTAAGAAGACCTATGAAGAGCTCAAAAGATTTGCCGATATGTCTTTTGCCGTAGTTCTGGGAATAATAGTTCTGCCTTTTCTACCAATCATTGCGCTAGCAATAAAAACAACATCCACCGGGCAGATATTTTATCGTCAAGAAAGAATCGGCAGAAACGGAAAGACATTTAAAATAATTAAATTTCGAACTATGAGAGTTAACGCCGAAAAAGAAACAGGTGCAGTTTGGGCACAGGAAAACGATCCCCGAATTACAGGATTAGGTAAATTTTTACGTAAAACAAGGATTGATGAGCTTCCCCAATTATGGAATATAGTCCGAGGAGAAATGTCCTTTGTAGGACCCCGGGCCGAACGGCCGGAATTCCACGATAGATTAAAGGCACAGATACCATTTTACGAAGAACGATATATTATAAAACCCGGTCTTACCGGCTGGGCCCAAATAAATTACAGGTATGGTTCATCCGTATCTGATGCAGCCGAAAAACTGCAATATGACCTCTACTATATTAAGAATAGATCTTTAGTACTAGATCTGGGAGTGATTCTCAAAACTATTAATATTGCTCTCAAGCAGGAAGGAAGATAGTAGAAGAAATGACAAATGACTAATGACGAATGACGAGTAATAAAGAGGGGTGATTAATGACAAATGACTAATGACTAATCAAGCTCCCGCCTAAGCCTCGGCGTAGGCGGGCAAGCAAAATCCTAATGTCAAAAAATCTTTATTTGTCATTGGAAATTGGAAATTTGTCATTAAAAGGCTTACCACTGTCCTCCTATATCCTGAACAAACTTTCTTGCTTCAGCCTCATATTTAATATCCAGCTTTGCTGCAGTCTTGGCTTCGTTAACCGCATCTTGTATTCTTCCTATCCTTACATAAGCAGCCGCCAAAGGTGCATGATATTGCGGTTCATTAGGGTTAAGACGAATCAGGGCCTCATAAGTCCCTATCAGCTTTGGAATGTTATTTTGCCGTGAATACGCATTAGATATCTTGCGCAGATCGTTTTCCGATGGATTATATTTACCCGAAACAATAATATCTTCAATTATGGCCAGTCCTTTATCAATATTCCCCATCTCAATCTCAACTATCCCCCAATACCAATAAGATAGGCCAACCTTGGGATTAAGTTCTGCTGCTATTTTGAAATATTCAGCAGCATGTTCAAAATCTTTTTTATTCAAATATGCCTGAGCAACCTCATAATAGGTCCTGACGAAAGTCTTGGATAATCCAAGAGCTTTTAGAGACATCTCCAACGACTTATCGTTATATTCTGAGTTTGGATTATCCTTACCAAGAGTTATATAAAGTCTGGAACTATAAAGATAAGGTAAATAATCCATCGGATTTTCATCAATATTCTTCTGAACATTCGCAATAACGTCTTTTATTACCTCGGCTGCTTCTGGAGTTATTTTTTTTGACTGCATCTGTTCAAGAATATATTGCGCATATCTGTGCCGATATTCATATTTACCCGGAACATTATATGCAATTGCCTCTTTGAATTTATTAATAGCTCCAAGCAAATCGCCGTTCCAACCCGCAACTATCCCACGAGTGGCCGCATAATTTGCCATTGCCGGTCTTATATTAAAATAGTAAATAGCTATCATAACAACAATCATCAAAATAAGCGCCGAAAATATCCACAGAGTCTCATTTACTCTGGGGCTTCGAATTGGCCTCTTAACTTCTTCCTGTTTTGGTTGAGCGAGAAAATAAATAAAACCAAGAACGGTAAAGAAAACTATAAAATTGGCCGAAGTATCAAAAATAAAGGAATTATGTATGGCATAAGCAAAAAGCAGTGCAATAAAACCGGCACCATAAAGAATAGTATCTTTACTGTGTATTTTTCTCCACAGAACCCTCAAACTAACGGCAAAAATCGATAAATATGCAAGGAGTCCAATTAATCCCATGGTAACCAACACCTCAACGAACATATTGTGAGCACGATCAAACAATGTTTCAGATCCAGGGCCATTATAAAATTTAGGATTAAAATACTTAGAGAATGGGATATTAAAATTTTCCGGACCCCATCCAAGTAGAATAGTCTTGGGACCTTCCTTCCAACCCCTAAGTCCGGCTTGCCAAGCCCAAAACCTGGTTTGAACAGTATAAGATGTTAAAGAAAAATCCGTCACTCTTTTTAAATAACCTGAGTTCTGAACAACCGAAGAATTCTTGAATAGCATAGCGAAAGCAATAAAAATTACCATTAAGGAGATTAATCCCAAAAGATACTTTTTGGCTTTCTTGGATTTGTAAGAAGCAGAATAGAGTAAAGCAAAGACAAGAAAACCAACTCCGGTACCCAGTATAGAACCTCTAACGGCCGTCATTAAAACAGCAATAGTATTTATTAAAATAGCTGAAGCATAAAATATTTGATAATTTCTTGAGTTTAATGGACGAAATAATAGAGTAAGAGCAATAAACAGATTAACGATTTGATAACCGGCAAAAAGAGCTGGATTACCGATAGTACCGAATATTCTTGGGCGATCCCCTGAACCGACTATCCATCCGATATTGGTTCTCTGTCCGAAACCGTAGAAAGCAGAAAGGATTCCAATGGCAAGGGTTAAGTTGAATAAACCGAGCCAATCCTTCTCTGTCCTGAACACGGATATGAGAATAATAAAGAACACGAAATAATGCCAAAAAGTAAACACCCCTCCCATTCTTTCCAGAGACCCCCAAAAACTAGAATACGGGATAACACTCGTAGCCGTAGTAATAGAGAAAGCTACGGCAAAAGCCAGGAAAGACCAGCTCACTGAATTCATTTTTGGAATATAGGTTTTATCCTTCCAAACAAGCAGCAAATAAATAATAGCCATTATTTCAACTAGGCTCCTAAAGATAACGACCTTGCCAAAATGAAAAGGAGAGATGTAGTCGTTAAATATTATAAGCGGCACAAAAGCAACCGCATATACGAAATACCTTAATATTTTAGCTAATATTGATTCTTGCATGTTGATATATATGGTATCAAAAATGACAAATTTTTCAATGACAGATACAAAACAATATCAGATAACCCGCCTCTCATTTAAATGTCTAAGCAGATAAATAAACGATATCAGATGAGAAATACTGAACCATATAGTTGTCATAACCACCGCACCCCATAATCCCCACTGTCTTATCATGAGAAGTCCCAGCGGTACTCCGGCTCCAAGTATTATCAGGTTAATCATTATTGAAACCTTCACTCTATTGATTGCCCGCCACATCGGGCCAAGACCCACTCCAATACCAAATAAAGCACCATAAATGACCAAGCCAAATACATAACTGACGCTGGGCACAAAGCTCTCGCCATATAGAATCCTAAAAGCAAGTGGTGATACGACTATAGCTCCTAAAGTCAAAACAAGGGAAGTCATCAAACCAAGTAAAGATATCCTGATAAAATTGCTCCGAAGTTTTTGCGGTTCTTCTACTTGTATTTTGGGAAATTCCATATTAAGCAACACGGAAACAGGTCCAAGTAGGCTCAAGGCCAAATTGAGATAACCGAATGCGAGCTTGAAAAATGCCACCTCTCCGGTAGATACATAAATACCCGTCAGAACAACGGGTAAGGTCATATACAAATTGCCGATATTTCGGTCAATGGCCACCCAAAGACTGAAACCAAAATATTTTTTTAATGAAACCTTTCTGATATTGCCCAAAAGTACGCTAACAGACGGAAAAATATCATAAAGCTTTCCTAATCTTGTCCAAACAAAAACAGAAAACAAAAACACCGCAGTGGCACCGATAAATTGTCCGCTCACTCCTCCCAATACTCCGAATCCAAAGAATACAAGTAGTAAAGAAAATCCAGATCGTAAAAACTGGTCGCTAAACACGATTAAGGCAAGCAATCTTATTCTGCCAGCAACCTGCAGGCTCAGCTGAACGACAGCATTGAATGAAGTCGAAATAAAAACACCCAGAATTACAATGCCGGCATACCAGCCTATTAACGGATTGTCATAAAAACGGCTGGCTAGCGATGGCATAAATAAAAAAATAACTAAAGTGACCAACCCCGCATAAAAGGTAATTTTTAGCAGATAAGCTAAGGCCTCGCGCAAACCCTCCCTGTCATTACGCGTATAAGACGAGCTCACTAAAGTCGCCACAGCATCTTGCATACCCGCACCAAGAAGCAACCCCGCTAAGGATGCCAGACCGATTGCTAAACTATAAACACCAAAAAGTTCTGGCTGTAATAATCGAGCTATGAATATGCCAGAAACGGCCTGAACCAGCGTACCCCCAAAACTCCCGACCTGTAAAGTTGCTACATTCTTCACGAGTCTATTCTGTAAAAAATAATTAAATTTTTGCTTAATCATAATCAAGATACAGAGCCAAATGATCCGAAACTATGTCGGGAAGAACCTTAAAGTCATTAACCTTTATATCCGATGAAGTGAATATATAATCTGAAAACTTGTTGGGAAATTCCCAATCTGGCGGTCTCGTTGATTTAATACCATATTTATCTATCAAATTTATCATATTTTTCTCAAGTATCCTTAAGCTTTCGGTTTCGGGCCATAAATTAAAATCCCCCGCCAGTATCTTGGGGCCGCTATGCTTATCCAAAAAAGCCTTAACTTTTCTGGATTGTTCTACTCTGCGTGGACGATCAAACTTATCCGGTCCGTCCCAAAAACCATGAAAATTAGCAATTAACTTACCGCCCTCAATAATTACATAGCCCAGGTCTCGCCAAGCATAGACCGTTTTATCATTGGGTATATTAGCATCATAAGTTTCAACTTCCCCGCTCTTACTAATATTAACTCCGCTTTTAACAAAGATACCTAGGTCATCCCAGTGATCCTCGTTTACATAAAAATCTTTTGAATAGTTTATAAAGCCACTTAAAATATTCTTAATCTCGCCTGAGGTTAAGGATGGTTTCCCGTTGTTAGATATAGGTCCGGGCATTTCCTGAAATAAAAAAATATCCGTTTTGTCGGCGTATCTTTTTAAAAAATCTGCCAAGGGTTCTTCTATCTCCCCCCAGAAAAGATTTAAGGAAATTAACTTCATGTATTAAAATCAACTACCCTGCGGCAGAGACCGCAGGGTATGAGGGATCTCATGACGCAAAATGTTTAGTTATATTTACAAGTTTACCACAATCTCAGGGTTTCCACATTGTGTTTCCCATCTTGT
>Ga0209541_10018553_pt1 | contig 10064 bp, 7 predicted proteins | sample RifCSPlowO2_01_FD_184027 | JGI IMG/M metagenome (GOLD analysis project Ga0209541, IMG submission 184027) | Groundwater microbial communities from Rifle, Colorado - Rifle CSP2_plank lowO2_0.1 (SPAdes) (version 2) | ecosystem: Environmental > Aquatic > Deep subsurface > Groundwater | place: Rifle...
AGAAGAAGTGCCTACAAATAGCTTTGCATACAAACAAATCCACGAACTGGGATTCATGATAGACAGTGAGGCTCACAACGAGCCAGAGCTGAGCTCCGTATTAAAATATGCCAAAAAATTTACTGAGTTGCGGGACAAATTGCCCTACCACACCGACGGGTTAGTGATTAAAATTGATGACAGAAAGTTGCAAGCAAGGCTCGGCAGTGTTGGCAAAAATCCAAGGGGAGCCATAGCCTATAAATACCCAGCAGAACAAGCCACTACAGTGGTCAGGGACATTGTGATTAGCATTGGGCGGACAGGCGCGGCCACACCAGTGGCGGTGTTTGACCCGGTGGTAGTGGCTGGCAGTACCGTTCAGCATGCCAGCTTACATAACTCTGACGAGATAGCCCGCAAAGACATTCGCGTGGGCGACACAGTAGTCATTTATAAAGCGGGCGATATTATCCCGCAGGTAGAGCAAGTATTGCTGGATTTGCGTCCTAAGGACGCCAAAACATTTGTCATGGAGTCAGAACTGAACAGGCAATACCCCGAGCTAGAATTTGAGCGGCCAGAAGGCGAAGCGGTCTATAGAGTCAAAGGAGCTACCGGACCACTACTACTCAAACGCGCACTGGAGCATTTTGCCAGCAAGGGCGCCTTAGACATAGATGGCATGGGGGAGAAAAACGTATCTGCCCTGATAGATGCCGGGCTCGTCAACGACTTGGCAGATATATTTACCTTGACACACGAACAAGTGCTGGGCTTGGATAGGTTTGCAGAATTATCTGCAAGCAATTTAATACAAGCTATTGGATCGGTCAAAAAACCGTTACTTCCGCGATTTATATTTGGGCTTGGCATCCGACACGTTGGCGAGCAGACCGCTATAGATCTGGCCAATCATTTCCGTAGATTGGACAGTCTGGGTACGGCTACATATACCGAACTCCGGAACGTAGAGGGCGTAGGAGAAATTGTGGCGGAATCTATAATGGCATGGTTCGCAGACAGTGACAACGAGGAGCTACTAGCCAAATTCCGCCGACTGGGGGTCTGGCCAGAAGAAATAAAACGTGTTGGCGGGAAACTGAGTGGTAAAAGTTTTGTCATTACAGGTTCGTTGGAATCGATGGGGCGTGATGAAGCCGCCCAAAAAATTCGCGCCCATGGCGGTACGTTTCAGTCGTCAATCGGCAATGATACTGACTATCTGGTAGTAGGTGCAAATGTTGGTGCCAGCAAGCTGAAAAAGGCCGAAAAACTAGGCACAAAACAGCTAACAGAGTCAGAGCTCATCAAGCTATTGACAAATTAATGTAAAAGATTACGCTTAAAATATTCGTGCGCACGCGGCGCATGAAAATAAATAATAAAAAATATGGGTGTGGCATCGCCGCTACGGTGGGCACGCACGAAAAAAGACCGAAACAAATCGGTCTTTTTTAATGGTGGAGATACGGGGACTCAAACCCCGGACCTTCCCGCACCTTTTGGTGGAGCATATCGGATTCGAACCGATGACCTCTTCCATGCCATGGAAGCGCGCTAGCCAACTGCGCTAATGCCCCTCCAAAAAGTGCGGGACGCTCGCTTTATTATAACCGAGCTAAATACCCTTAGTACTTCACCTATAATATCAGCGATTTGCTCAAGTTCAAGCTAGCAGGACATAAATCCTGCTACAATAAAGGAATGTCAAAAATCTCAGTTCCTAAACTATCAACTAAAACTATGCTTGTACTAGCTGGCATAGTTGTTTTAGCGGTTAGTTCCTACGCCTATTTTCATTCTGTATATAGCAGCCCGGCTAACGTTTTTGAGCGAATGATATCCAATAGCCTCTCATCGCCATCCGTATCAAAACGGATAACTCAGGACGATGAGGTCCAAAAATTAGTACAAATCATAAATCTTCAGACGTCGCCCCAACAACTTGTCCATACTAACAGCATTTTGACCCAAACAAATGGAGGGGTTGAAACTACCAAAGTCACAAATGAAAGTATTGGAACTTTGACGGCCGATTTTGTCAGATATGTAGATATTAAAACCAACCAAAAAAACGAAAAAAATCTCCCATTTGATTTCTCGTCAATTATAAATATCTGGGGTAAATCAGAAGCAAATACACCTACAAGCAGCGGCGCAGAATTATTTAACCAAAACGTATTAGGCGTAGTTCCAACTGCAAACATATCCCAACCAGTCCGTGGGCAATTGATCGGCCAAATTTTTGAGGACGGGGTTTATAAATATGATAAAAAAACCCTAAAACGCAAGATAGAAAACGGGCGCCCAGTATATGTTTACGAAGTTTCGGTCCAACCCGTGGCATACGTAACCATGCTCAAATCATTTGCTCATGCACTGGGGCTGAATCAGCTTGAGCAGGTTGACCCAAGTCGTTACAAGGGCAGTCAACCACTCAGTTTTATATTTGAGATTGATGTCTGGTCTGGACAGCTTACCAAAATATCATATAAAGACTCTTCCCGCAGTGAGTCGTACGGGGCCTATGGCGCCCGAACTCGGGTAAATATTCCCAAAGACTCCATACCAGTCAACGAACTACAGACACGACTTCAGCAAATCCGCTAGAATAAATCACTTCTCCGCAATTGTTATATAATTGAGCTCATGCTTAATAAAATAGGGGTTAAATATGAATCCAGAAAATAACCAGACAATTGGCACGGATACAACAGTTACGGATAATCCACCTACAACTCAACTGGCAGCAACTCCAACAGTCGTTCCCATGGAGGCGCAGCCGCAAAAGGCTAAGCCAAAAAATCAAAAAACTCGCATACTTGCGCTAATAGCCATAGGCGTGGCGATATTATCCGGTTCTGGCGCGGCTGCATATTTTGGGGTTGTGGTGCCCAATAGACCTGAAAATATCCTCAAATCTGCAATCACTAATACGTTGTCTCAAAAACAAATATCTGCAAAAGGCGTAGTAGATATCGAGAACACAGACGCGTCTAGCGGCGCTTATACGCTCAAGTTTGAGTCCCAAGCCAATGCGGCTGCCAAGACATTTGCGATGCAAATGGAGCTAACCACCAGCGGAGTGAAATTACCGCTTGAGGCCAGATATGTTGACACAAATATCTATGTCAAAGTTGGTGATCTGGGCACCATCAAATCACTAGCCCTTGCATATGCACCCAACATGGGGCAGTTTGTAGACACGCTTAGCCAAAAACTTAGCAATAAATGGATTGAAATTGATCACAGTCTACTGAAACAGGCTAAAATGGACTGTGTATTAGACTCGTCTGGGCTTACCACTGAGGATATCAATCTACTGGTAAGCGCCTATCACACCAACCCTTTTGCAACAATTAAAAGCACTACTAGCGAAAAGCTTGATGGCAAAGACAGTATTAAATATGTGATAGATGTAAATGACAATAAAAGCGCCGAATATGCCAAAAAGTTAGATAACCTATCTATCATCAAAAAGTTGAAGTCGTGTAACAAAGACTCAAAAGTGTTGGATACCGCATCAATCGCAGACGGTGACACCACACCGCTAACTTTGTGGGTAGACAAGTCGTCTAAGCGTATTAGCAAAATTGCTTCCGAGTCTACCCCTCAAGATGCCCAGAAAAGCCACCTCAAAGCCAAGCTTTCAGCAACGCTGAGCTACAATGCAGTGGATATCAAAAAGCCAGATGGCGCCACGCCGTTCATGCAACTATATGGAGAGATTTTGCAGTCCTTCCAGCAGGGATTTGGCGAAGAGCTTGACGCGGGTTATCCAACCTCAAATATATTGAGCCAAACCCTCGGAGTTTTTGACGTCCGCGAGCAATAGATTTGCGTACATGACCATTGAGTTGAAGGTTATTTTCTAAAAACAACCAATTTTTGCAAAAATTACTTATACTTAAGGGTAATGCAACTGATAGTTAACTCACTGCTCTCGCAGTATGAAAGTGTCGGACAGGGTAAGCTGGTTTTGTTATTGCACGGCTGGGGTGATGATCATCGTAGTTTTGCGGCCCTGCAAGAACAATTATCCAACGAATACAAGATACTTGCCTTAGACTTGCCGGGGTTTGGGCAGACACAAGCCCCCGATGAAGTTTGGGATTTGGATAATTATGCAAAGTTTGTAAGTGCGTTTCTGGGAAAAACAGGCACTGAACCGTATGCCATAATAGGGCACTCTAACGGCGGCGCAGTAGTTATACGCGGGATTGCAGAGGGTATTTTAAACTGTGAAAAATTAGTATTGTTAGCATCCGCAGGCATTAGAGACACTCAAAACAGCAGACGATTGATGCTAAAAATTATAGCTAAGATTGGTAAGGTTACTACTTTCTGGTTACCGCATCGTTACCGGCAGACCTTGCGTAAAAAACTCTATGGTGTGGCGGGATCCGATATGTTGGTCGCTCCGCAATTACAAGAAACGTTTAAGAAAACAGTCAGACAAGACGTACAAGCCGACGCAGTCAAAATCCAGATACCAACGCTGTTAATTTATGGCGATAACGATTCTGCAACCCCACCAGCCATTGGCGAAAAGCTAGCATCACTGATACCTAATTCTGAACTCCAAATACTGACCGAAGCAGGACATTTTGTACACCATGACCAGCTGGAAAAAGTAACGGGTCTGATCAGGAAGTTCCTGCAATGAAAGGATTATTGAGCGCATATTCAGTTCGTTATCCCGAATCATTAGTCTATATGCTGCAAAATGTTGAATATCGTTCTGGGCCATATCTGAGATGGCTGTGGCGAGTACCTGATTTCAGCCTAGTAATGCGACGTCGCAGACTGGAATACACCAAATCAGCTCGTCTATTATTACTGACATTACGGTTGGGTATGTTGCTTCAGGTCGTTGTTGGATTTTTCTTGATGATGACCAGACATAATTACTTAGTTGGAGCTGGTTTGGTAGTAGTTATTTCTTACCCTGTTGTCTGGGGTCACATGGTGATTGCGCCTCTTTTAATCGGCAGATTACTTTTTATTGGACCCAGAGAAAATCGCCTAATAGCGCAATCTAAGCAAATCTTTGCAAAGCATCCCGGCATCTTGATAGCTATTGCGGGCAGTTATGGCAAGACCAGCATGAAGGAATTGTTGGCCACAGTCCTAGCAGAAGGTAAAAAAGTAGCTGCTACCCCAGGAAACATGAATACACCTATTTCCCATGCCCGGTTCGCTTCAAGTCTGGAGGGTAATGAAGATATTCTGTTGGTTGAATTTGGAGAGGGAAAACCTGGCGATGTGGCGCGGTTTGCGCAGACTACACAGCCTGATATTGGAATTATTACGGGTATTGCCCCAGCCCATTTAGACCAATACCAGACATTAAGCGAGGCAACTGATGACATCTTCTCATTGGCTGACTACTTGAAAAATCAGTCGATTTACGTCAATGGTGAATCCTCATTCGCTAAGGCTTACTTTAAGCCTGGCCACATTGTATATAGCGTATTGGGAATAAATGGTTGGCGCGTTAGCGATGTAGGGTTGAGTGTTGGTGGGATTAGTTTCATGCTCAATAAAGGCACAAAAAAACTAAACATAAAGAGCAGTTTATTGGGTAGGCATCAGATAGGACCACTAGCGTTTGCTGCAATTTTAGGGTTAAAGATTGGTCTAACAGTGGCGGAGGTAGAGCGTGGTATTGCCAAAACAGCGCCATTCGAACACCGCATGCAGCCGCGGAATCTTAACGGAGCGTGGATAATTGATGATACGTATAATGGCAATATTGACGGGGTTGAGGCAGGGCTGGCTTTGCTCAAAGAGCTGCCCGCCAAACGCAAAATATATGTCTCACCAGGCCTAGTTGACCAAGGCGTAGAAACCGCGGCAGTGCACAATAAAATGGGAGATTTGATAGCACTCGCCAAGCCAGACAAAGTAGTATTGATGAAAAATTCAGTCACAGACTATATAATAAAAGAGCTCAAGCAATCCGCCTACGCCGGGGAAATACAAATAGAAGCTAATCCGCTGGATTTCTATACGAACATAGAGCACGTCGTTGCCAGCGGGGATTTGGTATTAATGCAAAATGACTGGACAGACAACTACGCTTGAACAAGGCGTCTCCCTTGAACGAACACTACTGGCTCATCAATTGCCTTCGGTCTACGAGGACTTTAGTGATGCTGATTTTCAACTGGAACTAGATCGCATGCATGACAAGATATCCCCCGAATTCGCTTGGCTGCGCAAGAGTGGACTCAAGCCTTACGAGACGGATGAAGAAATCATAAAAAACGTGCATCATAAGCGTTTGGTAAGGATTGGGCAAGGCGTGGGCTATGTGGCCATACAACGCTTGGCTGATTGGACTCCAGAACGGTCCAGCCCTAAACATGAATTCTATTATTCCCCTCCATACCTTAAGCCAACAGCTGCCCAAGTGCTCGTGAATGTAGCTAATGCATGGAAACAACGACAAGAGTCAAGTGTGCCAGACATCTTGCTGCCGGTAACATCGCTGGTACGTAGCCGTGAATATCAAGAAGGTTTGGCTAGCCATAAAAGTGGCCGAAAGCTGGCAGTAGATCCAAACGTGGATGATATGAGCGGACATCAGGTGGCGTATGACTTTGACTTGGATGGCTGTGGTCTGTACGTCCGCAATCCAGAAAAGGGATCTATCCAAGCCGTCCACCCCAGAAGCCCCAATTATTACAATGAAATGGCCGATGTTATAGCTTCTGCTAGATCCCATCTCAGGGAAGTACTGGCAATTTACGAAGAACAACAAATAATAAATGTCGTAGAAGAATTACCTGGCACCAAAGAGCACAGCTTCCACGTGGGCGTTAATCCGCTTAAGATGTGGAGTGATATACTACCCATATGAAAAATCCCAACGTTGCTGTTATCTTTGGCTCTAGATCAGCCGAGCACGACGTATCCATAGTGACTGCCCTAGCTTCTATAATTAAACCTTTAGAATTGACCAAACAATATACGGTTACTCCCGTTTACATCGCAAAAGACGGCAAATGGTACTCTGACGAAAAACTTAAAGACATAGGTTTATATACATCAGGCAAAATTGATGATTTTCTAAAAACACAGAAACCTGTTGCTTTGCAATTCGCTGGAGGATTCAGATTACTTAAACCTGGAGTTAAAAACCGTGTTATTGATATAGATATAGTTTTTCCGGCCACTCACGGCACGCATGGCGAGGACGGTGAACTGATGGCGGTGCTGGAGATGGCAAACGTGCCATATGTAGGCTGTGGTGTTCCCGCAAGCGTTATATCAATGGACAAAGTTTTGGCCAAACAGACGGCTCGGGCGGCCGGCATTGCAACGCCCAAGTTTTGTAATTTCTCCCGCGCTGAGTTCAACCAAGACAGCCAGAGATGCATCGGAATAATCAAGCAAACCCTACAGTATCCTTTATTCGTGAAGCCGCCGCATCTTGGTTCCAGTATTGGTATTACACAGGTGGCTGAACCGCAGGCGCTACAGAATGCCATTGAAGTAGCGCTTCATTATGATGATCATGTGCTGGTAGAGGAAGGGGTATCAAATCTTACGGAGGTTACTCTACCAATTATGGGTAATGATGAGCTTCGTCCAGCATTGCTTGAAGAGCCCTTGACCAAACCAGAAGATTTCTTTGACTTTGAAACCAAGTACATGCAGGGTGGTAAAAAGGGCAAGAACGGTGGTAAAGCTGGCGCCCAAGGCTATAGCAGGGTACCAGCAGATTTGCCCAATGATTTATACGATAAAGCCGAATCTACTGGGTTGGCTGTTTATCGAGCAATCGGATGCACGGGGATTGCTCGGGTAGATATGCTAATTGATGGCAAGTCGGGAATAGTTTATTTCAATGAGGTCAATCCTTTACCGGGCGGGCTATATTCGCACAATTGGAACAAGGCGGGGTTGTCAAATGTAGAGCTGGTAACAAAGCTTATTGCTCTTGCGCAAGAACGCCATGCAAAGAAGCAAGAAACTGAAACGGTCTTTAGTACTAACTACCTAAAACAGTTTTAATTTCCATACACACGTCCCAGAATAGTTACGTAATTGATCTAGTAAAAACTACACCATAACTTTCTTGCTTATGGTGCTAATACGAGGCACAATAGTATCAAACCAAGAGGGGTAAAGCGTGAGCAGTGCTGAAGTATTATTTGATAAATTTACAGAAATACAAAATGCGCCAAACATACAAATCAATAGAGATTTAGACTCGCGACATTTGTTTTTAGTTGCAGATATTAATGCCAATCTTGCGCCAGACGAACAGCCAGTTGTATTTACGCCACGCGAACAGCAAATGCTGTCGTCGCTTATGCTCAAAAGCATTGAACGGCCAAACCAGAAATATACTGCCAGTGAGATAAAAAGCTGTTTGGAAAAACCGAGGCACGTAGACAAGCGCGTATTTAATACCATGATGGTCAAAGTTGGTCGTACCGCGTTGGGTGACGCAATAGAAAGTGTGGGCTATGGACGAAAAACCAAATACAGCTTTAATATTGACAGATTGCCTGACTGTATAAAATCAACATTAGAGATAAAAACCGAAACTCAAACGCTAGATTTAGCTGAAGTAGCAGAATTAGAACCCGAAATTTCCCAAACAACTGCATTGACTGTTGCCGAACAAGCTCCCAAAACACCGTCTTACAAATATGCATATCGTGAACCCGAGGCGCAAAGCCAGCTTCGTGCTAAAGCAATTAAGCTGGGGGAAGTACTCGGCCAGCAACCTAAGGCTGACTTTAGCAGGCAGACATCTAATAGGTTTCAGAAAATAAAGTCAAAAGGCGATTGTAAAGGGGCTAATCCAGATATTTTTTATCCGGAGCGAGGGGCATCTAGCAATGAAGCTAAAAAAATTTGCATGTCCTGTTCAGTCAAGGAAGAATGTTTAGAATTTGCACTTGAAACCTGTGAAGAAATTGGGATATGGGGTGGAACTAGCGAGTACCAACGCCGTAAAATCCGCAAAGAAAGAAGGGCTCAGGCTTTAGCCGAAGCTTCCTAAGCCCCCGGCCTCTGTTATAATTTGACTGATTAAGGAGAAATATATGCTAAGCCAAGGTCGACCTCTACATAAAATTTAGCGACCCTGGCCAGAAGCTATATAATAATCGGGTATGCAACGCTATAACCCCAAGGACATTGAACCCAAGTGGCAAAAGGCTTGGGAAGATTCCAAGATTTATCAGGCTACCGAGGACTCGTCCAAGCCTAAACGCTACGTTTTAGAATATTTCCCCTACCCTAGCGGGGCGGCTATGCATGTGGGGCATGTACGTAACTACACCATTGGCGATGTGGTGGCGCGGTTTTACCGGATGCGCGGCTACAATGTCATGCACCCCATGGGCTGGGATGCCTTTGGTTTGCCCGCAGAAAATTACGCAATTAAAAATAACATTAGCCCCCAGCAAGCCATTACCGAAAACACCGGCAAGTTCAAGCAACAACTCATGCAAATGGGCTTCAGCTATGATTGGTCGCGGGAAATCAACAGCTCTGACCCTAGCTATTACAAATGGACGCAGTGGTTTTTCAAGCTTTTATTTGAACGCGGGTTAGCATACCAGAAAGAGTCACTGCAATGGTGGTGTCCTTTTGACAAAACTGTGCTGGCTAATGAGCAAGTAGAAGCCGGCAAGTGCTGGCGGTGCGGCAACGAGGTAGTTAAGAAATCGCTCAAGCAATGGTTTTTCAAGATAACAGATTACGCCGACCGTTTGGTGGAAGATTTAGAAGATTTGGATTGGAGCGAATCCATCAAATCCATGCAGCGCAACTGGGTTGGCAAAAGCAAAGGTGCCGAGCTTGAGTTTGGCGTAGCTAATGACCTAAAAGGCCAAGAATTTGTATTTATACACGGGTATAAAGGCAGTAGCGATGATGATTTCTGGTCTTGGCTAAAAACGGCTCTTGAGCATCAAGGAGCTAAAGTTTATGCGCCAAACTTGCCTCATCCAGAAAGCCCCAACATTGACGAACAGGTTAATTTTTTGCTCAGCAACTACACCTTCAATAAAAATTCCCGCCTAGTAACGCATTCACTGGGCGGGGTGGTGGCCATG
>Ga0209541_10018555_pt1 | contig 10063 bp, 10 predicted proteins | sample RifCSPlowO2_01_FD_184027 | JGI IMG/M metagenome (GOLD analysis project Ga0209541, IMG submission 184027) | Groundwater microbial communities from Rifle, Colorado - Rifle CSP2_plank lowO2_0.1 (SPAdes) (version 2) | ecosystem: Environmental > Aquatic > Deep subsurface > Groundwater | place...
TCGCGCGTGCGCGTCACAGACCCACGACCTCGGCGAGAATCCGACGGCCGATGAGCGGTTTGAGCGTCCCTTTCATCACCAGGTCCACTTTAACGCCCAGGAGGGAGGACAACCGGTTTTCAAGCTCAAGAAACTCGAAAAGGCTCGGTTGCTCGGAAAACTCCACCAACACGTCAAGATCGCTGCCCCTCCGGGGAGTCCCGTGGACATACGAACCAAACACGCCGAGGTACCGGACGTGAAACCTGGTTCGCAGCATGGGCAACTGCCGCCGTAGGGCATTCATGTACCGCCGAAGCTTCTGGCGGGCACCTGATCTGGACACTTTTGTCATTTCTTACAACTCCCCTACGATCAGATCACCGACTCACGCGCACAGCCTACGGTCCAAGGTCGATTCTGTCAACACTGCACGGGGTCAGAGTACATCATCCTGAGACAGCCCCTTCGCTCCCCTGGCGTAAAACCGGCGGCTCTGCCCGATCTGCCGCATCATGTCCGGATCGGAGAGAATGTCCGGCGTTTCCTTTTGCCGCCGGCATTTCTCGTAGGTCACCAGGACAGCGGCAGGCCTCCCGTATCGAGTGATCACAATTGTTTCTCCCCTTTTGGCCACAGCCGTGACCAGCTCATGAAGACGTGTTCTGACTCTTGAGGTCGGCAGCATCTTTGACATGATTTCTATTCTACAGGTGACCGAATTTTGGTCAACTATTAATCGAGGTCCACCAGAAAGCGATCAAGGCAGAGGACGATCACTACCAGAATTGCCCGTCGAACGTGGCGAAGCGTTAGCAGTCAGCCCCGTGCCTGAAAGCCGATCCGACGGGGTTTGGACGGCCGGGGGTTCATCAGTTGGCGGATTGTTTGAAACAGCGACCGGATATGCTCGTCATGACTGGCCACTTTTCGCTCCAACTCGGCCAGCTTTGCCGCCAGCGTCTTGTTGGTTGCCAGCATTTCCCTCAATCGAACAAAGGCGCGCACCACAATCACGCTCATCTGCACCGCGCGCTCGCTGCGGAGAATATTCGCGGCCATCAGCGCACCATGCTCCGTAAATGCCCAAGGACGATAGGCGGCACCACGATGACGGCTGGAACTGGTCGCAAATTGCGACCGGTTCGCGCGATCCTTACGGCCAGGTCTCCGGGATGAACTCATCGCAAATTGCGATGAGTCCTCCGTATCTTCCAATTTATCGGCGCCTTGCACGCTTGAGGTCGCATATTGTGATCTCAAATCAGCGAACTCGTCCGCGGTCAATTGAAAGGCGAAATCATCAGGAAACCGATGGCGATTTCGTTTGAACGCTTCGTTGAACCGATAGGTCGGCACCCCATAAAGCCTCGCCAAGTCGGCATCCAGGATGACTTTCTGCCCGCGCAGAAGAAAAATGCTCTTTTCGATCTGTTCATGCGGGATCAGGTCGCGCATCGCTCAATTGCCTCCACGTACAATCGTATTCTTTAAGGTCACATTCTGTGACCTTAGACCGGTTCCATCTATTATTTGGATGCCGAATAAATTGGGTGGCAGTCTAGCGAATTCCCCCAGGCAGGGCAATGGGGAATAAACAAGAGACATGGAGCAGGCAATCTTTGGAAGGCACTAGCTACCGGAGCGGCACACTGAACGTGGCGAAGCGTTAAGGGTCAGGTCTTCTTCGAGGGTGGTTCGAGAACGTTCATGATCGGCTTGGCCAAATACAACCGTCCCCACTGACGGCCGCTGACTTCCTCCAGCAATCCTTTTCGCTCAAGTAACAGAACGGCTTGCCGTGCGGTTGGATTTGAGACCTTTAAGACGCGTTCGGCCTTGGATACCGTCATGTAAGGGTTTACGAACAGCTCATCCAGTAACACCAGCGCTTTGGCCTTGTCGCGCAGACGCCCTCGAGATTGCTCCCGCAGATCAATGAGCCGTCTGGCCTGGCCCGCGGCCTCCGTGGAAATGTCGAGGACGCCCGTAATAAAGAACAGAAGCCATGCCGTCCAGTCGCCGTGCGTCCGAACCCGTTGCAGCAAATCGTAATAATCCTGCCGATGGGCTTCGATATAGGCGGACAAGTACAACAACGGCTGCGACAGACGGCCTCGCTCCACAAGAAACAACGTGATCAACAAGCGACCGACCCGTCCGTTTCCATCGAGGAAGGGGTGAATCGCCTCAAACTGCTCGTGCATGATCGCGCACTGAACCAAATCGGGAAATCGGTCCCGTGTGTGGAGGAATCGTTCCCAATCGGCCAACAATTCGTCCATGTGCTCGGGAGGCGGCGGGACATACGATGCGGCGGCCGGCGTGCTCCCGGAAGGACCGATCCAATTCTGCGAACGACGGAACTCTCCCGGTATGGCCCGTTCGCCTCTGACGCCTTTCATGAGCCGGGCATGGATCTCCCGAACGAGACGCAACGAGAGCGGCAGGGTCGAGAGCCGCTTGAGTCCATATTCCAGCGCCGTGACATAGCACCGGACTTCCCGGACATCATCGTCCCCGCTTCGCGAGACTCCCGCGTCCAACTCATCCAGTAATAGATCGGAAAGACTGGCCTTCGTGCCCTCGATGCGAGAAGAGAGAACGGCCTCACGACGCACATAGGGACTGATGAGTAAATGCGGATTCGGTAATTGCCGGCCAAGACCGGACAGTTCGCTCAGTGCGGCATCGGCACGAGAAAGCGCGAGCACCAAATCGTTGTCGTACTTCAGCGCGGGAGGCAGGAGAGAAGGAACAAACGCCAGATAGCCTTGCGGCATCTTCACAACACGTCCGGCACTCGGCGTTTGAAAGTCTTTCGCGTCCATACGTACTACCCAGGGGTCAATGGCCACTTTCAAAGCATTTCTATCTTTGAAAGAAATGTGCGCAATTCTTTCAAAATTACCGGAGGATTGCAAGAGTTCTTTTGAATCGTATTTTATGTATCATGCCAATGACTTGTACGATAACAAGAGATCTGAGGCGAGCTGCGTGGGGTCAGAACACAATTTTTCGGTAGATGGTGGTCAAAGAAGCGGACCCTCGATCGCTCGACCCAGAGGCTCTCGATGGGCGGGCTCTGGGCAGGCCCTTCGACGCACTCAGGGCAGGCAATGTTTCGAGGGCAATAGCTACCGGAGCAGCACACTGAACGTGGCGAAGCGTTAAAGGCGACGGGCTTGCAAGTGGCCTGTCGCCTTTCAATTCTAAAAAGTGGGGTGGCGAGATCGAGCGGACTTTGCCGGAGAAGCGGGGCACCCACCGAGGCTTTAGCGGGCAGGAAAGCTGGAACTGACCAAGGCACCGCGGTCACCGACCGCGGCCGCGGGAATTCCAGAAGGTTTCCGCACGCTAAAGCCCGGAAGGGTCGCTTCGGGAGGCACGGAAGCGAAACGGCGCGACTTTCCCGTTCAGCCCTTCGTCAGCCGCTATTCCGAGAGGCATTGAAGAGAGAGGGCATGACACCCCGACAATCCGACACCGCTCCATTTACAGTCTGTCGATGCCTTGTTAGGATAGGCCGCATGAAGCCTGTCCTGATGGTCATCTGGGCGCTAGTGGCGGTTCTCTGCGCGGTCGCGTTCGGATTCGTCACCGGCCTCTTCAATCCCGACGAAAAAGTGAACGGGCTGTGGCTGGTGGTGGCCGCCGTCTGTTTCTACGTGCTGGCGCTCCGGTTTTACGGCAGGTTTCTGGCGCGCACGGTCGTCGGATTGAACGATCAGCAGGTGACGCCGGCCTGCCGCCTCAATGACGGCACCAATTTTTACCCCACCAACAAGTATGTGTTGTTCGGGCATCATTTCGCGGCGATCGCCGGCGCCGGGCCGCTGTTGGGTCCGGTGCTGGCGGCGCAGTTCGGCTATCTGCCGGGTTTTCTCTGGCTCGTGATCGGCGCGGTGCTGGCCGGCGCGGTGCAGGACTTCATCATTCTCGTGGCCTCGATGCGGCGAAACGGACGGTCCCTGCCGGAGATTGCGCGGGATGAACTGGGGATCGTCACCGGCACGGCGACGGCCGTGGCCGTCCTGTTCATCGTCGTCGTCGCCCTGGCCGGTCTCGGGCTGGCGGTCGTCAACGCGCTCTATCGAAATGCCTGGGGCACTTTCACGATTGCCATGACGATTCCCATCGGATTCCTGATGGGTATTTATCTGGAAAAGTTTCGTCCGGCCCGGATCGGCGAAGTGTCTGTGCTCGGTGTCGGTCTTTTGTTTGCGGCGGTGATCGCAGGGCGCGTGGTGGCCCAATCGAGCGTCGCAGGCTGGTTCGAGTTCGAACGCGACACGCTGGTGTGGCTGCTGGCGGGCTACGGATTTCTGGCCTCGGTCCTGCCTGCCTGGATGCTGCTGGTGCCGCGCGGATATCTGTCCACCTTCATGAAGCTCGGCGTGGTGGTGCTGCTCGGCGTGGGCGTGATCCTCATGGCACCGACGATCGAAATGCCGCGCGTGACGGTCTTTGCGCAGGGCGGAGGGCCGATCATCCCCGGCGCGCTGTTTCCGTTCCTCTTCATCACGATCGCCTGCGGGGCGATCTCAGGGTTTCATTCGCTGGTGTCTTCGGGTACGACGCCGAAGATGATCGAGCGCGAATCACACGCGCCGGTCGGCTATGGCGCCATGCTCCTGGAGAGCTTCGTGGGCGTGATGGCGTTGATCGCCGCGTCGGTGCTCGTGCCGGGCGACTATCTGGCGATCAATACGATGCTGTCGCCGGACGCGCTGGCGGCGATGGGCTTTCCGGTGCAGAGGATTCAGGAGCTCTCGCGGCTGGTGGAAGTGAACGTGGAAGGGCGGCCCGGTGGCGCCGTGTCGCTGGCGGTCGGGATGGCCTCCATCTTTGCCGCCTTGCCCGGCATGGCGGGGTTGATGGCCTACTGGTATCAGTTCGCGCTGCTCTTCGAGGCCCTGTTCATCCTGACGACGATCGACACCGGCACGAGAGTCGCGCGCTATCTGCTGCAGGAAATGGGCGGGCGGGTCTACGAGCCGCTACGGCGGTTCAACTGGTGGCCGGGGGTGCTCGCGAGCAGCGGCCTGGTGGTCGGGGCCTGGGGTTATCTGATCAGCACCGGCAGCATCTCGACGATCTGGCCCATGTTCGGCGCGGCCAACCAGTTGCTGGGGACCCTGGCGCTCTGCATCGGCACGACGGTGCTGATCAAGATGAAGAGACCGCAGTTTCTCTGGATCACGGCGACGCCGATGGTCTTCGTGGGCGCGATCACGCTGACCGGATCGTATGAAATGTTCGGGATGTTTCTCGGTCAGGCAGACAGTCTCGGAGACACGGGACAGGCGGTTGCGCTCTATCTGGACGCGGCGCTGGTCGGCATCGTGGCGCTACTGGCGGTGATCGTCCTGGCGGACAGCATCCGGCAATGGTATGGCTACCTGATCGACAAAAAGCCGTTCACCAGCAGCGAGGTCATCATTCTGAGCGGCGGCGGCGCATCACCGGCCGCCACGCGCCCCGCAATTAGCGACGGCGTCCATCTTCCCGGCGGCGGCTGCTGTTAACCTGTTGCGGGACACGCGCGAAAGGCGGGAAAAGCGCGACAGGCCAGTCGCGCACGTGTCGCGAGTAACGGAGGTAAAACTCATGGCTGATCTGTTTTCATTCGATGTGGTGTCGAAAGTCGACATGCAGGAAGTCAAGAACGCGATCGACCAAGCCTTGAAAGAAATCACCCAGCGGTTCGATTTCAAGGGCACGAAGACCGAGGTGACGCTCAAGGAAAAGGAAATGGAGCTGGTGATTGTCTCGGATGACGAATATAAGCTGAAGAGCGTCGTGGATATCGTGCGGGGCAAGCTGGTCAAGCGCAATGTTTCCGTCAGGGCCTTCACGTTCGGCGCGGTGGAGCCGTCGCTGGGCGGGCTGGCCCGCCAGGTCGCCAAAATCCAGAGCGGGCTGGCGATGGAGAAGGCCAAGGAGATCGTCAAGGAGATCAAGGACGGCAAGCTGAAGGTCCAAGCGCAGATCCAGGCCGACCAGGTCCGCGTGCAGAGCAAGAGCAAGGATGAGCTGCAAACGGCAATCGCGTTTCTAAAACAGAAAGATTTCGGCATCGATCTGCAGTTTACGAATTATCGATAATTCTCGTGTCCGGCTTCACTATGCTGTTCCGTCTACCCCTCTACCCCTTACCCCTTCTTTTCTTCATCCTGGCCGCGTTCGGCTGCGGTGGCAGCGATCCCATCGTCGTCATTGCCCTCCACCCCTCGAAGTCGCAGATCATCTACGTGGCGACCAACGACTACATCTTTAAAACACGGGATGGCGGGCAGACCTGGGAGAACATTTCCAAGGGCATGAGCCATTCGCGCGTGATCTCGATGGCCATCGACCCGGCCTACCCGGCCACGGTCTACGCCGGGACGAAGGGCGACGCGGTCTTCAAGAGCTATGACGGCGGCCAGCGGTGGACGTCGCTGCGCAACGGCCTGGAGAACAATACCGTCACGTCCGTGGTCACTCAGTTCCTGTTCGATCCGAAAGAGAGCAGTCATCTGTTCGTGTCCACGACCATGGGCGTGTTTGAATCCGCGAACGGGGGGGAGAGTTGGCAAAAGAGGATGGACGGGATGACGGAAGTGCTGATGGTGGTGGCGCTGGCGCTCGACCCCACGCGGCCGCAGATGATGTATGCCGGCACCAGCGGCGGCGTCTACAAGTCCGTCAATCGCGCGGAACGCTGGAGCAAGGCCAATAACGGCCTGGTGCCTCCCGAATTGATCAAGTCATCGCGCGCGTTGGGCGTGACCGTGATGCAGGTGGACCCCTACGCATCGGAGACGGTCTATGCCGCCACGTTGAACGGCCTCTATAAAACGACCGATGCCGCCGCGTCATGGACGCGTATTGCGCAGGATCTGCCGGACCAGATGATCAGCGCGATGGTGCTGGATCGGGCGCAAGCCGGCATGCTCTATATCGCCAGCCGTGAAGGTGTGCACAAGAGCGGGGATGGCGGGAAAACCTGGAAGGCGATCAATAACGGGTTCACGAGCCTGAATATCCGTTCACTGGCCCAGAGCGCAATGGATCCCAGGCTCTTCTACGCGGGCACGAACGGCAGCGGCCTCTACAAGAGCGAAAATGGTGGGGAGACGTGGGTCCCAATGCCGCCGGTCAGGGGGAAGGTCTGACCAAGCCAGAGAAACAGATCAGTGCTTGTTGAGATCCGAGTCGCCGACCGCCGGGCCGACGCGGCCGGTCGTTCCAATCTCAAAGCCGGTGGAAGGCGTCTGGCCGATATCAGTACCGGTCGGCGGGGTTGTCCCCACGTCGGTGCCGGTGGTACCGCGCAAGGTGGAATTGCCGAGGTCAGTGCCGGTTACATTAGGCACTGTCGTGTCCTGAGACAATGTTCCGGGACGATTCGGCAGGGTGGTGTCGCCAATCTCCGTGCCGGTTCTGGCCGATTCCGGGGGCAACACAGGCCGGAATTCTCTCTTGATGGCTTCTTCTTCCTCCCGGATGCGTCGGCGCTCGTGCCCGGCTGCCTCATAGCCGAGTTCATCCACCTTCTCCTTGGATTTTTCGATGGCCTCCATGCGGGTTCTCAGCGTTTTGAGGTTATCGCGTGCCTGCGCTACCGGCGGGATCATTTCCTTGAGCGTGAAGCCCCGTAACTTCATCTGTTCGCTGAAGAGAACGGTCTGAGCCGTGAGGAGCAGATGATTCGCCCGCTCTTCCAATTCCTTCAGATCGTTGAGCGAGGCAATATCGGTCGAGCAGCAGTCTATAAACTGGCGGTAGTCTCTGAGAAAGTTGGAGATTTCGGTTTGCAGATTTTCTGCCTTGATCTCCTTCTGGGGGGTGCGTGTATCTTGAGCCGGTTTGTCAGGCTTCTCGGCCAGCGGCGTGCATCCAGGACCGGGTGTGGCGGAATATTGCTGATCCGGAGTCCGCTGAGGACACCAGTATAGTGCTGATGCAGCTGATGCCGGGTCCAAGGTTATCGAGGGAAAACAGAGCGCAAGCCCAAGAAGGGTCAGCCAGGCGAGCCGACAGAGCGTATGACGAAAAGTTCGCATGGTAAATTCTATTTTCATTCTGCATGGACGCTTTCGTAATGTCAAACTGACTCCGATTCTGGAAGGGGGCGTCTTGCATTATTCCGACAGTGTCGGATAGATTGTAATGACATTCTGCAAGCGTGGACATCATGCGCTTTACCCGGGTCTACGGGTTGAAAGCACGCTGCTAACCAGCGGTCTGTTCATGCGCGATATCCCTGATTATACGGGGTCGCGGTCATGGTTGTCTTCATAAACGACGTTCTCCAACCGTTCTCCTCGGTTCTCCCAGATATCCCGATTGTGCGTAGCCTTAACCATGTCTTCTATCTATCTGACTTTATGAATATTTCCCTTGACATAGGAGGTCTGAAAAGTATACTTATGCTCAAAAGTGGGAGAAAGTGGTAACTGATGGTATCTCAAAAGGAAATGGTCCGGCACGCCATATTCCAGTGCTTTCCAGGGAATTGGCGGCATGGCTGGTCAGGAAGCCGGACGGAATTTACCTCGACTGTACAGTCGGGCAGGGTGGTCATGCGGCGCTCATCCTTGAGCACAGCGGGCCCGGCGGAATCCTGATCGGCATTGATCGTGATCGGGACGCAATTGCTTCGACAGGCGGGAATTTGGCGCGTTATGCATCGCGGCTGCGCCTGATTCAGGGAAATTTCAGCGAGCTCAAGCAGCATCTCATGTCGGTCGGCGTGTCGGAGGTTGACGGCGTGATCTTTGATCTTGGCGTGTCGTCGGCTCAACTGGACCGTCCGGAGCGGGGGATGAGTTTTCTCTCCGACGGCCCGCTCGATATGCGCATGGATCAGCACAGTGGCCGCACCGCTGCGGAACTGGTGGCCCAGCTTCCGGAACGTGAACTCGCCGATCTCATCTATCAATACGGCGAGGAGCGCTATTCACGCCGTATTGCCAAGTCGATTGTCGAAGCCAGAAAAGCACACCCACTTCATACCACCAAGGATCTTGTTTCAGCTGTCTCCCGTGCCGTTCCTGCGGTATACCGCCACGGGCGCATTCATTGCGCGACGAGGACGTTTCAGGCGTTGCGCATCGCCGTGAATCAGGAACTTGATGTGATCGAAAGTGCGATACGCGATGCGGCCGATGTGCTGGCTCCCGGCGGCCGGCTGTGCGTCATTTCCTTCCATTCCCTCGAGGACCGCATTGCCAAGCACACGTTCCGGTCTCTGGCGCAGGGGCCCGGGGCCCGTCTCAAAATCCTGACGAAAAGGCCGCAGGTGCCGTCTGACGAGGAATGCCGCGACAATCCTCGCGCGCGCAGCGCCAAGTTGCGGGTGGCGGAGAAGCTGCCCGAGGGGAGGCCGCTATGAGACTACTGGCCGTGCTGGGCATCATCGGGATGCTGCTGCTGTTTGTGTGGGAGCGGGTGGACATCGTGCGGGTCGGTTACCGCATCGAGCAGTTGAAGACTCAAAAGGTCGCGCTCCAGCGTGAGCAGGATGAATTGCGCGTGAAGGTGTCGGCCCTGACCGCGCCGGAGCGCATTGCGAAGGCGGCGACGGAGAAGCTCGGCATGATCCCGCCGCAGCCGGGACAGGTAGTGATGGTGCGTGCAGTCGAGCCCGCGCCGGCCGTGGGTGATCCGTCGCCCGAAGTCCATGTTGCGAAGAACGAGCGCTTCTGGAGGAAACCGTGACCGGAAGGGATTCCTGTCGCGGCCGCCGGATTGTGCTGGCGGTCTTTCTGCTGGCCGGGTTTGCGGCCGTGATGGGACGGCTGGTGCACCTGCAAGTGCTGCAGGCGGCGGAACTGTCGGTCAGGGCGGACCGGCAGCACCAGAAGGCCGTGACGGTCGAGGGCATCCGGGGCTCCATTTATGACCGCCGCGGCAAGGTGTTGGCCATGAACATGGAGGTTCCGTCGGTGTTCGGCGTGCCGGCATCGCTGGACAATCCGTCCGGCGTGGCGCGCGATCTCGCGCGGGTGCTGCGCGTGCGCGCCGACGAGATCGAGAAAAAGCTCCGGCAGGAGCGGAATTTCGTCTGGATTGCGAGGAAGGTCGATCCCGAGCA
>Ga0209541_10018558_pt1 | contig 10060 bp, 6 predicted proteins | sample RifCSPlowO2_01_FD_184027 | JGI IMG/M metagenome (GOLD analysis project Ga0209541, IMG submission 184027) | Groundwater microbial communities from Rifle, Colorado - Rifle CSP2_plank lowO2_0.1 (SPAdes) (version 2) | ecosystem: Environmental > Aquatic > Deep subsurface > Groundwater | place: Rifle...
CAGACCACGGCCTTTACCTTCCTACTGGGCTTGCGCTTAAAGACAAAGATGTCTTATTTGTCTGTGAGGCAATAAGAAAGATGCAGAAGAGACATGCGTCCAGAGCGCAATAAAATAGATTTTATCCTATCGCACCTTATATTTCTCCTATCGTTAATCGTAATCTGCCATATTCCGCGCTTATACCCTGTTGTTCATGAAAAATATCTTCCTCCGATGGATAGATACTTACGATTTTATATCATAGGGGTATTCTCCATAGCCTTTCTCGCATATTATCTATGCATTTATTTTTACAAGAGGTCAAACGTATCGGTTTTTAAGCCCGGCAGATTATCCTTGTATTTCTGGGCAAGTACGATAGTCGTATTCTTGATACTCTGCAGCTCATCGGCTCTCTTGTCGCATGATTTATTCGAATATTCTCTCAGGGGGCGCATGCTCAGCGTCTATAAATTAAATCCATATCTTCATACGCCCCTGGAAATTAAAAGTGATATATTCTTCCCTCTGATATTTTGGAAGAGAACGCCGGAATGCTATGGGCCGTTATGGGTAGGGATAGGGGCATTTCATACTTTGTTTTTTAAAAATAGCGCAGCCCTGACCTCATTCATGCATAAACTGGTGCTTCTGGCTTTTTTAGGTATGACCTCGTCTGTTTTTTACAAGCTATGCAAAGACAATATTCCTGAGGACGCTGGATCGACAACTTTAGCCTTATTACTAAACCCCTTAGTCATAGTAATGACGCTGATAGACGGCCATAACGAAATTGCTATGGCTTTCTTTATACTCTGCGCTTTTTATTTTTTGGTTAAATCGAAGTATGCGCTTTTATCCATGTTTCTTGCGCTTGCTATAGCCGTTAAGTTCGTTTACATATTGTTAGCGCCTATTTTTGTTCTGTATGTCTTGTCAGACAAGAAACCGCATGGCGCCAAGGAAAAGGCCTATAACATTATAATGGGGGGAGCCGTGTTCGCGCTTACCACGGCAGTTTCATGGTTTCCATTCGGCCGGGAGAGCGTTAAGGCAATTATTTATTACTATACCGAATTAAGCAAAAATTTCTGGGTTGATTCTATCCCTTACGCCGTATATTTTATTTCGGATAAAATTGGGATCGCAATTTCAAAAAGTTTAATCGCAAACATTTTCTTTTTTCTATTTGTCATAGTTTATTTCTGTATACTTGGCTATTTCCTGAATAAGGCGAGAATGGACAAGCAGTCATTATTTACATCTTCCGCGTTAATATTGCTCGCGCTATTAGTCACCAATTCGACACCGTTTCAGGCGTGGTATTTAATATGGGTAATACCTTTTATTTTTTTAAGTAATATAAGGTTGAAATTTCAGCTCGTTTTTCTTCTATCCTATTTTTTGATAATGACTTTCTGGAAGAGGATGTTCGTGATGGCGATACCGATGGTTATGGTTTATTCTGTCATGCTCTTGTTGAACAAAAATATACCGGAAGAGGCCGCTTAAAAGATGCGCGAAACTATTTTAAAGGATAAGATATTCTGGCTTCTTTTGATATTCGCCTCTATATATATCCTCGGCAATATAGGCACGGGAAGCCTTTCCACATGGGACGAGGCGCTTTATGCGAACCTGTCAAGGAGCATAGTCAGGACAGGGGATTGGTTAGTCATGCGCCAGGGAGTAAAGCCATGGTTTGACAAGCCGCCTTTATACATGTGGTGCACGGCCGTTTTTTATAAGATACTCGGAGTCAGCGAATTTTCTACAAGGCTTACATCAGGGCTTTTCGGAATAGCGACTGTTATGATCTTATATCTGTTCGCGAAAAAAATGGCAGATGAAGTTACTGCTCTTCTTGCGGGACTGATACTTTTGGCGCTGCCGCACTATCTCCATTTTTCTAAATTGGGGATGATGGATGTCCCGATAACCTTCTTTACTCTGCTTGCGCTTTATCTTTTTTGGTTGGGAGGGAAAAAGGAAAAGTATCTATTTTATTCTGGGGCAATACTCTGCGTCTCGTATTTAATGAAAGGTTTTGCAGCATTTCTGCCTTTGTTGATAATTATTACTTATGCCGCATTGTCTAAAAATATCCGATTAGTGCTCAAGCGGCAATTCCTGCTTGGCACAGCGCTGGCTTTTTCAGTGATTTTTATATGGCATTTGGCGCAATTTCTATTGGCAGGGCCTGTTGCCCTAAAGGGATATTTCGGTTTTCATATATTTCAAAGAGCGGCATCTGTGCTCGAGGGCCACAAGGGCGGATTCGATTACTATATAAGGGCAATTTTTAAGAAAAACATGCCCTGGTCGATCATGATCTTTACATCTATTTTTTACGCGGCCTATAAATGCTTTAAAGACAAGGACAAGAGGCTGGTATTTTTATTGAGCTGGGCCTTTGTTACATACTTCTTGTATGGCGCGGTAAGGACTAAATTGCACTGGTATGTCATGCCTATATACCCGGCCCTCGCGTTATTGTCCGCTTTTTTGCTGAAGGAATTTTTAAGAAAAAAGCTCCTTTATGCCGCGCTTATTATTGTCCTGATAGGTATGCTGGCTCAGGTCCCGTTATCATGGGCATTTAAGCTGGATTATACCCCGGATATCAAAAAAGTTTCAACGCTGGGAATGGGGCTGTGTAAAAATGGGGATGATATATACATGATCAGCGGAAACGATTCCGAAATATTCTATTACGACTTCGCCAAGGAGTTAGACAGAAGTGTATACCAGTCCCTTATGTCACAGGGAAAGAAGGAAATATATTGCATAATACTGCCGGGCATGTTTAAGGAAAAGAAAGAAGAGTATAACTTTGACTCCGAGCCTATTTATGAATCAAAAAGGACATCGTTTTATAAAATAACGTTTAAGAATAAGAAGTGAAAATCATTGCTGTCCAAATGATGCTGTTCCCCCCTCACCTTTTTCCTCTCCCCCGAAGGGGGAGAGGGCAGGGTGAGGGGGGAGATAGAAAATTGAATCTCAAAATGTATTTGCCGACGGCAATTATAGTCCATTTTGGACATGAATGAGTGAAAATGCCAGTTTACCTATCGATCATAATACCGGCTTATAACGAAGAAAAAAGGATAGGGTCAACCCTTTCTAAGGTATGCGGATTTTTGAAAACAAAAAATTATGAGCACGAAGTTATTCTTGTCGATGACGGAAGCAATGACAAAACCATCTTAGAGGCTAAAGACAGCGAACTCGCGAAAACAAATAAATTGAAGATAGTCAAGAATGGCATGAATAAGGGGAAGGGGTTCTCCGTAAAGAACGGGGTCTTAAATAGTGCCGGAGAATTCGTGCTCTTCAGCGATGCGGATCTATCCACGCCCATTGAAGAAGCGGATAAGCTATTTAATTACATGGGGAAGGGATATGACATAGTGATCGGTTCACGCAGCATTGCCGGATCTGACGTGAGGGTCCGTCAGCCTTTCTATAGAGAAAAAATGGGCAGGGTATTTAATTTTTTTGTCAGTAGTTTATTAATGGGTGGGTTTGTCGACACGCAGTGCGGCTTTAAACTTTTCAAAGGCGATATAGCAAGAGAATTAGGGAAAGATCTTACAATAAACGGCTTCTGCTTTGATGTCGAGATGCTCTACCTTGCGAAGAGAAAGGGTTATAGGATTGCGGAGGTAGGCATCGCATGGGAGAATTCGCCCCAAAGCAAGGTCCGCGTCTTTAGCAGCTCTCTTTCTATGTTTATGGACATTCTGAAGATCAAAAGAAGGCACGGATGAAGTATTTAAAAAGACATTGCATGATCTTGATAATCATAATGATAGGCCTTATCCTTCGTATCTGGGGATTAAATTTCGGCCTCCCATATCAATTCCACCAGGACGAGCCTATAGTGGTTAATCACGCGCTTGCCTATGGAGCGGGGGATCTGAACCCGCATTTTTTTATAATCCCGCCTCTCGCGTCTTATATTTTATTCGGTTTCTACGTACTTTATTTTTTTATAGGCAGCATATGCGGTATGTTTAGCGGAGTGGAAGAGTTCTCTCTCAGTTTTTTCAGGGACCCTGCCCCTTTCTATATTATAGGCAGAGTTATACTTGGCACATTACCCAGTATTTTGAGCGTGTATTTAACATATAAAATGGCGCTGAGGTTTTTTTCAAAAAAAGTTGCGCTTTACGCGTCGCTTGTTATGGCAGTTACATTTTTAAATGTCATAAACGCTCATTACGCATATACCGATAACCTGTTGGTTCTTTTTGTGATCCTGTCCTTTATATCAATGGCAAGGCTTATTGATAATAAGAGCAGTATTAATTACGCCGTTACAGGGCTTGCGGTCGGATTGGCCGTTGCCACCAAATATAACGCTCTTTTGTTGGCAGCGCCTTTTTTGATCGCGCATATCATAGGCGGGCGAAGAGAAGGGCGCGGCAATTTTGTTGATATTAATGTGCTGATATTTGCCGGAATGGCCGTCTTTACGTTTATCATATGCAATCCTTACTCTATTCTCGATGCGGGTTTCTTCTGGGAGTCCCTGACTCATAGGATAAGGGGCGGCTACAGGGGGGTTGGCCATCACCTTACGTATTCATTATTCGAAGGCGCCGGAAAGGCCTCTGTTATACTGGGGATCATCGGATTGGTCGGTTTTTTAAAAAAAGATTTTAAAAAAGCTATTTTTATTATTTCTTTCCCAGCTCTTTTCTATATACACCTTGTCTTTAAGAGCCAGCCGTTCCCCAGATACGCTTTGCCGCTAATTCCTTTTTTGGCTATCGGCATAGGTTTTTTACTATTCGGATTACATGAAAGAGTAAAGACAAATGTGTTAAAGACGGCTATTGTTGCTGTTTCCTTAATGCTGGTCATGCCAACTGCCGCAAAGTCTATCAAGGCAGATATGCTTTTTACAAGCAAGGATACGCGCATAGAGGCAAAGGAATGGATAGAAAAAAATATACGGCCGGGTACGCGCATAGCGCTTGCCCACACTTTCTTCAGCCCGCCCATACAGCAGGCCATAGGACAGTTGAAAGATAAGGAGGGTATAGTTTCAAAGCAGCCTGAATTAAAAAATTTAAAGGCTAGAAAATTGGATCTTCTTATAAAAGGGCGTAGACCCGGCGAATCCTACGAGGTTTACTATTTAATGGGTGATAATGAAGCGCCGGGGCAATTCTTGAATTTCTGGCCGGTAATAGAAAACTCAATGGATGATATAAGGGAAAAAGATATCAGTTATATTATATTCAATAATATGGACCCATCCGAAGCGATAAAAGAGCTGTATGAGGAAGCAGGCAATATGCTTAAACCAGTTGCCGTGTTCAGCCCTTATAAAGATGATAAATTCCGATTTTCATATGATATGACGGAGTTAACGTGCATACCCGTTGGAAGCAAGGAGCTTTTTTCAAGGCGTGCCGCGGGCCCTTACTTAGTTATCTATAGGATAAAATGAGGATACTTAAAAGTCATTTAGGTTTTATCACATTTTTCTCCTTAACCATAGCGGTATTTTTATATCCTTTGATAACCATGCGGGGAGGATTTATCTGGGGGGATTCATTCGTTCAATTCTATCCATGGTCGAAGTGCTATGCGGAATCAATTAAATCCTTTTCGTTCCCTTATTGGGTAAAAGCAATGGGCAGCGGGTTCCCCCTTATGGCAGAGGGGCAGATAGGCGGCTTTTATCCCCTTAATATATTATTCTTCTTTATTCTTCCTTTCAAGATCGCGTATAACTACTCGGTAATTTTTCATTTTATAATAGGGGGTATGTTTACCTATCTCTATACGCGAAAGTTGGGCGCGGACCAATCCGGCGGAAGCCTCGCCGCGCTGCTTTTCTGCTTCGGAAGCGCGTATGCCGGATGTTTCTATAATATAGTTACCTTGCGCGCCCTGGCATGGTTTCCGCTGGTCCTATTATTGATAGAGCGCTATTTTGATAAAAAAGAACTGAGGTATGTTTTTTTTAGCGGCGTAATACTGGGGCTGCAATTTCTCGCGGGCTTCGTGCAGATGGCCGCATACAGCGCTTTTTTCTATTTGGCATATTTCCTTTATAAGGCGGTAGCGGCGAGGATAGCGATAAACAAGGCCCTGGCCTGCCTGGCCGTTTTTTTAACAACGCCTGTTGTCGTAGCATTGCCGCAGCTTATTCTTACATACCAATTAGCAGGATTCTCAGGCAGGGAAGGCGCTGCGGCGGGCTTCGCATTATGGGGTTCAGTTTTTCCTTCCGGATTATTGGGCATAGTGTTCCCTTACTCCTTTTCTCTTAAGGGCAATTTATATGTGGGGATATTGAGCCTTTTGTTCATAATATACTGCTTTTATTCTTTAAAAAAAGATAAAGCGGCCAGGCCCGTTACATTGCTTCTCATATTAGCCATGTTCCTGGCTCTGGGAACATATAACCCCGTATATGTTTTTCTTCTTAAGGCGACAAAATTATACATGTTAAGGAATCCATCCAAGTTTTTATTTTTCGGATCCTTCTCACTTTCTGTTCTGGCCGGTATAGGCCTGACGGGGTATTTTGCCGGCCATGATACGGCGCTAAAACGAAAGGCCGCGGCTGCCTTCCTTTGTATTCTATCCGTTGCCGGTCTTTTGTTTTTGGCGTCAAAGTTTTTACTGGTATTTTTCAAAGGGAACATTATGAGATTAGGCGACTATTATGTAAGGAACTTTATCTATAATAAACCGCACCACCGCTATAGTTTAGAATACTATATAGAGAAGGCGAGATTGTCATATGAGTGCATAGTAAGCAATTTTTCATTCTCAAATATTTTTGTGATCCTATCATGGTCTATTTTTATAGCGGCGTTTTTGTTCTGCCTGCTTCTTTTAGGCAAAAAATCCAAAAATATAGCCATTCTATTGATATTCATAGATATATTCATCTTCAGTTTTTACGGCAAAGGCTTTAGTCAGAACATTAAACCCTTCACATATCTTGTCCCGGATAATAAAAGAATACTGGAAAGGCTCAAATCCGATCCCGAGAATTACAGGATACTGCCTTTTGATATAAAGTCAGGAAAGCTGCCTAACTGGTCTTTACCAAATGCGAATGTCGCGTATGGTATAGATAGCGCGGCATGCTATACGCCGCTTGTCAGCGGAATATATAGAGATAAGCTCTCCGGATTTGAAGCAGTGGATGATTCCCTGGGATTAAAGGACGCGGATGAAGAGGCTTTCAACGCAAATATAGATATCCTAAAATTGCTTAATGTTAAGTACGTAATAGCGCAAAAGGAATTAAAGGGAAGGTCATTGGAGAAGGTAGATACAGAAAACGGCATATTCCTTTACAGGATAAAGGGCTATTTCCCGAGATTGTTTTTTTCTCATGAGATGGGCTCGGAGATAAGGCAGTCGCCGGTAGAGGATCTTAAGATAATAACTTATAAAGACGGACTTATTGAAGCCGATATGAAAGTGAACAGAGATGGTTTTGTCGTGTTTTCTGAAAATTATTATCCCGGATGGCATGTATTTGTCGACGGGAAAGAAAAAGACATAATAAGGGTTAAGGATATCCTGCAGGGCGTCGCTGTAGATAAAGGATATCATAAAGTTATTTTTATATACAAACCACAGTTTTTAATTAGATGAGGGGTGTGCATAATTCTATCGTCATTCTGAGCCCCGAAGGGGCGAAGAATCTCAATTGTTTAGATTCTTCGTCCTCTTCCCCTTCCCCTCGCTATGCTCAGGGTCAAGGTCAGAGTCCTCAGAATGACCCTGTATGAATCATGAACACCTCTCAATTAGATGATGAAGACAAAAATATTGGTAATAATTCTACTGTCGATATTCGCTATCTTAGCGATATCGAGTATGCGGCAAAATTCTGCGACATGCGATGAGATCGCCCATCATATACCTGTAGGGTATGTTTTATTGACAAAGTGGGATTTTAAGATGGACACATCGCAACCACCCCTGCCGCGATATATAGTGGCGTTGCCCTTGAAGCTATTTATGAATATAAACATGCCTGACGAAAAAGCTGTGCGGAGAGTTCCGGACCGTTCTATTTTCGGCAGGGATTTTTTCTACAAGTATAATAATGACCAGGTAAGGATGGTCTTCTTCGCCAGGATGGCAGTTGTTCTTATAGGTATATTATGCGGCCTTTTGTTATTCATATGGACAAAATCCCTTTTCGGGGAATCTATCGCTTTATTCAGCCTTTTCCTATATGCCCTTTCGCCTGATATGCTGGCGCATAGCGCTCTGGCTACCACAGATATGATAGCGACTTTTTTTATCTTTCTATCTTGCTATTCATTCTGGCTTTTTTTAAAAGACAGTTCCTTAAAAAATGCGCTATTTAGCGGCATATGCCTGGGCCTGGCCGAACTTTCAAAATATACTGCAATACTTCTTTATCCGGCATTTCTATTAATTCTACTTTTTGAATTATTCGGGATTGCTGAAAAACTGTCATTGCGAGGAGCGAAGCGACGAAGCCCCTCGGCAAAAGCTCGGGACTTCGTCCTGAGCAAGGTCGAAGGACGAAGCAATCCCACTCTTTTAAAGTTCTTTATTATCGTTTTATTGTCTTTGATAGTCATATGGGCCGGATACGGATTTGAATTTCAACCCTTGCTTAAAGATGCGATGCGCCTTGATGAGAAACTCCAGATAGCGCATGGCATCGCTAAAAAATTATCCCCTCATATCAGCCAGGGCGACATGGGCCGCTTAGACGATTTTTTATTGAAAGTTCCGGTGCCATTGGGCAGCCACATACTCGGGATAATGGGTGTTTTCCGTCATGGTTACGAAGGCCATAATACATATTTTCTGGGGAAATGGTCAAGCCACGGCGATCCATTATATTTTTTAACAGCATTTTTGATAAAAACACCGATACCGATGATCATCTTTTTAATCCTCGGCATTTTTATAACTTTAAGACAGAGATCTCAGATAGGCGAGAGGCTTATTTTTATCATAATAATTATATTTTTTATTACCTCATCTCTTAGCGGGCTTAAATTAGGCCTAAGGCACATACTGCCCCTTTACCCGTTCTTTTTTATGATATGCGGCAGCGCCGCAGTATTATTGAAGAAGAGATATCTTAATATATTGATGTATTGCTTAGTGATATGGTATATATTTTCATCTGCCAAAACATGGCCGCATTATCTAGGTTACTTTAATGAAGCCGTGGGCGGCCCGGTAAACGGCTATAAATACCTTAGGGACTCAAATGTCGATTGGGGGCAGGATCTGCCATCGCTCTCGCAGTATATGAACAAGAACGGCACAAAAGAAATAGTGTTTGAATATTTCGGCCAGGCAGACCCCGCTGTTTATGGCATCCATTATAGAAAGTTCACGCCGGAAGAACTTGAAACACCTGAAAATAATGTTTATGCGATAAGCGCCCAATATTTAGAACACGCTAAGTGGGCAAGGGGACATAAGCCGACGGCAACAGCCGGCTATTCTATATTTATTTATGATTTTACAAAAGGGAGCGCAAGGTGACCCAGGATATTTTTTTAACGATCATTGTACCCGCCTATAATGAAGAGAAACACATCCGGACAACGCTTGAAGAGATATCCGGATATTTGAGCAAGAGAGGCTTCCCGTGCGAGGTAATAGTTGTGGACGACGGCTCCACGGACAAAACTTTTGAAAATGCGGAAAACTGTTCGAAACTTTTCGCTTATTTTAAAATTCTGAAAAATGACACCAATAAGGGTAAGGGTTATTCGGTAAGGAGAGGTGTTCTTTCCGCCAAAGGGGAATACGTGTTATTCATGGATGCTGATAATTCCACATCGATTTATGAGTTTGACAAATTTTTACCTTATCTTAAAGAGGGTTACGATGTAGTGATTGCATCGAGAAGGCTTAAAGATTCAGATGTCGAAGAGCCGCAGCCGTTCTTGAGGGCAACCATGGGGTTATTCTATATAGTTTTATCGAAAGTCGTCCTCGGCCTGCGGATCAGCGATTTCAACTGCGGATTTAAAGCATACTTGGGCAAGGCGGCAAAGTTTTTATGCGAAAAACAGAAGATGGACGATTG
>Ga0209541_10018560_pt1 | contig 10060 bp, 12 predicted proteins | sample RifCSPlowO2_01_FD_184027 | JGI IMG/M metagenome (GOLD analysis project Ga0209541, IMG submission 184027) | Groundwater microbial communities from Rifle, Colorado - Rifle CSP2_plank lowO2_0.1 (SPAdes) (version 2) | ecosystem: Environmental > Aquatic > Deep subsurface > Groundwater | place...
CTCGGAGTGGTTGGGGTTTCGTTGCTGACTTCATTGGCAGGAGTAGATTCAGGTTGGGTTTGAATCGGGGTTGAGGCCGGCGTACTGTAAACGTAAATACCGATGGCCAAAATCATAATGGCCAAAATGGGCAACACCACGCTTGAAAAATTATCGCGCAACCAACCAAAGGCGCGCGACAAAATATCCCCCGAGTTATCCCGACCGCCATTACCGTTATTATTGCGTTCTAATAGTTTCGCCACTTGCCGTCACCCCCTTTCAAAAACACGCCCCCCTTCGGTTTATTAAATTACCCCAGAGCCGTTAATCGGCTTGGGTAAGTTTTTTGCTCACATCATTGAGCATCTCATCAATATCACCATCCAAGAGTTTTGGCAAGTTATGCCAGTTCACTTGAACGCGGTGATCCGTCAGCCGATCCTGCGGAAAATTGTAAGTTCGAATTTTTTCACTGCGCTTGGCCTCGCCAATTAACGCCCGGCGCTGGGAGCGCTCGGACCCCACTTGGCTCTCGTATTCCAGTTCAAAAAGTTTGGTTTTTAAAAGCCGCATGGCCACCTCGCGATTTTTGTGCTGGGAGCGCTCGTTCTGGCAAGCCACCATCAGGCCGGTCGGTAAGTGGACCAGCCGGATGGCCGAGTCGGTGCGGTTCACGTGCTGGCCGCCCTTACCGGAGGATCGGTAGGTGTCAACCCTTAAATCGTCGGGGTTAATTTCAATCTCAATGTCGTCTGGTTCCGGCAAAACCGCGACCGAGACGGTTGAGGTATGCACCCGGCCATTTTTTTCGGTCGCCGGAATGCGCTGGACCCGGTGCGTCCCGCTTTCAAACCCCAGCTTGCGGTACGCGCCCGGGGCCTCAATGCCAAAAATTACTTCTTTAATGCCATATAAAGATGTTTCATTCAAATCAAACAAAGTCACCGGCCAGCCCTGGCGCTCCGCATAGCGGGTGTACATGCGCCACAACTCCGCGGCAAAAAGGGCGGCCTCTTCGCCGCCGGTGCCAGCCCGGATTTCAATTAAGAATTTTGAGATCCCTTTGACCGCCCGCTCGGTTTTAGCCAGCGCCTTGAGCGCCTTTTCAATTTCTATTTTTTCGGTCTCCAGTTTTTGAAGGTCTTGCGTAAGCTCAATTTTAAAAGCCGGCTCCAGCGACGCCTCGCGCAACAGGGCCTGATCATCAGTCGTTTCTTTCTGAATGGTTTGAAGGCGGAAATAGTATTGCGCCTTAGCCGTTTTGTAATCCGGCTCAGTCATAGGTGTTAAACTTATTTCTAAAACCCCTATCCTACTGCAAGCTTCCCAATTTGGCTGCAAACGATTTTGGCCTCGTCGTAGCATATTACTCAAATATGCGTCTCCTCGTCCCAAATCGTTTTCGCTCAAATTGTTAAGCTTTCGTGACGAATATGGGTTTAGAAATGAGTTTAAGCTATTTTGCCTTGGCCTTTTTAGCACGGGCCGTTTTGACATTTTTGACGCTCTCGAGACGCTTGCGGAACTTCTCCAGCTGGCCGCCGCTGTCAATGAGTTTTTGCTTGCCCGTATAAAACGGATGGCAGGCCGAGCAAATTTCCACCTTCAGTGAAGGCACGGTCGTACCCACGGTAAAAGTGTTCCCGCAGGTGCAGGAAACGGTGGCGGTTTTATGGTATTGAGGGTGAATTTTTTCCTTCATACCCAGTAGTAGTAACTCGACTAATTATATTTGCTTATGCTTTAATACATCGCTTATTTATTGACTTTTGCGGCTTATATCCAGTAGGATGAAATCGTTGGCGCCAAGCGCCAGTCGACACTCACTACTGAGCATATTCATGTACGCTAGCATGGGCCTTGCTTTTTATCAAGAGTTACGCTAAAGTGTGCCGTAGCCTTAATTTAAAATGACTTCACCATGACTTTACCCGATCAAACCCCCGTAGCCGCGCCGGTCGCGGCCGGCGATAAGGAGACGACCATTAGCGAAATGTTTCGCCATGGCGTGCATTTTGGGCACAAAAAGTCCAAGTGGAACCCGCGCATGGAAAGCTATATTTTTGGCGTGCGCAACAACACGCATATTATTGATTTAAATCAAACCTACGAGCACCTGCAAAAGGCGCTGGATTATTTAACTAAAGTGGCGGCCAGAAACGGCACGATTTTGTTTGTCGGTACCCGGACTCACGCCAAGGCCTTGGTTAAAAAGTTAGGCGAGGCCTGCGGTATGCCTTATGTTTCCGAGCGCTGGATCGGCGGCACTTTTACCAACTTTGAAGTCATTACCCGCCGGCTGGAACATTTTCGCAAACTGGAAAACGACTTGGCCTCGGGCGCTTTAAACAAGTACACCAAACGCGAACAGCTGGAATTCAAGCGCGAGATTGACACTCTGACTTTCAAGTGGGGCGGCATAAAGCATTTAAACCGTTTACCGGACGTTTTGTTTATCGTGGATCTTAAAGAAGACGCCATTGCCATGCGCGAGGCCAAAGACCGAAAGATTCCGATGGTGGCGCTGACTGATACGAACACGGATCCCACTTTAGTGGATTACGCCGTTCCGGCCAACGACGACTCAATTTCTTCTTTAACTTTCCTGTTGAGCGAGGTCCAAAAGGCGGTGCTGAAGGGCAAGGCCCAGGCGCCAGCTAAGGCCGTAGCCAAGCCCGTATCCCGTATCCTGAAACCCGTAACGAATAGCCCGAAACCCGTAGCCTAAAACCCGTATCCCGTATCCCGCAACCTGTATCCCGCAACCTGTATCCTCTGTCCTGACTTCTTAATTATCGATATGTCCGTTCCCATTGAGCAAGTCAAACAATTACGTGAACAAATCGGAGCGTCCATTATGGATTGCAAGAAAGCGCTGGAAGACGCCCGGGGCGACCAAGCCAAGGCCATGGCGCTTTTAGAGGCCCGCAGTAAGACCATTGCCACCAAGAAACAAGGCCGCATTTTGGGCGCGGGCTTGGTGCATAGCTATATCCATGGCAATCAGCGCGTGGGCGTACTTTTGGAGCTTTGGTGCGAGACGGATTTTGTGGCCAAGAACGATAAGTTTCAGCAACTGGCGCACGATTTAGCCCTGCACATTGCGGCCTTGCGGCCCGAATATTTGTCGCGCGCGGACGTGCCCGAGGCCTATGTCAAGTCGCAGACCAAGCTGTTTATTGAAGAAACCGCCAAAGAAAAGAAGCCGGCGGCCGTTAAAAAGAAAATTGCCGAAGGCAAGCTGGAAAAGTTTTTAAGTGAGCGGTGTTTGTTGAGTCAGCCGTTTGTCAAAGACCCGTCCAAAACCGTGGCCGCGTTGCTGGAACAGTACACCGCGACCATCGGTGAACGTTTGGCGGTCGGCCGTTTCGTGCGGTTTGAAGTTTGATTATGGATCTCATTATCGCCCAGATCATTGCGGTATTCAGTGCGGGGGGGTTGGTTTTGATGATTTTGCGTCGCTGGTTAAGGCGGCGCCAAGCGGGCGTGACGCCAAGCGCGCCGGCGGCTTTTAATGTTGAGCCCACGCCGACGCCAGCGGCACCCAAATCAGAATCGGCGCCCGCGGAATCATTTAGCGCCAAAGCCATTAATCCGCCGCGATTGAACTTGGTGGCGGTTAAGTCATTTTTGGCTAAAGCCGCTCAAAATACTCGGGACTTTAGCGTGAACCGGGCTTGGCCGTGGCTTAAGGTTGCCGGTCGCAAATCCTTGGCCGCTACCAAGTCGTTTTTAAATAAAGCGGCCAATCGCGCCAAAGTCGCCTATACGGCCGGTCTACCCAAAGTAGCTCATGGCGCCAAAGCTGCCCAGACCCTCACTAAACAGGGCGGCTTAAGCATTCTTAAGTTCGGGCGCCTCGCGGCTAAGGCCGTCAAAGACCAGTGGCAGGCGCTTTACGACAGTCTTGAACACATTAAAATGCGCCAAGAAGAGCACCGGGCGCGGCTTAAAGAGCGCAGGCATTTCTTGGGGGACTTGGCCACCAAAGTGGCCGAGGGCCGCGATGAGCAAAAAAAGCCCGCGATTAAGTCCGCACCCCAGCCGGCGGCGCCGCAACCCAAGCCGCAACCGATCGCGCCCCTTACGCCGAGCCGGCCCGAACCGCCGGCCCCACTCAGCCCTGCGCCGGGTGAAGTAGAAAACTTGGCCCGCATGGAGCGCATTTTGCGCGAGCAAGAGCGCATTTTAATTCAAGAAATTGTCAAAAAACCCAAAGACATCGCGCTTTATAAGCGTTTGGGTTTTGTGTACGTGGAACTGGGCGAAGTGGCCGACGCCCGCGAATGTTTTGAACAGGCGGTGCGCCTAGGATCTCAAGACCCGCTGATTCGCCACGAGCTTAAAAAATTGGCCACCAGTTAAGCCCGACCGTCTTTGAGCTGGCAGTTTATAGTAAAATAGTTTACCAAGCCCAGCTTGGCTGGAATTTGTCGGCCAGTTATGCTAAAGTCCCTAAAGAGGGATTTTATGGTTTTGAAACGCCGCCCGCAACTCCCTCCTCCGCCCTTATTTACATTCGGGCATCGGAAGGGCAAGAAGTAATTTTAGAAAACTACTCGCTCTTCCGTAGCTCTAGCGTAAGCTGGAGCGAAGGAGAGCCGCCCTAGCTCAACGGCAGAGCAGCTGTTTTGTAAACAGCAGGTTCTCGGTTCAAGTCCGAGGGGCGGCTTATCAATTTTAGCGACTTGACTTCATGTGGGACCGGGCGAGTCCCTTGGCAAGAAAGTCGACGAGACCCAGAGTTTAAACGTGTTTGATGGTCTGGGCTACCGGTTTCAGGTTTCAGGATATAGGCGCGCGGCCTTGCCTAAATCTAGGTTGGCTGATATATTAATGGCAGTTTAGGTAGTTATATGTTAGATACGTTACGTATGTCCACATAGTCCCAAACACGTAAGACGATTTAGGACATTTCTTGATTTACAAATAAAAATGAAAATGGGTCGGTACCAAAGTGGTCAACTGGGCGTGGCTGTAGACCACGTGACGTGAGTCTTCGGGGGTTCGAATCCCTCCCGGCCCACCAAGTTCCGCGCAATGGCTTAAGGCCATTGCAAGAAACTTTGACGAGGGAGTCGAACACGAAGTTCAGACGGAGTGCGACGACGTTTAATTCTATTTATGATTGAACGTATTGTTCTTGAAAAACTGTATAAACAAGGCCTGTCTTTGCATGAAATCGCCGATAAACATGGCATTAGTTGTAGTCAGGTTGTTTATTGGGCCCGTAAATATAACTTGCCCAGACGTTCTCATAGTGAAGCAACTTATCTAAAGAGAAATCCCGCGGGCGACCCGTTTCGTTTAAGACACGCCTATTCCGTGAAGGATGCCTTCTTGGAGGGGCTTGGTTTGGGGCTGTATTGGGGCGAGGGCAATAAGAAGAATCGTGAGGCGATACGGCTTGGCAATACAAACGCACGGCTTGTTAAGAAATTCATTGAGTTTTTGACAAGGAACTATCAGATTGATAAAAAGAGATTAAGATTTGGCGTTCAGATTTTTAGTGACACTTCGCCGGAATTAGCCCTTCAGTATTGGCAAAAAGAGTTAGGATTCCCTCAAAGCCATTTTCAAAAAGTAGTTGTGACACGGGCCCGAAGTATCGGCACATATAAAGAAAAATCAAAGTATGGCGTTTTGACAGTTTATTATTGTAACAAAAAACTTCGCGATATCATTAATCATAAGATTGAAAATCTATAGCAACCCGTCTATTATATTGAACAGCACGCCGATGTAGCTCAGATGGCAGAGCAACTCCATGGTTTTGTTGAAAGCAAACAAGGCCTACCCCAGAGGAAACTCTTGGGCAAAACCCGAATAACGGTTAATAGCCCGCAAGGGCCAAGACCGTAGCCGGCACGAGTCGGCTCGAACGACTGACAAGGGCAGCTAAACCGCGCGGCGGCACGCTGAAGATACAGTCTAACCCTCATATAAGCTTGGCGAAATTGAGGTACTAGTGAAGGAGTAGGTCGTCGGTTCAATTCCGACCATCGGCTTATGCCCAGTAGTGAGTGTCGACTGCCGCTTCGCGGCGATCAAATTTCTCCTTAGGACATGCGCAAAATTTATAATAATTTACCCTGTTTATAATAGAGTGAGACAATGAGTCGAGTTTCTACTACTGGGTATGGAAATTAACAACCGACCAATCAGCGAAAAAACCATTAAAGGCGTGATCGCGCTGGTGATTTTACTGGCCGCGGTGTATGTTTTTGGGTATTTACAGCCAGCCGTAGCGCCCGGTAAAGAGGCCGAATTGACCGGCGTGGCGGGGGATTTGGCCCCGGCCGAAACCTTGGCCGAGCCCGAGGTCACGCTCACTAAAGCCGAAGTACCGGCCGACGTTTCAAAATTCATGTCCGAACTTAAGGCATTTTTTCCGGAGGCATTAAATGAATTGATGCCGGGAACGGGCGAGGTGGTACTGGGTCGGGTTTGGTTTGTGTCGCGTGAATATAGCTACGTGGAGTTTACCCGCGGCCGCCAGAAGGCCCGGGCCTTGGTTGAGGCCTCGGGCGGCGATTTGCCAATGTTCAAGGTTTTAGGGTATTTTTTACCCGGGGATAACGACTGGGTGTTGGAGCAGGGGCAGGACCGGCTTTTTACCGAAGCGGCTTGGGTGCTTTACGAATACGATGCCACGGTTAAAGATTGGGTTTTAAGAAATTAATTATTGTTAATAGACATTTATGAGCCAAGACCGATTGATTAAACTGCGGTGCGGCGCGTGCAAGCAGATCAACTACTACAGCGAGAAGAACAAGAAAACCACTACCACTAAGATCAAGATTTCGAAATTCTGCAAAAAGTGTCAGAAGCACACCGAGCACACTGAGGCGCGCAAATAGTTTGAGCCGTACTATCCATGCGACGGACAATCGCTTTTTTAGGGGGACTGGGAACCAGCATACTTTTGGGCTTGCTGGTTTTTGGGTTATTTTTCATTTACTCGGTCTATACGCCCCGCGGCGCCACGGCCCATAGCACCGCGAGCTTTACCATTAATCGCGGCGAGAGCGTACGCCAAATTGCCGGTCGCCTCAAAGACGCTCAAATTATTGAACACCCGTTGTTTTTTTACCTCTATACTCTCAAGCGCGGCATCAGCCAGCAACTTCAGGCCGGAACCTACGAAATCCCGTCACAGGCCTCGTTAGCCGAAGTGGCTTTAATGTTCGCCAATGGCGCGACTGTCCCGACCGACCTGACCGTGACTTTTCCTGAAGGCCTGACCATCGCCCAAATTAAAGACCGCCTGCGGGAGCAGAATTTACCGGCCGACAATCAAGATTTAGCCAGCTTATTACTGGATCAAGTCGTTGCGGCCGAAAACCCCCTGCTGGCCATTTTGCCGGCTCAAATGCCGCTAGAGGGCCTTTTGTTCCCAGATACTTACCGCTTGGCTCCCGACGCCACGGCCCAAGACATCGCCGCCCGGTTGGTGGCTCATTTTGCGGAACGCGTCGCGCCCTATTTAACCAACGCCGGCGAGTATTCGTTTAAAGATATTTTAATTATGGCCTCGCTTTTGGAGCGCGAGGTTAAAACCGCCAAAGACAAAAAAATGGTGGCCGGGATTTTGTGGCGCCGCCTTAAGGCCGGTATGCCCTTGCAGGTAGACGCGACCGTGCTTTACGCCATGGCTCAAGCGGGGCAGGGTGGCGCCATAAACTTGCAAATTGACTCGGCCTACAATACTTATCGCCAGCCGGGCCTACCGCCCGGGCCCATCAGCAATCCGGGCCTTGAGAGCATGATTGCCGCGCGCGAGCCCATGGCCTCGGCCTACTGGTATTATTTATCGGCTAGCGACGGCACCACCATTTACTCCAAGACCTTCGACGAGCACATCAAAGCCAAGCGGCGGTATTTGCAGTAGAGTGGCTCGTTGTAGACAATCTCGCTTGGACATGTTATCTTTATGTGTTAAAATAAACGCATATGCAGAAAACCGTTCAAAAAATAAAGTCGTACTTGGTAACGCACGATCGCGCCCAAGATAAAATTAGCGACCTGGTTATTGAATTAAGGGCTCGGGGTGTAAGCTTTGATGTTAAATTAGTGAACGATGAGGGCCGGAAGTATTACTATGCCCAGTCGGTCAATTACCCTCGGGGCCATATTTCAGCGACCGGCCGCGATATGCGGGAACTGGAGAGCGAATTAAGGGACGCGATTTTTACGGCTTTTGAAGTGCCGGCGCGCTATTGCAACGACAACCTGATCTCATTTAACCCGCCGTTGGCCAAAACCCAAAAGGCGGCAGAGCGGCAGCAGATCTATTAGGCCATACCTGCTCGGTGATGCGCGACCCGCCGGACTCGGCATGCGCTGACCGGCCGTATCAAACCGCGGTCCAGATTATTCTGGGCCTAAGCCCCCAGAGCGCGCCGTTTGCCACCCAAGAAACGGATCTTAATGGCAATTACCGATTTATGATCCCGCCGGGCCAATACAGCGTGCAGGCGGTGGGCAAAAATTCTTTTCCGGCTTGCTCAACTCAAGAGATCGCTATTGAGCCGGCTATGATTAAAACGCTCAACCTCGTCTGCGACACGGGGATAAGGTAGGCCGTCTAGTTATTCACGATTTTGGGCTTAAATTCGTGAATAACCTACAAAAAACAGAGGTCATTCACGATTTTATTGCAAAAATCGTGAATACGTGCTAAACTGGGGATATGATTAAAGTGACCGCGATAGAGAAGAAAATCTTTGCCCTAAGGGAGCGCTATTTTAATACCGCGCCGGGTAAAGAGGCGCTTATTAAGCTAATTACCGAGTCGGAAGTGGCCGAGCAGGTCTACAATTCAAATGCTATAGAAAACAGCACGCTTTCGCTTGAAGAGACCGAGAAAATCTTGCTTCAAATTAATCTTGACCGCTATATCAGCGAGCGGGAGCTTTTTGAGGCCAAAAATTTGGCTCGCGTGGTGGCATATATTCAACAGCGCGCGAAAGAGCAGGGACTCACGCTTGAGGTCATGCTTCACCTGCATAAAATGCTGCTGACCGGTATCCGCGATGATGTGGCCGGGCGGTTCAGGCAGGACAACGAATTTGTTCGCGTGGGGAGCCATATCGCGCCCAACCCTAAAGAGATTATTGAGCGGCTTAATAGAATGCTGGTTGAATACAACGCGCGGCAACCCGAAAGCATTATTAAACGCATAGCCAAGCTTCATTTGTCTTTTGAGTATACGCACCCGTTTATTGATGGTAATGGCCGGATTGGCCGGGTGCTTAATAATTATCTATTAATACGCGAGGGGTTTGTGCCCATTAATATTAAATTTATTGACCGCGCCAAATATTATGACGCTTTTGAGGCATTTGAAACCCAAAGCAAAACAGCGCTCATGGAGCTTATTGTGGGGCGGGCTTTAAGTAATAGCTACTATAAGCGGCTGGCTTATTTAGAGGGTAAAAAAATTATTACCTTAGCCGAGTATGCCAAAAGTCAAAATCTTTCGCACTCAAATTTATTAAACAAGGCCAATAGGCAGACCATTGAGGCCTTTCTGGAAAAAGGTGTTTGGAAAATTGGAATTTAGACGTAAAACAATTTGCAGAATCGTTCAGGTTGGGGATATACTTGGACGATATGAAAAAGGACTTTCTAAAGTGGCACAAGGTCAAGTCGCTCATTCATGAAAGCTCGGGCCTGGCCATGTTTCAGGAGCGCGAGGTTTGGTGGTGTTCACTAAACGAGGACATTTTCAAGCAATTACTTAAAGCCGTAGCCGCAGTAAATTTTAGCACCCCTAAAAAATAGTTCTCCCCCGTCGCAAGGACGGGGGCAGGCCGAAGCCGTTTGTATCCATATATTATCAAATTTATCGCTCAAGGTTAAATTTATCAACATGAAAATCGCCGAAGGGTCAAAAAACAAAAGCCGGGTCATTAAAAAGCGCGTTGACAAGACGTGCGCGGTTTGCGGCCGGGCGATTCGCGTCATTGTTTATACCGACGGCCACTGCCGCGGCGGCCATTACTTCGGCAAGGCGCCGCTTTATACCAATAAAGAGCTAGCTCGGGTCAGAAAACTTGGCATTACTAAGAAAAAA
>Ga0209541_10018563_pt1 | contig 10058 bp, 12 predicted proteins | sample RifCSPlowO2_01_FD_184027 | JGI IMG/M metagenome (GOLD analysis project Ga0209541, IMG submission 184027) | Groundwater microbial communities from Rifle, Colorado - Rifle CSP2_plank lowO2_0.1 (SPAdes) (version 2) | ecosystem: Environmental > Aquatic > Deep subsurface > Groundwater | place...
CCTGGAGTTACCGGACCCGGGGTTACTGGAGGTGTTACCGGAGCAGGTGCAACCGCTAACATTGAACTATACTTGGCGCGCGAAATTGCGCCGAAATATCCGGCCGCCGGAGATACTCCGTTAGCTGCCTGCCATGCGGCAACAGCTGACTTCGTAATAGAACCGAAATATCCGGTTGCGCCGCCCGAGTAAGTGAAATGTCCGGTTGATGTCAAATAATTTTGTAAGCATGTTACATCATCACCGCGCACGCCCATAGTGAGGTCGCGAGTGAAACTGCATCCGCCCGCAGGCGCGGCTGGCACGCCCTGAAGGGCCTGTATCTGCACTTGGAGAGCTGCGATTTGCGCGAGCAACTGCTGAATAACCTCATCGGTTGTTTGAGCCGAGGTTACCGGCGCAAATACTGCCGCTCCGACAATGGCGACCGCCGTAACGATTGTCGCCACTTTAAGTTTTATGTTCATAGATTTTATTAATTATGTTTGAAACCCTTTCTTTCTTCCCTGCGTTGCAAAGAATGAAAGGAGGGCTTCGTGGCTGGAGCGCTCATCTTTTTTTATCTTCGACGATTAGATAAATTGGTGAGCGCTTTTTTATTACATACTAATTAATATTAATTTTGCTGGAGTCAATCCTTCGAATCAGTTACCAGTAACTGGCAACTGATTCACCGACCGGACTTTGAAGCTCCATCTTAATTCATACACTAATTCCGTTTATTATTCGCGTCTATTTCAGTTTTCAAAGTACTCTCCGCTAACTTACCGTTATTTTCATTTACAACCCGAATCTTGCCCACGTAGTAATAATCTATCCATGCTACACGATCAGGATTCAAATTGCAAATCATCTAACTTTATATGCTCAAAACAGCCAAAAAATGGCTTCCTTTTCAGAACTTTTTAGTACACCCAAACATACTTATATTCATATTATATATCCTCGGATAACCCATGCAAATTTACTTATCCACACCTAAAACACGAACAGCGCCAACAGTAACGAACAGCACTAACAGGACTGTTCGCGCTGTTCGCGATAAAACTGTTCGTGCTGTTAGCGTATTTTCAGGGACTTCAAGTATTTTCTGAATTCCTGCCCTATTTCCGGATGTTTTAGCCCAAAATTCACCACCGCCCGCATAAACCCGGATTTATCGCCGCAATCATAATATTCGCCTTTTACTTCATATCCATAAAGCTTGCCGCCGTTTTTCACATATTTATCAACCGCATCCGTAATATATATTTCGCCGTTCGGAGCCGGTTTGGTCTTGGCAAGATAGTTAAAAATAGGCGGGGTCAGGATATATTTTACGATAATCATTAAATCCGAAGGTGCTGACGCCGGATCGGGTTTTTCCACCAAACCCTCTATTCTCCAAGTGCGCGGAGCAATCTTTTTACCCTTAATTATCCCATATTTATGGACATCCTTTCGGTCAATACGGCGCAGAGCCACAACCGGAGCATGATATTTAGAAAACACACGCATCAGTTGGGCAAGAGCCGGGGGCTTAGCGTCAATTATATCATCCCCAGACATTACGGCAACCGGCTCATTTCCAAGCAAAGGATACGCTTGTAAAATAGCGTCTCCTATGCCTTTGGGCTCTTTTTGGCGCACAAACGCAAAAAAAGCCATGGAAGATATGCGGCGAATTGCTTTGGCAAGATCAGCTTTGCCGCGCGATTCAAGAAATGCTTCAAGCTCGGCGGCATAATCAAAATGATCCTCAATGGCGCGCTTGGCTCTTCCGGTAACAATTATCACCTCTTTAATACCGGATGCCACCGCCTCTTCCACCAGATACTGAATAACCGGCTTATCCACAATAGGCAACATTTCTTTAGGCTGGGCTTTGGTGGCAGGCAAAAATCTTGTTCCAAATCCTCCTACTGGAATTATGACTTTTTGGATGTTACTCATAATTGGCTACGAAATACGAATATATTTATCAGACATATTCATGTCCGATATATCTATCAGACATTACTCAAGGAATACACTGTCCATCTCTTTTCTCCATCTTTTTTAAGTATATTCTTTCCCACCAGATCCTGCAGGTCGCGCTGAATGGTCTTGGAGCTGACATTATTGAATGCCGTATAAAAATCACTGATTTTGGCTTGCGAAGAACCTTTCAAATGCTCAACAATTTGCTTCTGACGGTCGCTTATTACATCAGAAATGCCTGTGAATCCGCCGATATAGGTTTTTTCCTCCTTTTTTGCATCAATATGAATATTGGCGGACTCGCTCTTTTCTTTTTTCTCTTTTGGTCCGGCCGCCAAGACCTCATCGGTGGGAACGAATTCTTCCCAAGTTGGAAGCGTTTCCGGAGTAATTTTGGATGGGTTTTTTTCTATATTTTTAGGTACTGCTTCTTCGTGACGGTTCACCTCCAACTCGTGGTCAACCCCGTTAGAGATGCGGAATGAATTGATGCCGATAGGAGCACGCTTGATTGCGGAGTTATTTTCACTTGGTGTTTTGATGTTGACCAAATCTCTAACGGGGTCAAAAAAATCGGCGAAAAACTGATATTCCCGCTCCAGCACCGCAATATTAATAGGCCTCACTAATTTTAAGGAACGCGCGATTTCCAAGTATCCCTTTATCGCTTCAATCCGTCCCAAAATCGCCACGGCCCCGTTGCTATTTAAATCCCCGTAGGTATATTCGGTAACCCGGCTGAAAATCTCATTGGCTTTCTCACGCAGGGATTTTCGCAAAACCTCACCCTTAGGGAAAAAATCCGTGACGCGATAAAGCGCCAAAGTCAGATCAAATATTTTTCGCTGCAGTTCCGAAAAGTTTCTTTGGACGTCCATAAGAAATAATTGTATTTCAAAGATGAGCTTCGGTCAATATTGACATATGTGCAACACTCGGTGTTGAACATTTAGGGCATGACTCCCATTTCCCGCAGGGCGTCCTGATACGCGCGCAGGGCATTAATGATGATTTCTTTGGTATGCTCGGTTACAGGGTCATGAGCAATGGCGTTGCGCAGCCGATGCGCGGACCAGACGCGATCCAACGACGGCATTGTCGCAGGATCCAAAATTTTCAGGCGATCCGCCATGCCTTCTCCTTGATACCCTTTGTGCTGTAAAATATCATCCAAAATCGCATCCGCGCGCAAAATCGCCATATTCCAGTCCGAGGGATTGGCAGAATTAGCAAGTTCGCGAATCCGCTCCCAATTAGACGCGACTTCGCTTTGCTGGGATACAACATGAATTTCCGGCGCTTTGGGCGGAAGAATGACGGGCGTCATATAAAGATTAAAATATTTATAAAGAACCGTAATGGCAAACGCCATAAGCAATAAATCAAAAAGGATAAACACGAGCATGGGATAAAAGAGCATTGCCTTGAAATTTTGCGATCCCAGCCATTCCAGAACTCCACCATATCCTTGAAGCAATTGATTGGCTGAAATTCCCAAAACCGCGGCCACAATCAACGCCACCATAAATGCCAAACCAATGTCCATTGAGGTATTGGTTAATTTTTCATCAGATCTTGGATTAGTGCGGGGAGGCATAGTGCCACTCGGAAAGATACGTTTGAAAACCTTCGCGAAATCCCGCCGAGATTTCGCTCATCACGGGTTGGCCTCGCTCTTTTCGCTTCTCGAAAATCCATGGCCGCCCCGCCTGCCTTACGCCTATATACAGAGCCAAGAGATAAACTGAATCTCTTCTATGCTTCAAGTTATATCGTAACTTATGGACAGGCTTATGGCGGGCAGGTCGGCCTCCCAGTGTTTTCAAACGCATCTCTCCTCGCTTAATGAATTTTTCTTAATGCAATTTTATAATTTTCTCCGTTTCTTTTGCTATCCCCAGCAATTTCTCTTCTTCAAACCATTTTCCGATAAATTGGAGTCCCACCGGCAATTTCTTCCCTTCTCGTTCCACGCATCCGGCCGGAATGGAAATGGCAGGCACTCCGGCAAGATTTACCGCCACCGTATAAATATCCGCCAAATACATTTGCAAAGGATCATCCGCGCGCTCGCCCAGATGAAACGCCGGAGTCGGAGTGGTGGGACCGGCAATAATATCTACCGCATCCAAAGCGTGTTCAAAATCCTGCCGTATGAGGCGCCGTACTTTTTGAGCTTTAACATAGTACGCATCGTAATATCCGGCCGAAAGCGTATAGGTACCGAGCATAATGCGGCGTTTGACCTCCGCCCCAAAACCAAAGGCACGCGATTTGGCATACACATCATACAAGTTACTAATTGATAGCTGATGGCTGGTAACTGCGCTAACGCCATAACGAATGCCGTCAAACCGCGCTAAATTCGCCGAGACCTCGGAAGGCACTACAATATAATAGGTAGGCAGGGCGTATTCGGAATGCGGCAAAGAGATCTCTTTAATTATAGCTCCGGCTTGCTCCATTTTTCCAACCGCATTTTCTATGACTCTTTTTACCTCGCTCTCAAGTCCTTTCCCAAAATATTCTTTAGGAATGCCGACCCGAACGCCGTTAAGTTTATAGTTTATAGTTGGTAGTTTGTAGTTATCTTTGACCGCGGTTGAATCAAAATCGTCTTTTCCTTTGATCGCATCAAATAAAATAGCCGCATCCTCAACTGATTTCGCCAGAGGGCCGATTTGATCAAGAGAGGATGCCATGGCAATTAAACCGTGGCGTGAAACCGCTCCATATGTGGGTTTAAGTCCCACAATCCCGCAAAAAGACGCGGGCTGACGGATTGAACCTCCAGTATCCGAACCTAAAGCCGCAACACAAAGGTTGGCCGCAACTGCAGCTGCAGATCCGCCGGACGACCCTCCAGGTATGCGGGAAATATCATTAGGATTTTTAGTTGATACATATGCAGAATTTTCTGTGGAAGAGCCCATGGCAAATTCATCCAAATTGGCCTTGCCCAAAAAAATCGCGCCCTGCTTTTTTAGCTTACGGATGACTGTGGCATTGTAATTTGCCACGTAATTTTCAAGAATCTTAGATCCGGCGGTGCACCGTTTACCCTCAATCAATATATTATCTTTGATTGCCAGAGGAATTCCAAAAAGCGGCGGGAGTTTTATTCGCTCTTCGTGATTCGCGGCACCGAGTATCTCATCCGCTTTTTTGGCCTCATCCAGCGCGTCGTCAAAAACTTCAAGATACGCATGCAATTCGCTGTTTTTTTCTTTAATCGCGCGCAAACAATCCAAAACCAGCTCGGTTACGGTAAAGTTCTTTTTTCGAATTCCTTCCGCCGCCTCCGTGATTGTTAATTCATTTAATTTCAAGCTTGTAGTTTGTGGTTTGTAGTTTATAGTTTATAGTTTATAGTTTGGTAACTACAAACCACAAACTATAAACTATTCAAACACTGCCTTCACCCTCACATATCCTCTTTCTTTCTCCGGCGCCGCGTCCAATAACGCCGCTTCTTTCCCTTGCAAGTCATTATCAATCTGCTCATCTTTACGCATCACATTTTCCAATAATGTGCCTCCGGTCAAGGGTTGCACGTTTTCCGTATCAACTTCATTCAATTTTTCCACAAATCCCAAAATAGCCGAAAGTTCTTTTTCAAATTTCGTTTCTTCTTCGGGCGTTAATTCAATCCGAGCCAAATGCGCGATATGTTGGACATCTTTTATATTAATTGACATATAGGATCAAATCCTTTTATAAATCTTATCATGGTGGGCAAAATCCACCAAGAGAACTGATTCACCCGCAATCTCATATATCAACACGAAAGAACCGACGTGCACACGCCGGTTATTTTTTAAATTGTGCCGCAGAGGTTTGCCGATTTCCGGATTTTCTAAAACCTTTTCAACTGACCTCTCTACTCTTGTTAAAAGCGCTCGGTCTTGTTGCTTTAATTTCTTTAAAGCCTGCCGCGCTTCTTGAGAAATCTCAAGTTTGTAACGCATAATCTATTCATTTCAAATCTCGCTAAAGATTTCTGAAAAAATTTTTTAATTCCTTTTTTGTGCGAATCGCGGTAATACCCTTTCCGCCCCGCATATTGTGGCGGATTTGATCAATTCGCTGCAAATAATCCGGACGTATTTCCAGTTCTTCTTCCGTCTTGTTTCCAATAACTGCGTAAAAAAACGCCTCCAGCTTAGATTGCCGCTCTTTTAACTCATTAAGTTGCCGTTCAATAGTCGCGATGGTCATGTTTTAATAATATCATCCTAACTGATAAGTTTCAAGAATTCTTTTTCCTCAATGACTTTCACTCTAATTTTTTCCGCTTTCGCCAATTTGGATCCCGGATCGCTTCCTGCTACCAGGTAGGAAGTTTTTTTACTGACCGATTCGGAAATATCTCCGCCCAACTCCCGGATACGCGCTTTGGCTTCGTCCCGCGACACGGATGCAAGCCCTCCGGTCAAAACAAATGTTAATCCTCTAAGTTTATAATTTTTAGCTTGTAGCTTGTGGGGCTTGGGTTTTACGCCTACTTTCAATATTTTTTTAACCAATTTTTTATTCCGTTGTTCCTGAAACCATTCATAAATACTCTTGGCCACAACCGGGCCTATATTCGAAATAGCATTCAAATCAGCAAAGGATGCCGCCTCTAACTTACTAAGCGTACCAAAATTCTCGGCCAAATCAATCGCGGTCTCTTCCCCCGCATGTAAAATTCCCAGGGCATAAATAAAACGCGGCAATTCGATTTCTTTTTTTTCATGGATTGAGCGGATTAAATTTTCGGCGGATTTTTCGGCAAATCGCTCCAAAGATGTAATGTCTGATTCTTTAAGTAAAAATAAATCCGCCGGGTCGCGAACTAAACCCTCCTCAAGCAAGCGATCAATAATTTTAGGTCCCAGCCCCTGAATATCAAAAGCGTGTTTGGAAACAAAATGATAGAATTTTTCATGCATTACCAATTCGCACTTTTCCGGATGCAGAATTTTATGCGCGGCCTCGCCCGGCCGCCGCACAACTTTCTGCCCGCAAAACATACGCGGCATACGGAATTCCCGGCTGGGTTTGGGCCGCAAATTTTTAAATACCCTTACGATGTCCGGAATCACATCTCCGGCTCTTTGCACAATAACCGTATCCCCAACCCGCACATCCAGGCGTGATATTTCATCAATATTATGTAGCGTGGCGCGGGAAACCGTAACTCCCCCGACATCCACGGGTTTTAACACCGCCACCGGAGTAAGCACTCCGGTCCGGCCGATTTGCACGACTATATCCTCCACCACCGTGGTCGCTTCTTGGCCGGGAAATTTCAAAGCCACCGCGCCCCGCGGAGCTTTACCAACCACGCCCAGCCGCTCAAAAAGTACGCCATCATTTATCTGCGCCACCACTCCGTCAATCAAAAACGGAAGGCGCTCTCTTTTTTCTCCGATTTCGGCAAAAAATTTCATTACCTCTGCCAAATTTCGGCAGCGCATCGCCAACTCCACCCCGTTAGAGATGCGGAATGATCTGACGCCGACTAAATTACCCTTGATTGCGGAATTGTTTTCGCTTGCTGCTTCAATTTTGACTAATTCTCTAACGGGGCAAGGTGTCTTAAACCCGAAAAGATTGACAATCAGATGATCCTCCTCGTGAGTTTTTTGCCCAAGATCCGTAACCAGATCATAGGCAAAAAAATCCAGACGGCGCGAGGCCGTAACTTTGGAATCCAGCTGCCTTACGGATCCGGCAGCGATATTGCGGGGATTGGCAAAAGCCGGCAATCCTTTTTTTTGCTGTTCATGATTGACCGCCGCAAACGCTTTTTTTGTCATATAAACCTCGCCCCGCACTTCAAGAATTTTAGGAATTCGGGAAACAGCCGCTCGCACCAGCGGAAATTTCTTAAAAATATTCTTTACTTCTTTTTCTTCCGCAAATTCCCGCGGATCATGCAAACGCAAAGGGATTGACTCAACGGTCTTTAAATTTTCCGTAACATCCTCGCCCGTAACTCCGTCCCCGCGCGTAGAGCCGGTTTTAAAAATTCCGTTCTCATAAATTAAGGATACGGCAAATCCATCCACCTTGATTTCCGCGAAATATTCTAAGTTTGTAGTTTGTAGTTTGTAGTTTGTAGTTAATTTCTTAATTCTTTCTTCCCAATCCTTTAATTCCTCCTCCGAAAATACGTCATTCAAAGAAAGCATGGACGCGCCATGCTTTACTTTTTTAAATCCGGGCAAAGGATGCCCGCCTACGCGCCGGGTTGGAGAATCCGGAGCTATGAGCTCCGGAAAATTCTCTTCCAATCTGGCAAGTTCATGCTTTAACGAATCATTCGCCGCATCCGAAATTTCCTGCCGATCCAGAACATGATAAAGATAGCGGTGATAATTTATTTCTTTACGGAGTTTTTGAATTCTTTCTTTAGCTGTATTTTTATCCATAGAGCACTAACAGCGCAAACAGCTTTACGAACAGCGCGAACAGAAAAACATAAATTGTTAGTGCTGTTCGTTACTGTTAGTGCTGTTCGTGTTTAATAGGTAACCCTAAACGCCCTTTTTACCCCGCGCGTCGGGTTATTGCATAAATACCACCCAACCACGCTGATTTGCGTAAGTGGACCGAATTTAATAACCGCCATATCATAACACGCGCCGGAACTTAAAGTCCGATTTTCCACATAGCCGTTGGCAAGCGGAGCCACATTTCTATCGCGATAAACCGAACGCTCTACTCCGTGGTCAGACGCATTTATGGCCTGGAACGAGTTCTCCACTGCGCCGGTAATCAAAATCTCGCCGTAAAGCACGTTAAATACGCCGATGCTGATAGAAAATACGGCGGTCAGGATGAAAACAGTGAGCAACAACGCAATGCCTTCTTTTTTTTTGAATAAATTTTTATTCATACCCACAATGTTTTATTAAATCAAAAAGGGTTCAAAACTCACAAAACACAGGAACCAAAGCACAAATAAGAACTAAAATTCCAAATTCACCTAATTCCTAATTCACCTAATAAAATTTCTAAGGCCTAAATTCTTAATTTCTTTATTGGACATTTTATTAGAAATTAGACAATTAGGTAATTAGAAATTTAGCTAAATGGGTTTTGTGCATATCTGGGTTTTGTGAGTTTTTATAAATCTCTCAACCTCTGCGACATGGTGGTCTGAATATTTAACACCGACTGCAGTTGAGTTTTAACTCCCCTTGAGCGCGCGCGCAGTATTATCCTAACCCAGGGCTGGCCGTCGGATGCGCCCGGAGTTTGGCCGAACAAATCAAAACGCAATCTCTCCACCGCCATATTGTCCGTATCGGTAAATGGCGTTACTATCGAAGGATTAGAACAATCGGACGCGGAAAATGATCCCTGCTTTACGCGCATGATGGTATCGGGCGCGCCATTATTGTCGGTATCATACAAAAAATAAGTGCGCGGCTGGGGAAAACCCTGATTCCAGTGAGTAAAACTTAACTCCGAATTAAGAGGAACCCGCGCGGCGCCGCAGGCGGTTCTTCCCTTGGTTGTCGTCTGATACAGCGCTCCGGTCCTGATTTCGCGGGAAAAAAGTTCCAAAGTAAAGCGAATATTATCCTGCATAAGCAGGACGGTTCCAACTTTTTCCCGCGCATTTTGCACCGAAATCATAATGCCCGCCGCCATCATTATGATAACGGAAAAAATGGAAAGGGAAATAAGCATCTCCAACAAAGTAAAACCTTTCTTAAATTCAAAATGCAAAATGCAAAAATCAAAATTAGGGTATCGCTTCGCGATAGATTTGATATACGTTAATTTTGAATTTTGAATTGTCATTTTAACTTTTGATTTTTTCAAAACCAGTCCCCAAAAGTGATGCGGACTCGGCTATTTTAATTTCAGACAATGGGAGGCGCGGTTTGCTTGGCTCTTCCGACCGAAGTCGGGAGAAAACCGCGCCGACCCTTAGTGAGGACGCCGCAGGAGCGGCCGAATCGTGTCTGAAATTAAAATAACCGAGAAAACCGCATCAACGCCAATTATACAACCTCTGCTCCAGGCGGGTTGATTTCAATATGCCGTTCTCGGTCCAGGCCACAACCGAGATTACATCCATCTGACTAGCAGATGGAATA
>Ga0209541_10018565_pt1 | contig 10056 bp, 5 predicted proteins | sample RifCSPlowO2_01_FD_184027 | JGI IMG/M metagenome (GOLD analysis project Ga0209541, IMG submission 184027) | Groundwater microbial communities from Rifle, Colorado - Rifle CSP2_plank lowO2_0.1 (SPAdes) (version 2) | ecosystem: Environmental > Aquatic > Deep subsurface > Groundwater | place: Rifle...
GTTCGAGCTTGCGCGGACAAAACCAATGCTGCCTCGACTGGCACCATTGCTGAATCAAATGAGGGAGATAACTGTAGCGCATGGACGAATGTGGTGGTTGGCACTTCCTGCACTAATGTAACTAACGTCAGAGTTTTAGTTCACTCTGGTCTTCAGAGCTACAGTCGAATAGTAGAGCTGGAAGCGTGGGGCGGAGGCGGTGGAACAGACAACTTTGCTTTATCTGGCACAGCTAGCGCTTCTAGTCAATTTTCCGCGAACTTCCCTGCAACTAGCGCAATCAATGGAGACAAAAGAGGTGTTGGTTGGGGTGGAGGGACTGGAGGTTGGAATGATAGCACAGCAAATGTCTGGGATGACTGGCTCGGTGTTGCCTTCTCCAGTCCCAAAAATCTTAATGCAATAAATGTCTATACTTTATCTGATAGTGTTACCCTACCAAGCGATCCCTCTCCCACTGATACCTTCAGCCAATACGGTATAACAAATTTTGATGTTCAAACTTCTGCTAACAATGGATCAAGCTGGACGACAATACCAGGCGGAAGCGTAACAGGTAACAATTTAATCTGGAGAAATTTTGCTTGTGGCCCCACCCCCAACCTCATTGCTGCTAGTCCCTCCCCAAGCACTGCCACAGTCGGTGTTGCCCAAACATTCTCTTCCACAATCACAAATAATGGCACTGCTGGAACTGGAGCTAGTTTTAGTAATTTCTTCCAAAGAGCAACTGCGGCCAATGGCGGGGGAACGATCACTGCCTTTACATCTACTACAATGACAGCTCTTGCTAACGGCGCAAGCAATACAGCAACTTCTCCTTCTTACACTTTCCCATCTGCTGGCACATATTCAGTTCGAGCTTGCGCGGACAAAACCAATGCTGCCTCGACTGGCACCATTGCTGAATCAAATGAGGGAGATAACTGTAGCGCATGGACGAATGTGGTGGTTGGCACTTCCTGCTCTGTATCTGTAAATATCACCAGTCCTGCTGAAGGAAGTAATAGTTTAAATTCCAATATTCCTATAAATTGGACCACTACCGGTTCAGGCTTGAATTGTTTAATGTGGTTCACTGAAGGCGGACCTCAAATGCCTTATACTTCCTGCCCTAGTGGCGCCAACACTACTCAATTGTCCTACGTGCATATGCCGATTATCTCCGGACGAGTTTTGGCAATGGATTTTGTTGAAAATGCTGGCATCACAACTTATGATCGAAGCGCTAACGGTAATAACGGTACTCTTGTAAATGCCACATGGACAACGTCGGGCAAATACGGGAAGGCCCTAAACTTTAATGGTATTAATGGGTATGTGAATTTAGGCACTAATGCTAGTTTGAGACCATCAGGCGCATTTTCTGCTGTTGCGTGGATTAATGCTAATGCAAGTCAGGTGTTATACCCCCAAATTGTAAGTTCTGGTGATAGTAGTGGGATCGCTGGCTGGAATCTTTATTTACAAAATGGCGCCAATCAAGGCGCAGCCGCTTTTATTGTCAAAGAAGGTAGTAATGCCTGGGGCAATTGTTACGCTCTAGGCACTAGTAACTTAAAAGGCGCGGGCTGGAAATTTGTAGTTGGGGTCTACGATGGGGTGACTGCTAAGATTTACGTGGATGGAGTCCCACAAACTACCGATGCTTGTCAAAATCAGTCCATTAACTATGGTACATCTCCTAGCGCTGAAATCGGACGCAAAATTCAAGCTCAAGCTAGCACTTATTTTAATGGAACTATTGACGAAGTTGCGGTTTACAACCGCGCGCTTACAGCTACTGAAATTGGCAATATGTATAATGATACCGCTTTCAATGGAGCGCATACTTTAAATATTAGAGCTACAGATTCTTCCGCTCAGACAGCGACTGATTCAAATAACTTTACTATTAGTGTTGCTCCTATGTCTGGTACTCTTACTCCAGCATCTCCTTCATGTATTATTGCTTCAGGGGCAAGTACTTGTAATATTAATTACTCTTGGACTACCACTAATCCTGTCGCTACTTCTGCTGTCACAAGTGATACTAACAATAGTGGTGCCAGTTCTCCAAACTTTAATGTAGCCAATGGAAACAATGGTGGTCCTGCAGCTTTCATTATTCCATATGGTGGTAGAACTTTTTATCTTTACAATAACACAGTGTTGCTTGCTCAAAGTACTATTGCTGCAGGTTCTGTAACATGTACAGGGGGTACTACTTGGAATGGAAGCATTTGCGCAGTAAATCCTATAACAGTTTCCCTTGGCGCTAATCCAACTTCCATGGCACTACCTACAAATGCAACCACCTTGTCTTGGGTAACCACAGGCAATCCGACGAGTTGTACAGCATCTGGCTGGTGGAGCGGAGCAAAAACAGTCAGTGGAGGATCTGAAAACAGAACAGGTTTGAATCCGGGAGTCTATACTTATGTTATTACTTGTTCAAAAGCTGGTACACCGAATGCGGTGTCAACAGTTGAAGTGACAGTCTTGAGTGCGCCAACTGTAACTTTTAATGCTACCCCGACAAGTATATTCACAGGTAACTCAACGACGCTTACTTGGTCTTCAAGCGCGGGATCCTGTACGGGAACAAATTTCAGTACTGGGGGAGCTACATCTGGCAGTGTTTCAGTAAGTCCAACCTCTACTATTACCTATTCAATAACTTGTGATGGTGTAACCAGTCAAGTGACAGTTGTTGTCAGGCCCAAACCAACATTTATAGAAAATTAATTATATTTTCAAATTAAGATCATAATTTTATGTGGTATGATAGTTTGAAATGGTCACAGCAAAAGTAAACATATTTAAGGAAGAATATAAAAAGCTAAATAAAGCCCAAAGAGAAGCGGTAGATACCATAGATGGGCCGGTGATGGTGGTGGCAGGACCAGGAACGGGGAAAACACAAATACTCGCTCTACGAATAGGCAATATTCTTTTAAAAACTGACACCTCGGCAGATGGCGTTTTGTGTCTTACCTTCACGAATTCTGCGGTGAGCGCTATGCGGGAGAGATTGCGCAAATATATAGGTAGAGAGGCTTCAAAAGTGAAAGTCGCTACATTTCACAGCTTTGGTATGGAAATTCTAGGTAAATATTTTTCTATATTAGGACTCTATGCAAAACCGGAGTTAATGGATGAGAAAGACATAATTGCATTATGTGATGAAGTTTTACACAAAAATGATTGGAAGTATATTCGTCCGCGTTCTGAAACGTCACGATATTTCAGAGATCTTAAAAGTTTCATTTCATTCTTGAAAAGAGAACGTATCACACCAGAACATTTTAAGAATGAAATAGAAAAAGAGATAAAAAATATTGAGCGGGATCCTTTAAGTATTTCCACTCGTGGAGAGAGAAAGGGTGAGATGAAAAAAGACGTAGAGAGAAAAATGGAAGGTCTTCATCGCACGCTAGAAGCTGTCAAATTTTATAGCCTTTATGAAATAGAGAAAAAAGAGAAAAATTTGTTTGACTTCGATGACATTTTGGGGGCGCTTGTTCTCATTGTGGAAGAGTCAATTGAGGCAAAAAATTATATTAGGGAAAATTTTCTTTATGTTTTAATAGACGAACATCAGGATTCAAGTGGAGTACAGAATGAATTTTTAGAAAAAGTATGGAAAGAAGAAGACAAACCAAATATCTTCGTAGTCGGAGACGACCGTCAGCTTATTTATGGTTTTGGTGGCGCGTCGCTAGAGTACTTTGAAAATTTCAAAGATACGTTCGGAAAAGCTAAATTAATTTCCCTAGAAGAAAATTATCGCTCAACCCAAAAAATTCTAGACTCTGCTCATGATTTACTTAGGAGCTCGATCACTAAAAATAGACTTAAAAGCAATCGCAAAGAGAATCACGCGCTTCGCCTAGTGGAAGCCTACTATCCAAGAGATGAAATTATTTTTATTGCTTTAGAAATAAAAGACAAAATTAAAAAAAGGGGAAGTGGTGAACATGGTCGAACCAGTATAGACCCAAATGATATAGCCATATTGGTTCCAAAGAATCGCCAAGTAAAAAGTACCATTACAATATTGAAAGACATGGGGGTGCCTGTGGCAGGCGTTGCAATGATGGATTTTTTTGATGTTCCAGAGTCTTCTGCCTTTTTGCGAGTTTTGAAAATTATCGCTAATCCGGGTGATGGTGCCCTATTGGCTACGTCTTTTTTTGATAAATTTTCTCTAATTTCTCCGTTTAAGGCGCATGAGTTTATAAAAGGGAATAAAATGCGTGAGTTTTCATTACTTGATGTGCAAGAGGAAACGCCAACATTATTTTCCACCCAAGGTAGATCTGCCTTAGGTGAAAACAAACAAAATGATGTAAATATATGGATTCAAAAATTGAAATTGTGGCTTTCATATTCTACTTTACCTCTTTATGCTTTTATCCAAAAAGTTGGAACAGAGTTTCTGCTTGATAATGCTAAAAATCATGAAGAATTGATGATTCGCATAGAAGTTCTGAGGACCATGCTTCATTTAGTTCTGTTCGAGACGGAGAAACATTCAAAAATGAGCTTGAAAGTTTTCCTAGATTTTTTAGAGAGAATAGAAAACTATAGAGAAAATATATCACTTGCGGTATTTTCTCCAAATGATGGTGTAAAAGTCCTTACCTTGCACGGTTCTAAAGGGCTTGAGTTTGACCATGTTTATATCGCGCATATGGATGAAAAATCTTTTTCTGGAAGTAAGCGCGAAGGCTTCATCTTGCCGGAATATATCAAAGAAAAGGTTGAAAAAAGAGATGAAATAGTTTTGAAACGCGAATTGTATGTGGCGATGACTCGCGCTAAAAGGTTTTGCACTATTTCTTATGCTCTACAATCACACACTGGAGGGGATCAAGAGTTAGCCCATATTGTATCTGACTTATCTGAGAATTTTGAAAAACAAAAAGCGCATGAAACAGAAAAAATTATTTTAAAAAATGATGAGCGGGCTTATGTGGAGAAAAAATCGAACGAAGAGAGAAATATTAATTTGGAAGATTTGATCAAATTAGTTGCAAAAGATTACGAGGATCGTAAGGTCTCTGTTTCTCTTTTGAATAATTTTTTTGAATGTTCATGGAAATGGTATTTTAGAAACTTACTTCAATTGCCCGAGCCGAAACAAGAGAGTTTAGAATTCGGGAATATTGTGCATGGCTCTATTGATGCAGTTTTGAAATTAGAAAAAAAACTAAATGAAAAAGATTTAAAAAATATGGTTTTGCATCAGGTTAGGAAGTCAGGTTTTGGTGATGAGAGGAAAGAAAAAGAGTTATTTAAATTAGCTTTCAATATACTTTCAAAATGGGTGAACGAAAGATTGGATAAGATAAATAATAAAAGAGAAAGTGAGCAAAGTGTATCAGTCAAAGATAATCGTTTCCCCAATTTAAATATCTACGGGAAAATAGACCTGATAGAAATATTAGATAAGGATAATGTGCGAGTGACGGATTTTAAAACCGGAAGTGTGAGAAAAAAAGGAGATATTGAAAAGATAGATAAAGAGGGCAGGATGAGTAGTTATTTACGTCAGCTAGTAATGTATTCATATTTAATCAAACAAAGTTCAAAGTTGAAAATTAATGTAAATGAAAGTTGCTTAGAATTTTTGGAGGCGAAAAATGAAAAAGAAACTTTTTACAATAGAGTAATAACTTCAAAAGAGATAGATCTACTAATAAAAGATATTAAAGATTATGATCAATTAATCAAAAATGGAAAGTGGGTCAATCGTCCTTGTAACTATAATTCTTATGGCAAAAATACTGAGTGCGAATACTGCAAATTGGCAGAAATTTATAAATAGTTTAATATATTTTATATGCTTGGTATAAATGAAGAAAACCATCAAATTATCCTTTTTTACAAATATGTCCGTATAGAGGATCCTGAGCGTGTTCGTGAGGGACAATTAGATATATGCGAAAAGTTAGGCCTTAAGGGCAGGTGTATTATCGCAACCGAGGGTATTAATGCCACTTTTGAAGGTACAAAAGAGAATATTAAAGAATATATCAGAGAGCTTGAAAAAGATGAAAGATTTCGTGGAATTCATTTTAAACTTAGTGCTGGTAATGGCAACGCTTTTCCAAAGTTATCCATAAAAAAACGCAACGAAATTGTATCGCTTCACCTTGGTACTTGCGATATAGATCTAAATAGAATTACGGGCAAGCGACTAAAACCAGAAGATTTTCATGAGTGGATAAACAATAACCGCGAATTTTATATTATAGATATGCGTAATGTTTACGAACACAAAGTCGGATATTTTGAAGGTTCTATAATGCCACCGATTGAGAATTTTCGTGATTTGCCGAAAGTTATGGAACAAATCGCGTATTTAAAGAATAAAACTGTACTCACTGTGTGCACCGGGGGTGTGCGTTGTGAAAAAGCTTCTGGATTTTTAATCACGCAGGGATTTACAGATGTGTATCAGTTAGACGGAGGTATAGTGAGTTATATGGAAAAATACCCGAATGAAGATTTTAAAGGCAAGCTTTATGTTTTTGATGGGCGCGTCACGATGGGTTTTTATACCAATAACATAAATCATAAGGTGGTCGGGAAATGTGATGTTTGTGGGGAGGTCTCTGAGAATTATATAAATTGCGCAAATCCAATTTGTCACAGGCACTTCATTGCTTGCGAGAAGTGTGTTGATGACAGAGGGGGAAATACATTTTGTCCGGATGGATGTGTATTATCTAGACATGGACGTAAAATTGGTCCAGTTGAAGCGAATCTGATATAATTATATGTTATTAACTTAATTTTATTATATGCCAATCATAGAAATACATGGTAAAAAAGTACACATTGATGGAGATAGTCACTCTGCGAAACATGCTGCTAATTATTTAAAGGAGTATAAAGAAAATGCAGAAGATATATTTCAAGCAGCACGTCATGATCGCATTAATGGTGTAACTCATTTCGAGACTCATAGACCTGCTGGATATCATGGTAGTACTGAATTTACCGTTATTCATAATAGAGATAATGGTGAATATGAATTAAGGAAAAAAACACATCACATTTTTTAAATGAAGGCAGACAACAAAAACAAACAGCAAAAAGGCACAGAACATCCGCTTTCAATTTTGGCGAATAAAGCTTATGAAATTTTTTCGGAAATGGGCTTTGAAATTGCGCTAGGACCGGAGTTGGAAACTGAATGGTACAACTTTGATGTATTAAATGTTCCCAAAGATCATCCGGCACGAGATATGCAGGATACTTTTTGGATTAAGGACAGACCAGGCTTTGTTTTGCGCACTCATTGCACAAGTGTATCTGCTCGTGAAATAGAAAAAGCCGGGAAAGAAGGCAGATTGCCCTGCGCATTTATTTCTGTAGGAAAAATATTTAGAAATGAAGCTACTGATTTTTCTCATGAAATGCAGTTTCACCAAATAGATGGAGCAATGGTTGGAGAAAATATTTCCTTGGCAAATTTAAAAGGTGTCTTGACGCAATTTTTTAAAAAGATGTTGGGCGAAAATACGGATATTGAGTTTCGTCCTAGTTTCTTTCCTTTTACTGAGCCTTCTATAGAGGTCTTTGCTAAATTTAAAGGTAAATGGCTTGAGATGGGAGGTTCTGGGGTAATTCATCCGACTGTCTTACGTAATTTTGGACTCGATCCTGAAAAAGTACAAGGTTTTGCTTTTGGTCTGGGTTTTGATCGTATTGCAATGGTTAAATGGGGGATTCCAGATGTCCGACTTTTTTATCAGGGGGATTTGCGCTTGAATCAATTCTAATATGAAAATTTCCTATAACTGGCTCAAATGGTATATCCCAGATGCACCGGATGCAGAGAAACTCGCGTACATTATCACTTATCATGTCGCAGAAGTTGAAACTGTAGAAAAGCGCGAAGATGGTGATAATATTTTTGATATAAAAATTTTACCAAATCGTGCGCATGATTTACTTTCTCATCAAGGTATTGCGCGCGAGCTGGCGTCACTTCTTGATATTAAATATGTTGACCCGACGCCGAAATATAAAATTCCAGAATCCAAGCCGACAAATTTAAAAATAGAAATAATAACCAGCAAAGACCGGAGGCATGTTGGTAGAATTGTTAGAAATATTAAAGTAGGATCTAGTCCAGAATGGGTAGTGAAGCACCTAGAATCAATTGGACAGCGAAGCATCAATAATATCGTAGATGCAACGAATCTAGTTATGTTTAATTGCGGACAGCCGACACATGCTTTTGATCTTAGTAAAGTTAGTGGTCCAAAGTTAATTATCAAAGATGCGTCCAGGGGACAAAAAATAATTTTACTTACAGGAGAAGAAAAGGAGTTGAGTGAGAGTATGATTGTTATTACTGATGAAGCTGGGAATCCACTTGATACAGGCATCAAGGGCGGTAAGCATGCAGAAATCACAAACTCTACCACTGATATAATTTTAGAAGCTGATAATTTTGATCCAGTATTCGCTAGAAAAACTGGTCAAATCCTGAATATTTTTACCGACGCCAGAAAACGTTTTGAGAATGATTTATCGCCAGAATTAGCACCATATGCAATGCAAGAACTCTCAGCTTTAATTCTAGAAATGTGCCCAGGGGCAATCTTTGAGAATATTGTGGATACGTATCCACAAAGACAAGAAGAACGCAAATTTTCCTTTTCCACAGATATGATTTCAAGAATTTTAGGTTTAAATGTTTCCGTAGAAGAAATAGAGAATATTCTTAAAAGATATAATTTTGAATATAAAAATGACGGAGGAGAATTTAAAATTATAGTTCCATCCATGCGACTTGATTTAGTTGGGGAAGAAGACATGGCGGAAGAAATAGGCAGGATTATAGGGTATGACAGAATAAAACCCATAATACCGAAGATAAATTTTAAACTTAAAATTAATGAAACATATGCCAAAATAGTTTGGGTAAGAAATAAATTGTTAAATGATGGATATTCCGAAGTCATGACCTATACTTTTTGCAACAAAGGGGAGATAGAAGTAGAAAAAAGCGCTTCAGATAAAAAGTTTTTAAGAACGAATTTATCTGATGGCCTTAAGGAAAGTTTGAAGCTAAATAAAATAAATGTTTCTCTTTTAAATCTTGGTGAAGTAAAAATATTTGAAATCGGAACTGTGTTTAAAAAAGGGAGTGAAGAGATGCATATTGCATATGGAGATAAAAAAGAGATAAAAGAAATAACACTGGATGAATATACGAAATTGGCTCGAGCGGAGACTCAAGTAAAAAATTCCGGTGCCTTCGCCCTCGGAGACATGGGACAGGGGACTCACGACGCCTTGAATTCTTTACTTGAGTCTCCGCAAAAATTCAAAATGTGGTCCTTATTTCCTTTCATTGTTCGTGATGTGGCCGTGTGGGTTCCTAAAGATGTTTCAAGTGAAAATGTTCTTAAAATTATAAAAGAAAATATGGGGAATATGGTAATTCGTGACCCAGAACTTTTTGATGAATTCAAAAAAAATACAAAAATCTCATATGCTTTCAGATTAGTTTTTCAGTCCAATGATCGTACTCTTACCGACCAAGAAATAAATGAAATTATGGCCAAAATAACTAATAAAATCAAGGAAAATGATGGTTGGCAAGTGAGATAATCTTTGCTATAATACATGGAGCAGAAATTGCTTATTTCTGCCTTATTTTTTTTAATCAAAATGGCAAAAGAAAAAGAAGAAAAAAAGGGCAATGGGCACCATTATGACGCCTCTGATATATCGGTTTTAGAGGGTTTAGAGCCCGTCAGACGCCGTCCGGGTATGTATATAGGTACCACTGGCCCGGAAGGATTGCATCATTTGGTTTGGGAGATTTTTGATAACTCGCGTGATGAAGCGATGGGTGATTTTTGTGATGATATTGAGGTAGTGCTTCTTCCGGATAATCGTATACGTATAGCAGATAATGGCCGAGGTATACCAATAGACATACATAAGAAAACAAAAGTTTCTGCTCTTGAGACTGTGATGACGACGCTTCATGCTGGAGGAAAGTTCGGGGGGGAAGGGTATAAAGTTTCCGGTGGTCTTCACGGA
>Ga0209541_10018568_pt1 | contig 10055 bp, 6 predicted proteins | sample RifCSPlowO2_01_FD_184027 | JGI IMG/M metagenome (GOLD analysis project Ga0209541, IMG submission 184027) | Groundwater microbial communities from Rifle, Colorado - Rifle CSP2_plank lowO2_0.1 (SPAdes) (version 2) | ecosystem: Environmental > Aquatic > Deep subsurface > Groundwater | place: Rifle...
CCGGCTCTTTTTCCTGTTCCATATTCAGCGCCGGTAATCACTAAATCAAAATCTCTAAGCTCTTCTTTTAATTTCAGCATATATCCGACGCGGCTTCCGGGTTTGTACGGCGCATTTAAATTTTTTAAAATCAAACCTTCTTGATTATTTTTTATGGCTTTTTCATAAAATTCTCTTACTTCTGAAACTTTGTCTGTTATAATCTGGTCAGAAGTTGTTATTTTGTATTTTTCACTTTTAATAATTTTTTTTAGCAGTTTTGAACGCTGCTCAAAAGGAGAATTAATTAAATCCTCGTCGTTGTAAAGAACTATATCAAATGCTTTTACTTCTACAGGCAATTCTTTTACAAGCCGGTCAATGTCATATTTTCTCCTAATTCTCTGACTGATTGCCTGAAACGGCATATATTTTTTTGTTTTTGGACTATATCCAATAATTTCTGAATCTATTATACAGGATTTTGCTTTAATGTTTTTTTTGATAACTTCAACAATATCTGGAAATTGTTTGGTTACATTTTCAAGCCGTCTTGTATAAAGAGAAACTGAATCATCTTTTTTATTTATCAGCATTCTGAATCCGTCGTATTTATATTCTGCCGCCAAATATTTTCCACATTTTTCAAATCCGTCTTCTATTGACAAAGCTTTTTGCGCAAGCATCACTTTTATCGGCTTGTCAGTTTTAAGAGAAACTTTTTCTAATTGCTCAATGCCTTTCTTAGATAATTCAAAAATAATTGCCAGGTCAGATAATTTGTCGTATGCATTTTGAATCTTTTCAGAGGCCTGTTTTTTTTCATCTTCGGAAAAAAACGCGCTTGCCAGCGCTTCTCTTATTGTACTTGATTTTATTCCGATTCTTAAATCTCCAATTAATGTTCTCGTCAAATATTTTGCTTCAAGTGAAGAAGCAGAAGAAAGCAATTCAGTTATTAACAGCAATTTTAGCGAGACCGTTCCTTTTCCTTCAAGTTCAGGAAGTTTTCGCAGATTTTCTAATACTTTCTGAATTGTTAATTTGCTAGTGAATTTAAGAGTAGTTTGCTTTTTTTTGTTGGAAAGTTCTTCGGCAACTTTTCCAAGATCTCCTATTTTTTTCCACATCTCCAAAACTTTTGATTCGGCTGCTCCAGTGAATTTTGAAATGGCTTTTATAGCAATTTGGGTGGAAATTCCAATTTCTTTTTCATTGCCTTCCGGATAAATTCTTCCAATTAGAAGATACATTACATCTTTGTCTTCGCCAGAAAGTTTTTTCAAAAATTCTGATAAAATTTTTGTTTTCTCAAGGCGTTTTGTCGTGCTTTCAAGCTGTTTGAAAAGTTCTGCAAGTTCTTGGTATAACATTATTTTTTTTCTCTTTTCTAAATTAAGGAGAGCAAGTTTTTATGTCTTATGGATTTTAATAAACCTCTAATGAAATAAACTTTATTAACCTGTTTTTCTTATTTCTAGGATGAAAAAAAGCTGGATGATATTTGCATTTGTTTTATTATTTATTCCGTTAGTATTTTCTATTCAGATAGAGAGTGATTCAGAATTAAATCGGGGCGAAACTTTAGCTGTTAAACTTTCTGGGGATTTTTATAAACCGATATCGGAAAATAATATTTATTTTTATAGAAATATTTATACTGCTGTGCCTCTTGAATTTGAATTATTAAAAATTGAGGGAAATTATTATATTTCTGCTTCAACTCTCACTAAAACTCCTGGAAACTATTCTTTGATTATTAAAAATTCAGAATATTCTGCTGCAGGAGGACAAAAAAGTTCCGATGACATAATGATAAACTTTACAATTCTTGAGAATTTTGCAGAGTTTTCAACAAAGCCGGGAATTCAGATTTTAGCAAATTCTCAAGACCAATTTTATTTAGAAATACAAAATTTAAAAGACAATCAAATAACTGTTTCTGTTAATACAAATCCTTCTAAACAAAAAGAGCAAGCAGGATTTTTTGAATCTTTATTTGGCTCTAATCAAAATGAAGTTTCAACACAATTTATTTTCAAAGCGAATGAAAAAAAACAGATTGGATTAGAATTTGAAAATTTAACTGAAATTGGCTTAAGAACAATTAAACTCTCCTCTGAAAATTTTACTCAAAATGTTTTTATTTATGTTTTATCAGCAGAAGAAAAATTAGAAACAGAAAAAATTTATTTTGAACAAAAGATTTTTAATATTTCTCTTGCTACAAATTCAGAAACCAATAGAATTTTATATCTTAAGAATTCAGGAACAAAAGATTTTGAAAATGTAACTTTAATTATCCCAGATTCTTTAAAAGAATATGTTTCAGTTTCCCCTGAATTTTTTGAATTTTTTGAAAGCAATGAGACGCAAAAAATAATTTTAAACATTTCTTCTAAATCTAATTCAAAAACAATCTCCGGAGCAATAAAAGCAAAAACTTCGGACAATGCTTTTGCGTATGTAGATATCTCTCTTGAAATTATTGAAGGATTTGTTCCGGAAAACGGCGTTGTTAATCAAAGTGAATTGCCAAAGATTACTAAAATGTGCGAAGAGCTAAACGGAAGTTTTTGTACTAACTCCCAAAAATGTTCTGGAGAGCAAGTCACAGCTCAAAACGGCGTATGTTGTCTTGCAAAATGCGATGAAAAAAAGAAAAGCTCAACAGGAAAAATTATTGGGTGGATTATTGTAATTATTTTAGTTGCATTATATGTCTGGTTTTATTTAAGCAGATATAAAAGAACAAAATCAAAAATTAATTTGTTAGAAATTGCTGAAGGGAAGAAAATAACAAAAAGATAATTTTTAAATTAATTTAAAATATTTAGAAAAAATTTCAAAATGATTTATACAAATAGTGATGGGGGTGCCCGTGGAAATCCGGGACCCGGAGCTATAGGAGTGATAGTTAGGGAAGATGATAAAATTTTATTAAAGCACAGCCAAAAAATAGGCAATTATCTTACAAATAATATTGCAGAATATGAATCGTTAATTAAAGCTCTTGAACTTGCATTAAAATTTACAGATAAAGAATTAACCTGCATTTTAGATTCAGAATTAATTGTAAAACAACTTTTAGGAGAGTATAAAGTAAGAGATCCAAAACTTCTTGAATTATTTTTAAAAGTACAGAGATTGCAGGAAAAATTTCATAAAATAATTTACAAACATGTTTCAAGAGAAGACAAATATCAAATCCTTGTTGATGAAATGTTAAATGACACTTTAGACAGGGAATTAGGCGTCAAAAAATCAAGATATAGAAAAGTTTATTCTTAGAGTGTAAATTAAAGCGTAGAAATAAACTTTTAAACTTGAATTCTTTATTTTAATCATGGGTCGTGAAGATCAAATAGTTCAGGAGAGGTTGAGAAAACTTGGGGAATTGAAAGCTAACAAAATAAATCCCTATCCAAATAAATATGACAAAAAACAAAATTGTTTGGATTGCTTAAAATCCAAGACTGGCTCAAAAGTAAAAACTGCAGGAAGATTAATGACAAAGAGAGATTTGGGAAAAATCGCTTTTTGTGTTTTAAAAGATGAATCAGGAAAAATACAATTAGTTTTGCAGGATGGAGAGACGCCTCAAAAAGAAAAAGATTTCTTTAAAAAATATTTAGATTCTGGAGATTTTGTCGGAGTTCAGGGAGAAATTATAAAAACAAAAACAGACGAGATTTCAATTTTAGTTGAAAAAATTGAAATATTAAGCAAAGCAATTTTGCCTCTTCCTGAAAAATTTCATGGAATTTCAGATGAAGAAGAAAAACTGAGAAAAAGATATTTGGATATTTTGATGAATCCTGAAATTAAAGAAATGTTTGCAAAAAAATCAAAATTCTGGAATACAATTAGAAATTTTTTATTGGAAAAAGGATTTTTAGAAGTTGAAACACCTGTCTTGGAAAATTCAGCAGGCGGAGCGGCAGCGACGCCATTTAAGACGCATCATAATGCTCTTGATATTGATGTATTTTTAAGAATTTCAATGGGAGAGCTTTGGCAAAAAAAATTAATGGTTGCTGGCTACGAAAAAACTTTTGAGATAGGAAGAATGTTCAGGAACGAAGGAATGGATATGGAGCATTTGCAGGATTACACTCAAATGGAATTTTACTGGGCTTACGCAAATTACGAAGACGGAATGAAATTAGTTGAAGAGATGTATAAAAAAATTGCTAAGGAAGTTTTTGAAACTTTAAAATTTGAAATCCATGGTCACAAAATTGACTTGGGAAAGAAATGGGAAATTTACGACTTTGAACAAACTATAAAAAAAGAAACTGGAATAGAAATTTACAAAACAAGCGAAGACGAAATTAAGAAAAAATTAAAAGAGGTGAAGATAAATTTTGATCCAAATTTAACCAAATGGAAATTGGTTGATTTGTTATGGAAATATTGCAGGAAAAAAATTTCAGGTCCTGGTTTTTTAATTAATCAACCAGTTGAATTGGCTCCGTTAGCAAAAAGAAATCCCGAAGACAAAAGAAAAGTTGAGCAATTTCAGATTATTATCGCAGGAACTGAGTTAGGAAATGGTTATTCTGAATTAAATGATTCTTTAGACCAAGAGCAAAGATTTCAAGAGCAAATGAAATTGAAAGAAAAAGGAGACAAAGAAAGTATGGATCATGACCAAAGTTTTGTTGATGCATTAAAATACGGCATGCCACCGACTTGCGGTTTTGGCGTCTCTGAAAGATTATTTTCATATTTAATGAACAAGCCAATAAGAGAGTGCGTAATTTTCCCTTTGATGAAAAATGATGGAAAATAAATCACAATAATCTTTAAAAAATCTCCAAGTAAATTAATTTTATGCATGTAAAAACTAAAGCATTAGAATTAATTGAAAATTATAACCTAAATGGAAAACATTATAAAGTTATTCCAAGAAAAGAATTTGGAGAAGATTTTTTTGATGGACAATATTTCTTTCTTGCAGATTATCATTTAGATTCAGAAAATAGATTTCAAAAGAAAACAATAGGATTTAAACAAAGAGGAGAAGATTTTTTTGAATATTATGGTAAAGGAAATCTTTTAAATGTCGATGGAGCAATAAAAAGTTTAGAAAGACAATTATCTGAAATCCCTTTAAAATAATTTATATAAAATAAAAATTAGTAAAAATAATTTTTTATTATTCTATTTAGAAAATATAAAAAATGAAATAAACAGTAGAATCCTTTTTAGACACTCTTCTTGAAACACATACTAAAGAAATTTTAAAATAAAATATTTTAAAAAATCAAATGAGGCTTTTAGTAGCTCTATGCTGAAATTCTCGGCGAACCTTGAATCTTACACAAGAACTCTATCAACGCAGTCTTTTTCTGCGGCCTTAATTGTCTCGTTTTGCGATTGGCTTCGAGCTTAGATGCATTCAGCTCTTATCCATATAGTGCGTGGCTATGCAGCCTGCCATATGACAACTGCTCACTAGAGGCACCCAATTCTCGTTCCTCTCGTACTAAAGAATTGTTCCACTCAGACAATAACACACCTAGTAGATATCATACAAACTGTCTCGCGACGTTCTTAACCCAGCTAACGATCCCTTTTAATGCGTGAACTCCGACACCCTTGGACGCTTCTGCACGTCCAGGATAGGGAGAGCCGACAGCGAAATACCAAACCGCTCCGTCAATATGGACTATCGGGAGCGACTAGCTTATTATCCTTGGGGTAACTTTTCTATCAGACACGGCTTCTATTAAAAAAGCACGTGGGTTCACTAAGCCAGACTTTCGTCCCTGCATTTCTTGCTTTTCAAAATACAGTCAGATGAGCTTTTGCCTTCGCACTCAACTCTAGATTTCCAAGCTAGATGAGCTCATCATTGGGTCCTATGGATATCTTTTCCACAGGGTGCCGCCCCAGCCAAACTGCCCGCCTGCTGCTGTCCTCTAAAGAGTAAGCAAATTTAAACAAAGTAAGTAGTATTACACTTTTGCTCCACTGCCACCGAAATGACAGCTTCGACGCTCCTACTTATTCTATGTATTTCATTTAAATTCACAACAACAAGTTGCAGTAAAGTTCCACAAGGTCTTCGCTTCCCACTAGGTGTCTCCGGTCTTTGCACCGGACAATATTTTCAGAGGGCTCCAACTAGGGACAGTGACAACCTCGTTAAACCATTCATGCAAGTCGCCATTCAGACGACAAGGTATTACGCTCAAAATTTGTTATCTTAATATCGCTATTAAGTTCGGACTATATCTTATTAAAAATTTAAATTTTTAATTCAAGCGTATAGTCTCTGAGGATTTTTCTTAAATTTTTAAGAAATCTTTCCTGCTGATTGTCCGCAATTTGAAATTTTTACTGACGATAAAATTAAATTCATCGACGAGTATTCAAATATTCTCGGATTTTCCAGCATATAGCTTGATTTTCTTCTGTTCGCAATTTGCATTTGTAATTTTTTACTTTTCTTTTCTTCGAAAAATATTTTTTCAAAAGCGAATTGCTCATGGTTTACTTTTAATTCTGCAACTTAATTTTTATTTTTAACATTTACTAACTTGATTCTTGAAGCATTTTCTCGTCGAGAAAATGTAAGGCAACATAATATTACCTTAAGAGAGTCATAGTTACTCCCGCCGTTTGATGGACCTTAGCTCCCTTGAAAAGGAGTTTTAGACACCACCACTGGGCAGGTCTCACCACGTATACAAGTCCTTTCGGATTAGCACGTGGCTACGTTTTTGTTAAACAGTCGGGCCATCTTTGTTACTGTGATCTATTAATGCATACAACTTTCGAAATACACAAAAATAGACATCCCTTCAACCGAAGTTACAGGACTAATTTGCCGAATTCCCTTAATTGGTTTTACCCTTCACGTCTTAGCCTTCTCAGCTAGGGCACCAGTGTCGGTTGTTGGTACAGCTACTAAATCAAGAGTATAATTTTTTCACTTGCTCTTGGAATCAGCAATTTTATTTGATAAATTCTTTTGTGTCTATGGATTACCCTCAACAAATTTCTTTATCAAAACATTCTCTCGAATGCTTACTTATCCGAAAGCGTATTATAATATATAAGATTTAATTAGTTCAAGAATATTAACTTGATATCCATCGTCATGCTCAGTTAAGACACAACTTAGGTGCTGACTAACCCTCGGTTAACATATATTGCCGAGGAAACCTTACCCTTTCGACGTTTTCCATTCTCAGGAAAATCACATCCTACTATTACCAGGATTCTCATTGTTTTCCGCTCCAGCCTTTCTCTCGAAAAACCTTCTGCGCAGAAAACACGCCTGCTTACTCGAACTCTCATACTGAGAGCCGCTAAAGTATCGGTACTATGTTTAGCCCCGTCCATCTTCAGGGCCCTAAACCTCGATAGGTGAGCTGTTACGCTTTCTTTGAATGATAGCTGCTTCTAAGCTTACATCCCCAGTGTCTCAGGTTTAAGACACCTTTTGTTACACTTAACATAGATTTTGGGACCTTAACTTTAGTCTCCATTCTTTTGGTCTTGGGAACGCATCTTACACACGCCCCCTGTTTCCTGTCTTACGCAGTTGACAGATTCTGAGTTGGAAAAAGCTCCGTAAGCAATAGCTCCTGCGAGCTTTATCCGTACTTTACGCCGCCAACAAACTAGACAAGACTATACGTAGGCATATTTCAGCAGGAACCAGCCATCGCCAAATTAGATAGGCTTTTCACTCCTATCCACAGATCATTTGAGTGCATGTACACAACACCAGTTCAGCCTTCCATTTCCCTTTCGAGAAACTTCAGCTTGCCCATGGATAGATCATCTGGCTTCAGGTCTTCTCCATGTGACTAACGCACTTTCATACTTGCTTTCGCTTCGATTACTCTATAAAATAGATTAGTCTCGCCACATAAAAAAAATCCCTGGCCCGTTTTTCAAAACGTACACTACAAATCTTTCCTCCGAAGAGGGTAAGACCAGTAGCAAACTGTAACTATTAGATTTCAAATCTTTTCACACTCTGTTAAGAGTTCTTTTCAGCTTTCCCTCGCGGTACTTGTTCGCTATCGGACTTTGGTTGATATTTAGGGTTAGCAGTTAATCCTGCTATATTCAGACTTCTAATTCAAGAAGCCCTACTCATTGAGGAACAGCATATTGCGTTTATCTAAGGGGCTATCACCCTCTAAGGCCTATCTTTCCAGATAAGTTTGACTCAGCAACTTAGCCATTTATCCTCACCACATCTCTGCCCATCTTTCGACGGGAGATTCAGTTTGCCCTCTTCCCTTTTCGCTCGCTGCTAATCAGGGAATCATTATTTATTTTATTTTCCTGCCGGTACTAAGATGTTTCAATTCCCGGCGTCTTTCCACATTTCTGTGCATTCGGAGATCTTGGGTTCAAAGCTTGCATGCAGCTCCCCCAAGCTTATCGCAGCTTGCCACGTCCTTCATCAAAACCAAAACCAAGCTATCCGTCTAATAGTATAAATAATAGTATGGTTCCAGTAAATATTTCGTTAGAAATATTTACCGACGAAAATCTTAAAATTTCCGTCGTAGAATATGATTATTCTAAAAATATTATAAGATTAAATTAATAATCTTACAAGTGGGATTCTACTGCTTATTTCATTGAATATAAATTCTCTATTCGACAAAAAAATTTCTTTTCTCGCCGATTTTCACTTTTAAAGGTGAATATGATTTGTGATAGTGATTTATTTTTTATATAGTTGACATGAAACACAATATATTTTAGTGTAATTAATTTTTTGACAATAAATCTGCGGTTGACCTAAAGTGTAAGCATTAAAATCAACTAATAATTTGGAATTTTTTTGTTTGTTTAAAAGGATATCTTTTATTTTTATTTTATCTTTTTCTACAATTATAATTGGATTTCCAACTGGTTGAGGATGAATTTTATTATTTTTTTCATCTATTAATCTTCCATCTTTCCAAAATATTTCTTCTAGGTTTGGGTTTGTCATTTTTATTTTATTTTTTTAATTTTATATAACTAATTTTTAGAAAACTGTTTGTCGTTGGTAAAAATATTTTTATGGACCCTCAAATTCTTTTTGAATTTAAAATTTAAATGGACCCACCTGCTCCCGACCCCGCTCGGTTTTTTCAAATTTGCCTTCGGAATAATATCTCGCGAAGTCGCTCGGAATCGAAGTTCGATTCCAAAAATGGACCCACCGGGAATCGAACCCGGGTCTCATCCGCTCTTGACATGAACGCCAATCACGACGTAATCGAAACAAATGTTTCTCACGTGTGCAAGGGACGTATTCTACCATTAGACTATAGGCCCAATAATTTAATCAGACCAAGTCAGTTTTTAAGTTTTCCTAAAAAACTGTATGTAGGCAGGCAAATAAAATTTACCTGCTCATTTATTTTTATTTAAATGAAAGTAGTATTTGTTGTATCTCAAAAATTTATTTTTTACGTTGCCAAAATATTTTTTATTTCAAAAAAATTAATATTTATTTTAATAAATATATAGGAGGTAATCCATCTGCAGGTTCCCCTACAGATACCTTGTGACGACTTAACCTACCTTATCTAGTTAAAGTTCTCCTTAAAAAAGTTTCACATTAACTAAACTCGGTTGGTTTGACGGGCAGTGTGTGCAAGAGACAGGGACATATTCACCGTTCGCTGCTAACAAACGATTACTACGGATTCCAATATCATGAGGCTGAATTACAAACCTCAATCTAGACTAAGATGGACTTTAAGGGATTAGCTTCTCTTTTCAGAGTTGCATCTCATTGTATCCACCATTGACGCGCGCGTGTAGCCCAGGGGATTAGGGCTGTACTCACCTAACGTAGTCCATACTTTCATCCTTGTTACCAAGGCAATCTGCATATTGTACAAATAGTAAATATGCACATGGGTCTTGCCTGTTGCCTGATTTAACAGGTCACTTCACAGCACAGGCTGACGTCGGCCATGCAACTCCTCTCAGCGTGTCAGGTAAGCCCTTTAGACTGACCTTCATTCTGCTGTCGCTCCTGGTGAGGTTCACGGTGTAGAATCTAATTGAACCGCACGCGTCACCCGTTGTAGTGTCTCCCC
>Ga0209541_10018569_pt1 | contig 10054 bp, 10 predicted proteins | sample RifCSPlowO2_01_FD_184027 | JGI IMG/M metagenome (GOLD analysis project Ga0209541, IMG submission 184027) | Groundwater microbial communities from Rifle, Colorado - Rifle CSP2_plank lowO2_0.1 (SPAdes) (version 2) | ecosystem: Environmental > Aquatic > Deep subsurface > Groundwater | place...
CCCGCCTGGATGTCGTCGGTTTCAGTTTCCAAGACATATAAGCCATCCTCGTAATATTTGAGAGTAATTCCCGAATTTGTTTTTGCCAAGATATACTCCAAGAAATCATATTGGCGCTCAACCGTATTGAAATCCAAATCTGACTTAAGTGACGTAAGTTTCTCAGGAATTAAACTTAGCTGCGATTTACCAAAAGCAAACAGATCATAAAGTTCTGTTAAATGGAGCGTTGTCCGCTGATACCAGCCGCCAAAATATACTTTCATCAGTTAATATTACACTAAATTGTATAATCAATACATGAGTCATCCGTTGCAATCACCAGAATGGGGTGGGTTTAGGGCCGAAAATGGAAATTTAGTGTCTCGCATAAACGGTTTTCAGATTATCTGGAGCAAGGTTCCCCACACAAAATATTATTTTGGAACATTATTAAAAAGTGGTATACCTTCTCCAAAAGATCTGGAACTATTTAAAATCGAAGGTGAAAAGATTGGCGGTATTGGCATACGGATTGAACCAAATAAACAAAGTGGAAAAATTCCTGATGGGTTGGTTCGAGGACGACGCTTTTTTACCCCCAAAACTTTCTGGCTTGATTTGACCCAGACCGAGGAAGAACTCTTGAAAAACATGCACCCCAAGGCTAGATACAATATCAAAGTTGCCCAAAAACGCAAAGTTGTAATCAGAGAAAACCATGATATAGAAGATTTTTTGGTCTTAAATAATCTTACTCAAAAACGCCAAGGATTCTTTGCTCATGACGAAAAATATTTTAGAAACATGTGGAAGCATCTTGGCGGGAAAATTGCTCATTTATTCGTGGCTGAATATGAAGGTGAAATTTTAGCTGCCTGGATTATATTTAAATACGAGGACAAAATATATTATCCCTATGGAGCAAGTTCTGATAAGCATCGGAATGTTATGGCTCCAAGTCTCGTGCTCTGGGAGACGGCCAAGTGGGGGAAAAAACAGGGATGTAAGATCTATGATTTATGGGGTGTCGAGGAGGGTAAGGGGTTTACCAGATTCAAAGAGCAATTTGGCCCTCAGTTAGTTACATTTATAGGTACGTTTGATTTAATAATAAACCCACTATTTTATTGGTTATTTAGGTTTTTAGAATTTTTAAGATGGCAGATCTTAGGCAGTCTCCGGCATTTGCGCGGTATCTCGGTACACTAGGCTGGAAAGTAGACAAAGGAATTTTCATTAGACCGCTGTGGATTTTTGGAGCCATTGCCAAAATCCAACGCGGCAAATTACCAAAAGATTGGAAAGAAATTCTCAGAAAACATCGCGTTTGGATGTTTGAAATAAATTATTCGCCCAGCAAAACCCTGCGCGTTGACCTGACTCCATCTCTCAGAATAGTTTTTTCTCAGTTCAAGAAAGATTGTCGCTATATTCTGCGAAAATTTTCAAATTCCAATTTTCAATTTTCAAATAATTTTCAAGCATTCTATGAAATATGGAAAAAGGGTGCAAAACGCAAGAATCTCTGGATACCGAGGGAAAAAGAGTATTTCAATTTAATAAAGTGCTTTAAAAACAAGTGCTTTTGTATAACGATTAATAATCAAGCTGGGGCACTTATTCTAATTCATGATAATACTGCATACTATTATTACGCTGGAGCCACCAAAGAAGGAGTCAAACAAAATCTACCCTATTTAGTAGTCTGGAAATGTATGCAAGAGGCCAAAAAGAGAAAATGTAAGCTCTGGGATTTTGAAGGCATCTACGATGAGCGTTATCCAAACAAAGATTGGCTGGGTTTCTCCCACTTCAAAAAATCCTTCGGTGGGACTGAAATTTCATTCCCCGGCAGTATTACCAAGTGGTTTTAACCTTTCTTGTCACACAGCATTTTAAAGGCACAGGAGGAGCAGTAGAAGCCAGTGCAGGCGAAGTCACTGTTTTGAATTTCGTCACGGATTTTCAAAATTTGTTCTTTAGCTTTTTCAAGATTAATTGATGTCCGTGTTGTTGATATCGCTTCTCCCGTCTGGAGAAAATATAAAGTCAGTTTGATTTTCGGACCTAGATTCAGGGCTTCGGCTGCCAAGGCATAAAAAGACAACTGGAGATTTTTGTCGACATCTTTTTGCTCTGCTGGTTTACCTGTCTTATAATCAATTATTTCGACCGTTCCATCCTCCCAGACATCGACCCTATCCATCCGGCCGATAATTTTTAAATCGTGGGCTATGGGAATAGAAAACTGGTGTTCGGTAAATTTTGATTTGTGTTTGGAATATTTGTCGTCAGCTAAGTATTTAATTATCAATTCCTCTCCCAGTTTCTTCGTTGCTTTTCGCTGCTGAGGACTCATGAACCCAGCATCCCGCCAAGATGTTCTGTACGTTTCCAGTGGATTATCACTATTTAGAGCCTTATGAACGACTGTTCCAAGAGTGGTCATGGCTGTGGCTGGTTCGGGAATTCCCAATACATATTTGGCTTTATAATGCGCCGGACATTCTTCAAAAGAAGTAATATGAGAATAAGATAAGCTATTTATATGTATTACAGAATTGTCCCCTCTTAAATTAAGAGGGGAAACCGAACGAAGTGAGGAGGGGTGATACTCGTTTTTTGATTCGATAACACCCGTCTCGCCAACAAAGACAGAAACCTTCTTCGCTCTTTTGGTTTCTCCATAATAGTCAGAAGCGGTTAAATATAGTTTCGATTTGGCTCGGGTCATGCCTACATAAAATAGCCTCCGTTCTTCTTGGATATGAAAGTCCAGCTCTGGAAGTTTTTCTTTGATTAATTCAACCGGAATTGGCAATTGTTCGGACCGGTTTCTGGATGGAAAACGGTCCATGACCAGATTAGTCATAAAAACGGTCTCAAATTCCAGACCCTTGGCCGAATGGACTGTCAATATCGGAATCCACACTAGCCTGTGGTGACTCACCCATCTGCATACTCAAATCAATCCAATCTACTGCCATTCGTACTGAAGCATCGTGGGAATCTTCAAAACTTTTTATGCGCTTGAAAAACTTGGCAATATTCTTGGCTTTATTGTCATCTTCTAAATTTATCAAAATCTTAGTATCAACTAAAAAATCATAAAGAATTTGACCAGCACTATTATTACTTGATTTCTGGATAGCCGATTTCAAAAATGAAATTGCTTTTATATCAAGATCGCTACAAATTTCAAACAAAGTTCTTCCGGTATGCCTAGTCTTGGCAAACAAATTGGTTAGCTCGTTTTTGTCCATCTGCCAAATATCCATCGCCAGTACACGATAGAGCGAAATATCATCCTCAGGGTTATCTATGCCTCTCAGAATTGCAATTAAATCCTTAATTTCTGATTGGAAAAATAACTGGGCAGGGCCCAAGAATTGAACTGGAATACCGGCTCGCTCAAGCGCTTTGACAAAAGGCTCAGCCTGTGAATTTGATCTAACCAATATTGCAAAATCTCTAAATTCTAGATTTGACATTTGAGATTTGACATTTGTGATTTCCGTAGCAATCCACTCGGCTTCATCCTCTCCACGGGCAAACTTCTGAAAAATCACTTCTCCATTCGGTTTGTCTGGCAAAGCAACTAATTTCTTATCTATATTGGCTTTTATTTCTAGGCGGTCTGGGTTGTTGTTTGAAATTAATTTATAGGCAGCGTCCAGAATTTTCTGCCCGCTCCTGTAATTTTGGGTCAAGACTATTGTTTTTGTCTTGTAGATTTCAAAAAAAGACAGGACATTGCCCACAGCTGCGCCGCGGAATCTATAGACTGCCTGGTCGTCGTCGGCCACGACAGTAATATTCTGGTGTTTATGAGCCAAAATCTGCAATATTTGATTTTGGGCATAGTTGGTATCCTGATATTCGTCAACTAAAATATATTTAAATCTTTGTTGGTAAATTTCAGCTATTTTTGGTCTATCGCGTAAAATTTTTAAAGTATAAAAAATTAAGTCTGCAAACTCCAGAGCCGAATTATCAACTTTAACTTGTTCCCATTCTTTGTATAAATTCGCCAATTCAATATCGTTTGGTTCTGTTACAAACTTTATATATTCGTCCACGGACACATCTTCATCTTTAAGTCTGGAAAAATGTTTCAGTATGGCTTCAATAAATTTATGTGGATTACCCACGGGGCGGTAATAATCCAAACTAAATTTGTAAATATTTTTTTTAAACAATGCTACTGCATCTACCTCGGTCAGCAAATCAAATTCATAATCTAAGCCAATGTTTATGCCCTCGTCTCGCAAGAATTGCTCGCAAAACGAATGAAAGGTCCCAATAAACATTTTGGAGTATCCTAGTGGCATGACTTCATCTAGGCGGTTTTGCATCTCTGTCGCTGCTTTCTCAGTAAATGTCAGCGCCAAAATTTCATCTGGCTTGGCTAGCCTTTTGGTTAACAAATATTTTATTCTTTCGGTAATAACTGTTGTCTTACCGGTTCCCGCGCCTGCGATTACTAATAGTGGACCAGATTTATGCTGAACCGCTTTGAGTTGTTGAGTATTAAGTTTTTTATTCATAGGGTACGAATCTAGTATACAGGGTACAGTCCTAACAATATACCCCTTGACAACCCACCTTATACTATCTTTAATTATATCATGAAACATGCAGATATTGTCCAAAAGATGGGAGCCGGAGTAGCTTGTCTATTTGCATTTTTACTTCCCCTCTGGTTTCTGCCTATAACCTCAGACTTTTATGATTTTAATAAGCAAGTCTTGTTAATCGGCTTCTCTCTGCTTCTACTAATCGTTTTGGGAATTCATTGGGTAATTGCCAAGCAAGTCAAGTTATTGCGTTCCCCATTAGGTCTGCCCAGCCTTGGCATTATTGTTTCCACCCTACTATCTACTGTCATCCGCAGTCCAAACAAAGTTGAAGCCCTGCTTGATCCGGCTCAGGCAGGTACGACTATCGCCTCGATCCTAATCTTTTTTACGATTAGCAATCTGATTAAATCAAAAAAAGAACTTTCGGCACTGATAACCAGCTTATTGGTCTCGTCCGGACTCGTGGCTATTTTATCTATTCTCTGGGGATCGGGCCTTATCCAGAAAATGCTTCCCAATATGGCCGCTTTTGCCAAATCTGTAGTTTGGTCCCCGACGGGATCCGCTTTGAATACTTTGGTGTTTTTGGGGACATCTTTGATTTTGGCCATTATTCTGCTGGCCCGGTCCAAATCTACCAATCTCGCGGGATTATTGACGGCCGGACTTATATTTATCGGGGTTATTGCAACCGGACTGACATCTTATTTAATTTTTTCTCCTAATTCTCCAAACCGGCCCACCTTTTTGTCCCACTCAGCCGGTTGGGCAATTGCTCTAGAAGTACTCAAAACATCTCCTTTCTTGGGGTCTGGCCCGGGAAGCTTCCTGTCTGATTTTACTCAGTTTCGCCCCATCAGATATAATTTGGACCAAAATTGGGCGGTTCGCTTCACCTCCAGTAGTAACCAGTATTTACAGGTCCTGACTCTGACCGGATTTGCGGGGTTGGTTATCTATTTATTGTGGATTGGAAAATTGTCCATAATGGCCAGCCATTCATTCCGGACTAAAGATAATTTATCCATCGCGGTGGGAGGAGCTTTGTTGTTTCTAATATTGATTCAGTTGCTTTTGCCACTGACGGTTGTCACCCTACCTCTCATGTTTATTCTGGCTTCTGTTCTCATTCTTTCTCACAAACAAGCCGGAATGTCTACCGTTTCTGAATCCACTTTAGATATCGTGGCCGCCACAACTTCCGGAAGTTCTCCAATATTACCCTGGATCTTCGCCGCTATTATTTTCGCTACAGTTATTCCCACCGGTTATTTGCTCGGGCGTGCTTATGCAGCGGAAGTCATGTTTCAAAATTCACTGGTAGCAGCGGGAGCCAACGATGGTAAAAAGACTTATGACACTTTGATCGCAACCATTAAAACCAATCCTTACCGTGATACCTACCGGGTGGCTTATTCACAAACCAATATGTTGATCGCCAACACTCTGGCCAGTAATAAAAATCTTTCGGAATCAGACCGGCAAACCGTCACTCAGCTAGTCCAGCAAGCCATTCGTGAAGCCAAAAATGCCGTGGCTCTCAATCCTACCAAGGTTACAAATGTCGAAAACTTAGCTTCAATTTATAGAAATCTTTTAAATTTTGCTCAAGGGGCAGACGCTTGGACCACGGCGTCGTACCAGCAGGCGGTAACACTTGACCCCATCAATCCTAATCTGCGGATTGCTTTAGGGGGAGTATTCTTTGCTCAGAAAAATTACGATGAAGCTATCAGAATCTTTCAAACTGCAGTTGATCTCAAACCCGATTTGGCCAACGCTCATTATAATTTAGCTACGGCTTTCCGGGAAAAAGAACAGTACGAGAGAGCTTTGACCAGTCTTGAGCAAGTCTTAAGTCTCGTAGATAAAAATTCCGAAGACTATACCAAAGCCTCGGGCGAGGCCGATGAACTTCGTAAAAAGGTGGCTACCAAAGAAGAGTCCAAGGCTGTCAATACTCCTTCTCAGTTGACAGCACCTGAAAAATCACTTCCCCAACCCAAAATTATTCCTCCAATCCAAGTCTCCGAATCTCTTGCTCCCGAAGCCCCGTCTACTCCCTCGGGGCAGTAATAAGTGTAAAAGTGTGAAAGTATAAAAGTGTAAAATAGATCAATGGTTAGTAAATTTGAAGACCTATATTGTTGGCAAATGGCACGGGAATTGGTTAGTCTAATTTACTCTTTGACTAAAAATCCAATCTTTAGAGACTTCTCACTCCGTGATCAGATTTGCAGAGCAGTTGTGTCAATCGTTAGTAATATTGCCGAAGGATTCGAACGCGGAAACAAAGAAGAATTTTTATATTTTCTTTATATAGCCAAGGGATCGTGTGGCGAAGTCCGAGCCCAACTCTATGTAGCGTTGGATTGTAAATATATCACCCAAGAAGAATTTAATATCGCAGTAGAGAAATGCAAACAAGTTTCAGGTTTGCTCTATAAATTTATTGAAAGTATAAAAAGCCAAGGATACTCTGGACTTCGTCACAAGAAAACTCCACAACAAGTTGAAAATCTTTATCGTTCCTAATTTTATTTATTTATACTTTTACACTTTTAAACATTTATACTTTCCGTATATGGATCATGTAGCGATAATGAACAAAAAACTAGGCTCAATAGCAAAAGTACTTTCAGGTGAAAAAGTTGTCGAGTCCCGCTGGAGCAAGAATAAAATTGCTCCTTGGGACAAAATCCATCCAAATGATATTGTTTACTTTAAATATTCTGGAGGTCAAGTAATTGCCAGGGCAACAGTTTCCAAAGTTTTACAGTTTGATAAGCTGGATGAAGAAAAATTTAATTATATAGTCAAAAACTTTGGTCAAGCCATTTGCCTACAAAACACAAAATATGACTCCTGGTACAAATCAAAAAATTATGTCACTCTGATTTTTCTGGAAAGTCCTCAGAAAGTAAATCCCTTTCAAATCGATAAATCCGGCTTTGGATCAGGATGCGCGTGGGTAACTATTCCCGATATTAAATTTATTTGTTTATAGCAACGAGTTTTATTTGAGCAAATTCTTGCATACCCACACGACCATATTCCCGGCCAATACCGCTCTTTTTATATCCACCAATTGGACACTGGGGTTTGTAATAATTATCTGTGTTAATTGCTACCACTCCGCTTTCCAATCTTTTCGCTACTCTTTCTGCTTTGACCAAATCTGTGGTATAAATCTCTGACGATAAACCATATTCTGTGTTGTTAGCCATTTCTATTACTTCGTCTTCATTCTCAAAAGACATTATCGGTAAAATTGGTCCAAAGCTTTCTTCCTGCATCAGTTTCATATCCGAAGTTATGTCGGTCAAAATAGTTGGTTCATAATAATTTCCTTTAACAAGAGCCTGATTACTTGGTCGTTTTCCACCGATTTCAATCTTTGCACCTTTGGAAACAGCATCAGTAACTAAAGTTTCGATTTTTTCTAGTTGTGTAGTCATAACCAATGGCCCACAATCAATTTTTTCCATTGGATTTCCAATTTTTATTTTGGATAATCTGTCTTTAAATTTTTGGACTACCTGATCAAAGATTGGTCGCTCTACAAATAATCTTTTGACGGCACTACATACCTGTCCACTATTGAGAAATCTCGCCCAGTACAAGTTTTCCATGGTTAAATCCAAATCGGCATCAGCAAATACAATCCCAGAGCTACTTCCACCCAATTCACAAATAGATTTAATAAATTTCTTACCACACTTTTGATAAATCTCTTCTCCAACTTTTGTACTTCCTGTAAACCATACTAAGTCTATATCTTGATCCATTAAAGTTGCGCCTACATCTTTCCCCCCCAACATTAGATTGAATACTCCATCAGGTATCCCAGTTTCCAGCAACAATTCTCCCATTAACTTTTGAGATAAAATCGTACACTCGGACGGTTTAAAGGTTACAGTATTTCCAGCAATAAGAGCAGGCAAAACACCACTATTAAACATACTCAATGGAAAATTCCATGGCGCGATTACCGCGCATACACCATATGGTTCGTATACCACTCGGAAATTTTCTTTATCATTTTGAAATACAGTTTCATCGCTCAGGGACTTTACTCCTTCGGTCACATAGTAATCAACAAAATCTAGTTCTCCGGAAACTTCGTTCATACTTTGATGCAAGGGTTTGCCCATTTCTAAGGTAATTAGCCTGGCAATCTCTTCCTTATGTTCAACTAATTTTTGTCGATATTTTTTAATATATTCAGTCCGCTCGGATATTGGTACAAATTTCCATGTCTTAAATACTTCTTTGGCTTTAGCTACAGCTAGTTTTATCTGGCTGGGGGTAATAACATCTACTTCGCCAACCACCGATTGATCATGTGGATTGATAGACTGTAGTTTCATGGCTTCATTGTATCAAATTCCCCCCTGAAAAACTTTCTGAAATCTGACAATGAATATTCTTCAATCTTTTCTCCATTGGCGATCATCTTGTTTAATTCGGCTTCGTCTATAAATTTTGCTTGCTCAGTTTCTGCCGGGTCAATTTTAATTTTAAAATTGGCAGATATTTTACCCAAATAGCCTGCGGCAAATTGTGTCTCGTTTAGATACCTGCATATTTGTTTATCATACAATTTTAATTGCGTATCAAAACCAAGTTCCTCTTTCAGTTCCATGTGAGCCGCGTCCACATAGCTTTGACCAGATTTTACATGACCGGCAACACTTATAATCCACTTCAGTGGATTAATCTTTTTATTTCTACTTCTTTGTTGAGTCAAAATTCTGTTTTGGTCATCGTAAATCAAAACAGCGACTTCGCGATGAATTAGACTGGGATCGGAATTTACTATTCCCTTGGTACTTTGCCCAATTACTTCATCTTGTTCATTCACCACATCCACAATTTCCTCTGGAGTATTGGCTTTATCAGTCATATTAACTCTTTGAAATAATCTATTCGCCCTTCCCTGGGAACATAATAATTGGGTATCTTAGCGACCTTAATATATCCGTTCTTTTCATAAAATTTACGGGCTGGTATATAGGAATCTATATCGCAAGTCAAAACGTGGATATATCTCCCTTTTATTTCTTTGACAATAGATTCCATTGTATTTAACAATGCCTGAGCCAGGCCATTGTTACGATAATTTTTATGAACTGCAATGTAATCAGAATCCATTTCATATCCCCCGCTGCCATATTTATTTTCTCTTACTCCAATAGCCGCGATAATTTCATCTTCATTCTCAACATACCAATAACAATGATTAGTCTTATCAAGACTATCAATTGGAGCTTGTATGACTATGGCTTTTTCGTTTGGAGCCCAAGTCTGTTCAAAGGCAAATGGACCAGTCAAAAACTCACCAATTTTTTCTGCGGTCATTAAATCATTCAATTTCTTTACTTCAAATATCATTCTTGTATTATTTTATAACTTCATAATGTAATTAGATAGTTTGGGGACTGAGATTTTTGGGTATGGGCTCGGCATGTAGTAATTTTATTCATAAAAAT
>Ga0209541_10018570_pt1 | contig 10054 bp, 7 predicted proteins | sample RifCSPlowO2_01_FD_184027 | JGI IMG/M metagenome (GOLD analysis project Ga0209541, IMG submission 184027) | Groundwater microbial communities from Rifle, Colorado - Rifle CSP2_plank lowO2_0.1 (SPAdes) (version 2) | ecosystem: Environmental > Aquatic > Deep subsurface > Groundwater | place: Rifle...
TGCCTCTGATGCCTTTTCGTAAGGGTCAGTACCTCCGTAGCCCGCGTAATCGGGAGGATGGGCATCGTGCCTTGTATGCGCGGGGACTGTGGCATCTTGTATCAAATGAAATACATGCCCAAGCGCCTTGTACGCTTTTTCTTTATCGCCCCTTTCGTACGCGGATATTGCTTCTTCCCATGTAAAAAGGCCCGTGCCGAACTGGGCCTCGGTATCGCGCGCCCAATCTTTTGATGTTAGAAATCCGGGCATGCCTCTATTGTACACGGGGTCGTAAAAGTGGTTCATAAAGCGGGCGCTTTCGTCTTCGTCGTCGGCGCCTTGGGCGAGCCAGCTTCTCTCCTGCGCCGTTAGCGCCCTATCGGGATAATAGGCGTTGTATAGGTCCACCGCCCTTTCAGCCATGGGAAAGTGTACAATATCGGGGCTGTATGCTTGCGCGGTAAAAAAAGGGCCGGCAAACAACCCGGCTCCCATAAAAATTGTTAAAAATACCTTAAGTACGCTCATATTTCAGTTATTTTCCAAACTCCGTATTTATCCCTTACAAATTCCACCTCTCTGACAAAATTTTCCAATGGATTAGGACTGTCATTTCCCGGTATTTGTTCTATTTCATACACAACATAATCTCCAATTTCTATGCTTTTTGGATCTCCATCTACGATTTCTTTTAAAGGCGTCATTCTTTCGGCGGCCTCGTGCAGTATGCCCTCGTCTGCCGCTTCCCGCAAACTGTCTTCGTATTGATACAAATATTCCGGATGTATGGTCGCCAAAACTCCTTCCAGGTCGTTATTTAAAAGCGCTATTCTCGCTTCTTCATAAGTTTTTTCGGGGGTGGAATCGCCATGCACGGCATGGTATTTGAACCAGACATTTTCCTGCAGTTTTTCGCTGTTGAAAGTCGTGTAAGAAATCTGAATGTGCGAGGCAATAATAACCCGCAATAAAAACAGGCCCGCAAAAACGGTAAATGTGACCAATATGGCAAGGCCGACCCAGTCGGTCCTCTTGCGCGGAAGCCGTTTGAAATGAGGCCCTTCTTTGATTTTTTGTTTCGCGTTTTCCAGAACAGACATAGAAACCTACCTTATTAAAAGTTGGAAAGTATGTCAACCCCGTTAGAGGTCGCGAGGGCTCGCAAGTGTGCCTCTGCCTCTAACGGGGTCAACCCCCCCAGCTGCCAAAATAATATTTTGGCAGCTACAAAAATCATTAGCCACTATACCACGGCCGTGGTATAGTGGCTAAAATCGAGAGTTATAAAGAAAATCCAATTTTATTAAAATGTAGCTTTAATTTAATATCTCTGCTAACTTTTCCTGTAAAAACTAACACCCCTCCCCTAATTCCTAAAAATTCTGTAATAAAATCCATCTCCTTATCACAAGGGTAAGGATAAACCCACACGCTTTGCTGTACTCTGAAAAATTCCATACTTTCTAATTTATCTCGAAGCACATCTCGCGCATAACGCGATTTTTCCGGAATATCAAACATAACGAAACTCCATTTTCCGTCCCAATTTTTGGGCTTTTCTATCTCCAGATCCTGAAATTCATAACCCTTCAAGGCCTCCTGGCCCTTTTTTGTTAACTCTAAGTTAAATTTTCCCTTATTATCGACATTTGTTAGTTTTATATACCCCCTTTTTTTAAGAACATATAAACTTTGGCGAATTTTTTTCTCATCTATTTTTTCGGGGGAAGGGTATAATAATTTACTCTCTAATTTTCCATGCGCGCCCCTAGCCCAGGGATGAGTTTTTGAAAACGGCTCAAAAGGCATTAGGACAGGGACAGCAAGAGCTAATATAATTTTTTTAGCGATTATATTTTTGTTTTCTCTTTGGGGATAAAAACTTTTTCTGGGCATAATTTTTTATTAGTTAATTTTATATATTGTAGACACTATACTACGGCCGTAGTATAGTGTCTACAGAAATTTGAAATATTAATTCTTAAAACCTTCCTTATAAAATCCTATATAAAAACTTCTAACTCCTGCTATTCAAATATTCCTCCAAAGCTTCGGGCCAGGGACGCAGTTGTACGAATTTGGTGTTATTAAGAGAGGAATATTTTGGGCGTTCGGCTTTGGTTGGATAATCCGCCGAAGTTATGGGAATTACTTTGGGATAGTCCCCTTTTGCCCAGTTTTGCTTCTGCCCCCACAGTTCCACTATTTTTTTGGCAAAATCGTACCAAGTGGTCGGGTTTTCGTTTACAAGATGATAAATTCCGAACGGCAGTTGTTCTTCCACAAGAATACGAGTCGCCTGCGCCAGATCTTTGGTATAAGTTGGCTTGCCGTGTTCGTCGTTTTTAATTTTTATTTCGGGATTTTCAGAAATACGTATAATAGTTTCCACAAAATTTTTCCCGTTTTGCCCATAAAGCCAGGAAGTACGGATAAGATAAAAATTCTTCATGCCTTCCTGCAAAAGCTGTTCACCCAGCAGTTTTGAAGCGCCGTACACATTAAGCGGTTCTCGCGTGGGTCTGTCGTCTTCGGAGTATCCTTCTTCTTTGTCTCCGGCAAATACATAATCGGTTGAATAGTGCACAAGTACGGCTCCGCGCGCACACGCGGCTTCGGCTAAATTACCCACCGCTTCTCCGTTTATTAGCATTGCTGTGTCTTTGTTGTCTTCGGCACCCTCCACATCCGTATAAGCGGCGGCATTTATTACGATATCGGGTTCGATTTGTTCAAAAACATCAAAAACCGCGTCCTTATCGGTTATATCCAGCTGATCCCTGTCGTATAAATAAGGGCTATAAACATCAAATACTTTTGCCAAGTCAAAGCCGAGCATTCCCTTTGCTCCGATTATTAGAACTTTCTTTTGTTTGTCTGTCATACCGAACTAATTTTAACAATAAAAATTTATTACCGTCAATCTTACATAATTATAAGATTTTGATGTACAATACTTTATTAAGCTAAAAAATGCGCATGGATTTTGAACTTGTGCCGCTTGAAAGCGACGAACAATTAAAACCCGATTTTAAAAACAAAAACCTGAAAAACAGGCCGAAGGTAGAGCTTGCCTCGCGGTTATTCAGCGAGGGGCAGGTAGATATGGAAGGAGCGATAAAAATGACGGGCGAACATCCCATAGACCTGAAACATTTATTCACAGAACAGGGCATTTTGCCGTACAAAAAAATTCTTGTATGCGGAGGCGCGGGGTTTATAGGGAGCAATTTTATACACTACCTCCTGAAAAAATATCCCAGCTACAACATAGTAAACTACGACAAACTTACCTACGCGGGAAACCTGGAAAACTTGCGCGATGTGGAAAATGACCCAAGATATAAATTCGTAAAAGCCGACATCGCGGATGCCGAAAAACTGGAGGAAGTAATAAAAGACGAAAATATAGACCTGATAGTAAACTTTGCGGCCGAAAGCCACGTTGACCGCTCCATTGAGAACTCGGCGGATTTCGTAAGAAGCAATGTGCTTGGAGTACAAACACTGCTGGAGGCCGTAACAAAAAACAATATGCGCCTGATACAAATAAGTACAGATGAAGTTTTCGGTTCCACGGACGAGGGCGCGTTCCATGAGGAATCTCCCCACAGGCCCAACAGCCCGTATTCGGCGGCAAAAAGCGGAGGCGACATGTTGTGCCGGGCATATAACGAAACGCACGGAACAGATGTTGTTGTTACGCACTCCTGTAATGTGTTCGGGCCGTTACAATATCCTGAAAAGCTTATTCCTCTGTTCGTGACCAATTTACTGGAAGATAAAAAAGTGCCCGTTTATGGGAACGGTTTAAATGTACGCGAATGGATAGATGTGCATGACCACTCGCGCGCCATAGACCTTATAATGAAAAACGGCAAGGCGGGGGAAATTTTTAACATAGGAACAGGACAGGAAAAAACCAATATGGAAATTACAAATACTATATTGGAAAAATTTGGAAAAGATGCCTCGCACATTGAATTTGTTGATGATAGAAAAGGGCACGATAAAAGATACGCCATAGACAGCACAAAACTAAGGAATATGGGCTGGGAACCCTCGTTAAATTTTGAGGCGAGTATGGCAAGGACCATCGATTGGTATAAAGAAAATGAAAACTGGTGGAAGCCATTAAAATATCCGGCAAGCCAAAATTATAAAAAAGATGCCTCCAGAAAAGGAATGAAGGCCCTTATTACCGCCGGAGGAAGAGGAACACGCCTGCAACCTATCACTTTTACCCGCAACAAGCACGTAATACCGCTCGCAAACAAGCCCATGATAGAACACGCCATAGAAAAGGTTGTGGGAGCGGGGATAACCGATATAGGAATATCAATAAATGAAGGAGAAAAAGAACTGCAAAAAATAATTGGCGACGGAAGCAGATTTGGCACGGATATAACTTACATAGAACAAATAGGCGGGGCGCTCGGACTGGCGCATGTCATTAAAAACGCTAAAGATTTTTTGGGAGACAGTCCGTTCCTTTTTTATCTTGGAGATAATATAATATCCGCCGACTTAAACGAGTTTGTGGACGAATTCCTGAACAAAAAACTAAGCTGTTTTTTGGCCTTGTCTAAAGTGAAAGACCCCGAGAGGTTTGGAGTACCGGTCATAGAGGGTGACAAAATAATAAGAGTAGAGGAAAAACCCGAAAAACCCGCGTCCAATTTCGCCGTAACGGGGCTGTACATGTACGACAAAAATGTAATAGAGGCGGTAGAAAACATAAAACCGAGCGCGAGGGGTGAACTGGAAATATCAGACGCGAATACTTATCTTATAGATAAGGGGCTGGATGTCGGCTTCAAAGAAATCACGGGGTGGTGGAAAGACACCGGCAAGCCAAGCGACCTATTGGATGGCAACCGCCTGCTTCTTGAACAAATACACCCAGATATAAAGGGAGAGATAGATGCCGAAGCAGATGTTAGCGGAAAAGTAATACTGGGGGAAGGTTCCGTAATAAAAGGAAAAAGTTTTGTGCGCGGACCGGTGGCGATAGGTGAAAACACAAAAATAATAGATTCCTACATAGGCCCCTACACCTCCATAGGAAATAACACCACTGTTGAAAAAGCCGAAATTGAACATTCCATAATAATGGACAATGTAAATATACATACGCCGAAAAGAATAGTGGATAGCATATTAGGACACGGTGTTAAAGTGGCCCACTCAATCAAAACATCTCCGAGCGGACACAAGATAGTTGCGGGAGATAATTCAGAAATAGAGTTGTGATTTTTATATTTATCTGTTAGAAAGTAGGCGTAATATAAATATATATGAGCGAAGAATACGACAAAATAGAGCCCAAATTGGTACACGACAGGCAATTTTTTGATGACAGAGGCAAATTTATGGCCACACCTTTGCACAAAGCATGGACACAGACAAATGTGTCCACCAGCAGACGCGGCGTGCTTAGGGGGATGCATTTTCAGATAGAGGATTTTGCGCAAACAAAACTTGTCCGCGTATTGCACGGTTCCGTTGTGGATGTGGTTGTGGACTTGCGCAACGCGCAAACGGATCCGCATAATCTTCCCGTTTACGCGTACCACCTGACCAGCTTTACATATTCCCATAATCACCCCGCCCTGTATGTTCCAAAAGGATTCGCCCACGGATTTTTGGCGCTTGAAGACGACACTATTTTTGAGTACAAAGTTGACGCGCCATACAATAAAGACATGGAGAGAAGCATACACTGGCAAAGTTTCCCCATATTTGACGAGTTATTGCAAAAATATAACTTTGAGGCGCACGAAATAAATGTATCTGAAAAAGACGCGCAAGCCCCTTATTTTGATGTGTGGCTTAAAGACAACGAACGCGTAGTTTAAGGGTAATATGACAAGCGTAACAGTAGTAATAACTCATTATAAATCCCCTCAAGTTCTCAAATTAGCTCTGGGGTATATAAAGACGTGGAAAGAGAATTTTGAAAAAGACGGGGGAGAGGCCGAGATAATTGTTACCGATTCTGAAACCATAAAAGAAACAAGGGAAATGATGGATGAACTATTCCCTGATTTTACGCATTTACAGGAACCCAAAAACGTAGGATTCGGTAAAATTATTAACCGCGCGTGGCAAATTGCAAAAGGAGAATATATTTTTACAATAAACGCGGACCTTATAGCGCCTCGCCCGCAAGATATAAACAAACTAATAAAATACCTTGAAGACAATGAAGACGTAGGAATGGTGGGCCCGCGCCTTTTGAATTTTGATGAAACACACCAATCATCCGCGTTCAGATTTTACACTCCGATGACCATACTTTACCGCAGGACCCCTCTGGGAAAACTTGCGTCGGGGAAAAGGGCCTTGGATGCTTTTGTGCTTAAACACGCCAAAGATATTACAGAAAAACCGACAGAGGTGGACTGGCTTATGGGATCTGCGTTTATGATACGAAGAAAATGTTTGGAAAAAACAGGGGTTTTTGACGAAAGATTTTTTATGTACATGGAAGACGTGGACTTGTGCAGAAGATTTTGGGAAAACGGACTTAAAGTGGTCTACTATCCGCATTCTGTGATGTACCATTTCCACGGCAAAGCAAGCCGGAGTCCCAATGCCTTTAATGCTTTTTTAAACAAGTACGCAAGAATACATCTTTCGAGCGCGTGGAAATATTTCCGCAAACACGGATTAAAAACGCCCAGATACGGAGTATAGATAAGCTCAATAAAAATGAACGGCTCAATCGATTGAGCCGTTCATTTTTATTGCTATTTTTTGACAATCCTTATATTAAGCACTTTGTCCTTTACTGTAAGCGATATTTTTGCCTCTCCCTGTATATTTTCTTCTATAAGTTTTTTGGCCAAGGGATCCAGTATATATTTTTGAATAGCGCGCTTTAAAGGACGGGCGCCAAAATTGGGATCATATCCACGCTTAGCCAAAAATTCTTTTACGCCTTTTCCAACCCTTACAGTTATATCCCTTTCTTTGAGGCGATCCATTGTGTTGCCAAGATGAATATCAACGATATCGCGTAGCGCCCTTTTGTTTAGAGAACGGAATATGATTATCTCGTCCAAGCGGTTCAAAAATTCGGGCTTGAACCTGTCCCGCAGGGCGCTGGTAACTTTTTCCCGCATCGCCTTTTCCGCTGAAAGAGCTTCCGACTTGTCTTCCGACACTCCAAAACCAAGCGTAGAAAAATCTTTGATGTATCCGCTTCCTATGTTTGAGGTTAAAATTATCAGCGTATTTCTAAAATCCACGACCCTGCCTTTTCCATCCGTAAGGCGGCCATCGTCCAGTATTTGTAAAAGGGTATTGAACACTTCAGGATGCGCCTTTTCTATCTCGTCGAACAAAACAACACTATAAGGGCGCATTTTTATTTTTTCTGTAAGCTGGCCGCCTTCTTCATATCCTACATATCCGGGGGGAGAACCTATCATACGGCTTGCCGAATGGCGTTCCATATATTCTGACATATCCAGGCGGACAATAGCGTGTTCATCATCAAACAGGAATTCTGCCAAAGTCCTTGCCAATTCCGTTTTTCCGACACCTGTAGGGCCCAAAAACAGGAACGAACCGATGGGGCGGTTTATATCGCTGACCCCCGCGCGATTTCTCCTGATGGCATTTGAAACCGCCGTGATCGCCCTTTTTTGGCCAATCACTCTTGCGCTTAATTCGTTTTCCATTTTAGCCAGACGCTCGCCCTCTTCCTGCAACATGCGCGAAGCGAGTATACCCGTCCAGCGGGCAATTATATGCGCGATATCATCCTCTGTTATCTCTTCACGCATTATGCGCCCGTCTTTTTGAAAACGAGTCAATTCTTTTTCCTGACCGCGCAATTCTTTTTCCAGTTCGGGAATAGTGCTGTAGCGTATTTCGGCAACTTTTTCCAAGTCACCCGAACGCTCCGCTATATCGGCTTTTTGCTTGTTCTCTTCCATCCCTTTTCTTAATTCGTGAATTGAAGATATAACTTCTTTTTCATTTCTCCACTTCCTTTCAAGGACCCTTGCCTGTTCTTTTATATCGGCGAGCTCTCTTTTTATATCTCTTTGGCGCTGTTTGGATTTTTTATCCTTCTCCTGCTTTAACGCCTGGATTTCTACCTCCATGCGCATTATTTCGCGGTTCATTTTATCTAGTTTTTCGGGCTGACTTTCTATGCTTAGTCGGAGTGCGGAGGCCGCCTCGTCAATAAGATCCACAGCCTTATCGGGCAAAAATCTTCCCGATATATACCTATGAGAAAGTTTGGCGGCGGCAACTATGGCAGGATCCGTTATCCTTACTCCATGGTGAACCTCATACTTGTCTTTTATCCCGCGTAGAATGGCTATTGTGTCTTCTATGGTCGGCTCATTTACATACACGGGCTGGAAGCGTCTTTCCAGGGCGGGATCTTTTTCTATATATTTTTGATATTCCTTTGTGGTTGTAGCGCCTATCGCGTGGAGTTCTCCCCGCGCCAAGGAGGGCTTTAAAAGATTAGACGCGTCTATGGAACCCTCGGCGGCGCCAGCGCCAACGATAGTGTGCAATTCGTCAACAAATATGATGGTATTTCCCGCGGTTTTTTCTATTTCTTTTAATACGGCCTTCAAGCGGTCCTCAAATTCTCCCCTGTATTTTGTGCCGGCGACAAGCGACCCTAAATCCAAAGATAAAATTTCTTTATCCTTTAAACTTTCGGGAACATCGCCCGCGGCGATTCGCTGGGCAAGGCCTTCCACTATCGCAGTTTTACCAACACCTGCCTCGCCTATTAAAACAGGATTATTTTTGGTCCTTCTGGTCAAAACCTGCATTACCCTTCGTATCTCATCTTCTCTTCCTACTACTGGGTCCAGTTTTTCATCTCTGGCCATTTGGGTCATGTTATAGGTGTATTTTTCAAGGGCCTGGAATTTATCCTCGGGATTCCTGTCGGTTATACGTATATTGCCGCGCAATTCCTGCAATATTTTGAGAGTGTTGTCGTAATTAAGTTCTTTTGCAGTTTTTCCTCCCATAGATGCATTGGCTATCATATTCGCCTCGCGCAATATAATTTGCGCTTTTGTTTCAGAATCTATAAGGGCCAAAAATAAATGTTCCACGCTTATGAATTCGTCGGAAAACTTGGTCGCTTCGGCTTGCGCGCGGGCTAGAATTTTGGCGAGTTCTTTGGTCACAAAAAGCTGGCCCATTGGTATGGTGCCCACCATAGGCCCTGTAGGGTTTATTATCCGGGGAAGCTTATCTAATTCGTGGTCCACATCATCCGCCAGCGCATCCTGGTCTATGGCAAACTTATCCAGAATTGTGCGAACCATGCTTCCGTCTTGCTCAAGCAATGCGGCCAAAAGATGCAGGTCCGAAACCTGCTGATGGCTTTTTTCCTGGCTTATTTCCTGCGCTTTTTTAAGCGCCTCCTGCGCATATTGAGTGAAATTCTGCATATATGCCTTATTATATACTAAAATGCCGTCTTTAGCAATCCCTATGCTTGATTGCTAATTTCTATAATAGCCTCAGCGGATTTTTTAAGTTCTTCTTCGGTTGTTGACCTTCCAAAAGTACAACGGATGCTATTTATGGCGCAATCCCCTTTTCCTATGGCTTGTATAACATGGGACGGTTCGGGAACGCGCGCGGTGCACGCCGAGCCCGAGGAAACATATATCCCTTTGGCGTCCAAAGCGGGTATCAAAACTTCGCTGGGTATGTTTTTGAAACAAAAATTGGCATTATTGGCGACTCGCTTTTGCGCGGAGCCGTTCAAGCTAATATCTTTCCCTTCGCTTAAAACCTTTTGTATAAAATTATCACGCAGAGCAATTAAACGCTCTGATTCGGACTGCCTTAGGTCTTGAGCGTCCTTGAGCGCTTTTGCAAAACCTACAAGTGCGGGAACATTCTCGGTACCGGAACGGTATCCTCTTTCCTGTCCCCCGCCCGTGGTTGTTGGAGCAATTGAAACATCATTACTTTTAAAAAGAATCGCTACTCCTTTTGGGCCGTATATTTTATGTCCCGATAAAGTCATCATATCCGCACCCAAGTCGTGGATATTTATATTTAAATAATT
>Ga0209541_10018571_pt1 | contig 10054 bp, 12 predicted proteins | sample RifCSPlowO2_01_FD_184027 | JGI IMG/M metagenome (GOLD analysis project Ga0209541, IMG submission 184027) | Groundwater microbial communities from Rifle, Colorado - Rifle CSP2_plank lowO2_0.1 (SPAdes) (version 2) | ecosystem: Environmental > Aquatic > Deep subsurface > Groundwater | place...
CTTCCCAATCTTTGGTACCGCGGACTTCATCCAAAGATGCTTTAGCTATAGTTACCAGAGCCCGCCAGATTCAAAAGCAACGTTTTGCCCTAGAAAAACTATACACCAATTCACAAATGAAAAATAGCCATGTTAAAAAGTACTGTCTACTCACACCTGAGGCAGAAAATTTACTCAAGTTAGCCACAGATAAGTTTGATTTTTCCACCCGCGGCTATTTCCGTTGTATTAAAGTAGCCAGAACAATTGCTGATTTGGAAGGCAGCAGGGAAATCTTGCCTTTGCATATGGCTGAAGCCTTACAGTACAAGCAAATTATATGAAAATTGATAACCGGGCAGTAGGGCAGATGGCTGAAAATATGGCAGAACAATCTTTGATGCAAAAAGGATATCAAATTTTAGAAAGAAACTTTGCCAACCGTTTTGGAGAAATTGACATTATTGCCAAAGATAAAGATGTTTTAGTGTTTGTGGAAGTTAAGGCTAAAAAAGGAGTGCTGTTTGGACTACCTGAGGAAATGATCAACTTTAGTAAATTACAAAGGGTCAAAAATATGGCTACAATTTACATGAAAGGACAGCAACTAACATGTAGGATTGATGTGGTGGCTGTTGTTCTTTCAGAAGAAGGTAGTTTAATCCGCCTCACCCATTATGAGAATGTGTACTATATGTGATATTATCACAATACTGCTATATAATGTAAAAGAATAAAAGGAGTTATTTATGAAACAAAATATTGGAATGGATTGGGATGATTTTGAAAAAGAGCTATTCAAAAGACCTGGTTTTAAGGAAGCACAAGCAGAAACTCGTCTTGAGTACGAGATTGCCAGAGCCTTAATTAAAGCCAGAATTGAAAAAGGATTAACTCAGGTAGAAGTTGCAAGGTTAATGAATACAAAAAGGATATAATGGTGTAAAAAATCAGCAACAGTCTCAATAAATTTGACAAGGCCAGATTAGCGTGACCATAATTAGTTAATGTCCAGACAAAAAGGTAGTATTGTTCCTGTTTTGCTCATTATTATTGTTATTATTGCGGGAGTAGTGGTATATTTTGTTTACTCAAAAGGTATTATTAAAAATCCTTTGCAAAAAAGTTCTTCTTTAGGAGGACAGATTTTTAATAAGGTTCAAAATCCCCTGCAGGGTAAAATGCCTGAAGTTGATGCATTTCAAGCAGAGACCAATCCATTTAAGGATATTTATCCTAACCCATTTGACAGGACCTCGAAATGAAGAAAATATTTATCGGTTTAACTGTTTTGATTGCCAGCCTTTTCACCTCATCGGTTTTTGCCCTTTCTGAAAAAGATATTACTTTTCCGGTTTCGGAACTTGGCGGATGCCAAAACGAAACTGAATGCCGGGCTTTTTGTGATAAACCTGAAAATAAAATGTCGCCCTGTTTTCCCTTTGCCAAAAAATATAATCTTGTAACCCAGGAAGAACTTGATAGAGCAGAAAGATTTACCCAACTGGCTACAACCGGAGGACCGGGATGGTGCAGAGTGGATGAGGGTTGTTCAGTAGAGATATTTTGTAATGATTATGCCAATCTAGACCAATGTTTGGATTTTGCTGAAGAAAACAATTTTGCAACACCAGGCGAGTTGCAAAAAGCTCGCCAAATTGCAGCCGGGATGAAAAAGGAGGATGCCATACTGCCCCCCGGGAATTGCCGCGGTGAGAATGAATGTGAGATCTATTGCTCTTTAGAAGGAAAATGGCAAGAGTGTTTAAAGTGGCAAATACAGATTGATATACCTTTGGAACTATCACCTGAAGCTCAAAGATTTGTTGATCTTATTATAAGCGGCAAGAGTGCTGGCGGCTGTAAAACAAAAACCGAGTGCGAGAACTACTGTGCTGACCCCGGACACTCAAAGGAGTGTCTTGATATGGCTTTAGCAGTCGGATTTATAACTGAAGAGGAAGCAGAACTGGCCAAGAAATACGGTGGAACAGGACCTGGAGGATGCAAGAGTGAGCAAGAGTGTAGCGCTTTTTGTCAACAACCATATAATCAAAAAGTCTGTTTAAATTATGCAAACGACCAGGAAATAAAAGTAGATTTTAAAGGTCCTGGAGGATGCAGTGATATTTCATCCTGCACATCTTACTGTACCAAAAACCAATCTGATCCGGAGTGTAAAAAGTATAGTAGTAAATACCAGGGTTTTAAAGGGCCTGGCGGGTGTGAGGATGAAGCCTCCTGCAAAACTTACTGTCAGGCCAATCCTGCTGATGCGGAATGTAAACAATATAGCGGTCAATATGACGGATTCAGTGGTCCCGGCGGATGTAGCGATGTAGGCTCATGTACTGCCTATTGTAAAGAACACTCTCAAGATCAAGAATGTCAAAAATACTCCAGCCAGTATGGTGGATTTTCCGGACCGGGAGGGTGTACTTCAGTTGATGAGTGTAAAGCGAAATGTCAATCAAACCCTAAAGATTCAGCCTGTGCCCCATATGTTGGCCAGTATAAAGATCAATACCAACAACAAAATCAACAGCAACAGCAACAAGCTCCCTCTGAGGTGCAAGGGGTAAAAACAAGTCGGGGTTTGCTTCAAATTATTCTGGACTGGTTAAAATTCTAATCCGCTCTACCAAAAGTAATTTCTGGATAATGGTGTGGATGAGCTTGACGCTTGCCAAAGGGGTTTACAGGGTGTCACAATTGGCAACAGGATCAAGGTATACTTTTACTTCTCTTTTTGTTTTGGCCATATTAACTCTCCTTTTTTCTTAAATTCTTTTGTCTGATAAACAGTGACTAAAAAACCATCACCGTTTAAATCATAAATCACAAGAAAAGCAATAACAAGATAACAAATAAACTTATTTAAAACTAATTACATCAACAAAAAAATATGTAGTTTTCTCCTGTAGTTTTTTCATCTTGCTAAAATAACCCGTTCCTTGGCATCCGGACTAGGAATGTACTCATAAACTACCTTAAACTTGGGTTTATTTTTTCTCTTTCTTCTTTTCATCTCCCTTTGCCTTTATTTATCATCTCTATTTTTCTCTTTTGCAATTCCCTAAGTATATCTTTAGGTTTTATATTAAAAGCGGAAAGCATAATTAGAATATGGAAGAGTAAATCTGCTACCTCTGAAATAATTCTTTTTTTAGTCTCATTTTTAGTAGCAATTACAACTTCTATCGCCTCCTCACCTACTTTTTGAATAATCTTATCTTTCCCTTTTTTAAACAAGGAAGCAACATAAGAATCTTTTGGTATCTTCTTTTTGCGATTTTCTATTATTTTGTAAAGTTCTTCTAAAATCATATCACCTCCTGATAGAAACAGGTTTTATTTCCTGTGTGACAAACGCTTTTTCCAATTAGATCTACCCTTATAAGCAGAGAGTCATTATCACAGTCCTTAAGGACTTCTTTAACTTTTAACTTATTTCCTGATTCTTCACCTTTCATCCACAGCTTATTCTTTCTTCTACTCCAAAAATAAACCCATCCAGACTCTAAAGTTTTTTGCAATGCTTCCTGATTCATAAATCCCAGCATTAGAACATTACCGCTTTGGTAATCTTGAATGATAGCAGGTACCGAACCATTTCCTTTTCTGAAATCAATATCTATTCTTTTCATAATTAACTCCTTATTGGGATGTTTTTACTTCTCAAGTAGCTTTTTAAATTCTTAATAGTTAATTCACCAAAGTGGAACAAAGAAGCAGCCAAAGCTGCATCAGCTTTTCCCTGTTCGAAAATATCAACAAAATCTTCAAATTTACCTGCTCCACCAGAAGCTATAACAGGTACCGACACTGCTTCAGACACTTTTTTTGTTAACTCCATATTAAACCCCTCTTTGGTCCCATCAGTATCAATGCTTGTTAAAAGTATCTCTCCTGCTCCAAGTTTTGTGGCTTTTTTTGCCCAATCAACTGCTGAAACTCCTGTATCAGTTCTTCCTCCATTAATAAATACATTCCATCTATTTGGTCCTACCTTTTTAGCATCTAGGGAAAGCACAACACATTGGCTTCCAAATTCTTTTGCACAATCGGAGATTAGTTTAGGATTTTTAAAAGCCCCGGTATTAACGGATACCTTATCAGCGCCTGCTCTTAATATCATTCTCATATCCTCAACAGTTCTTATACCACCACCCACTGAAAAGGGAATAGTAACTACCTCAGCTGTTCTTCTGACCACATCAAGTAAAATATCTCTGTTTTCAACTGTTGCGGTAATATCCAGGAATACTAGTTCGTCTGCACCTTCATCAGAGTACTTTTTAGCCAGCTTAACAGGATCTCCGGCATCTCGGAAGTCTACAAACTGTATTCCCTTTACTACCTTGCCTTGTGTCATATCCAGACAAGGAACAATTCTTTTAGCTAACATTTTACTCGAAAGTCATTTAGACTTTCTCCCCTTTCGCAAAGTTTTCTAGTAATCTAAAACCAACTTTGCCACTTCTCTCAGGGTGGAATTGAACTCCTAGTACATTATCTTTTTGGACAATACTAGAAAAAGTTTCTCCATAACTTGTGATACCAGCGATAATTTCTTTATCTTTTGGTAAACAATAGAAACTATTCACAAAATAAAAATAACTGTTATCAGAAATCCCATTAAAAAGTTTTGACGATTGTTTTACTTCCACTTGATTCCATCCAATTTGTGGAACTTTTTTCATCTTCTTAAATTTCTTCACCTGACCTTTTAAAACCCCAAGACAATTTACATTTCCTTCTTCGCTTTTTTCAAACAAAAGCTGCATACCTAAGCAAATACCTAAGAACGGTTTTCCTTTTTTAATTTCAGCGATTACAATTTTGTCTAATCCTTTTTTCTTTAAATTCTTCATTCCTTGCCCAGCTGCCCCTACTCCAGGAAGGATTAAGGCTTTTGCTTGCTTCATAATCTCTGGGTCGCTGGAAATTACATTTTTTACTCCAAGTTTCTCCAAAGCGTTTTTAACGCTTGCTAAATTTCCAACTCCATAATCAATAATCACTATCATATAACCCCTTTCGTTGAAGGAATTTGATCTATTGCTCTTTTGTCCAGCTCACAAGCCATACGGATTGCACGAGCTGTTGCTTTGAAAATTGCTTCAATTTTGTGGTGCTCATTCTCTCCGTACTCGACTTTTATAAATAAATTTGCTTTGGCATTTTGAGCAAAAGCATCCCAAAAGTGCTTTATAAGCTCAGTGGATAAATCTCCAACTTTTTCTCTTTTAAAATCACAATCAAATCTAAATGAATATCTTCCTGCAAAATCTATAGCAACAGTTGCCACTGCTTCATCCATTGGTAGGATAAAAAATCCATAACGATTTATACCCTTTTTATCACCTAAGGCTTTTGCAAAAGCTTCGCCTAAAACAATTCCTATGTCTTCAACTGTGTGATGCTCATCAATGAAAGTATCACCCCTAGCTTTAACATCTAAATCACACAAACCACCTTTTGCAAAAAGGTCCAGCATGTGGTTTAGGAAGCCTACAGGCGTATCAATTGTTCTTTTACCCATTCCATCAATATTTAATGAAACCTCTACACTAGTTTCATTTGTTTTTCTATCTATAACCGCTTTGCGACTCATATAATTCCTCCCTCTTTAAGTGCCTTGTAAAAATCCTTATTAGTTTGCATGGAGATAAATTTAATCCCAATTTTTTCAGCAAAAACCTTGTCTGTTGACCTATCTCCACATACAAAGGAGCCATCTTTATCCATCCTGCTTACTGCAAGAAACTTTTTCACAAGACCTGTTTTGGGTTTTCTGCAATCGCAATTTTGTGATGGTAGGTGTGGACAGATAAATATTTCCTTAAACTGAATCCTTTTTTCCTTAAAGATACTAAGTATTTTGTTTTGGGGAGCTTCAAAGTCAGCCTTTGGGAATGAAGAAGTTCCTAAACCATCCTGATTAGTAATCATAATAAGTTCGTAGCCTCTACTTTTAAGTTCTCTAAGACCTTTAATCACTCCGTCTAAAACCTTTAACTTTTCTATGCTGTCAATTTGGAAAGTATCCTGTGGCTCAAAAATTAAAGTTCCATCCCTATCTAAAAGGGCATATTTAGATTTGTTTAACACTACGCTCTGGTATACCTTCATAAATTGTTTCATCTGGGCAACAGTCCCAATACTCAGGCGAAGCGTATTTTCTATATTGCTCTTGTTTTGAGGTCTAACCAAAATACCATTTTTCTTTAATATTTTTTCTTCCTGTTTCCGAACCAGTCTATAAAGCAGAAAGTTTCCACCAGATTGATAAAAATTTATGTCATTTTTAGTAAAAAACTCCTCAATCATAGGCTTTGCCTGATTCATAACTTCACTTACGTACTCTTGCATGCTTTTGAGATCATCTATTGCTGCAAGTGCAGCGGTATAGGCAACCATATTTACATCATAAGGACCACGAACTTTTAAAAGCTCCTGAATATAAACTTTTGAAGCAACCATGTAACCGACCCGAAGGGAGGAGAGGCCGAAAGCTTTTGAAAATGTTCTGGTGACAATAATATTTGAATATTTATTTATAAGTGGGGCTGCTGTAACTGATGAAAATTCAAAGTATGCTTCATCAACAAGTATGATGGCGTTTGAAGCTTTTTGCGCAATTTTTTCAATATCATCAACTGATACTAATGTGCCAGTCGGGTTATTAGGGTTACAAATTACAATTAGTTTCACTGATTCATTAATCAATCCTAAAACTTTCTCTAAAGGAAATGACAAATCCTCTTTCTTATATAACGGACGCAATATTTTATTTCCCACTATTTGAGCAGACTGGTAAAACATTGCAAAGGTGGGAGTAGGAATAATCACAGTATCGCCTGCTCGTGTAAATGTACGAAAAATAAGGTCAATTGCCTGATCAGATCCATTTGTTATCATAATCTGATCTGCATTTATACGTACATATTTAGCTATTTTTTTCTCAAGGGCACCATATTCTGGGTAAACTTGCAATGTATTTGTTATCAAAAAGTCTTGAATAGCTTTTTGTACTTTTGATGAAGGAGACAACGTACGCTCATTAAAATCCAAAAGTATCCCATCAAATTTACGCCTTCCAGAAAGGGGCGGATTATATGATTTCATTTCTTGTATTCTTTGTAATGCTATATTTTTCATAAGTTTAAAACCTTATTGATACTGAATTTCTGTGAGCAGGTAATCCTTCTACTCCTGCAATATTTTCAATTGTCTCTTTAATTTTTAATAACCCATCTTTAGTACACTTTTGGACTTGCATCCATTTTCCATAAGCATCAACATCTAAAGGAGGGTACATTTTTGCCATACCACCTGTTGGCAAAACGTGGTTTGCTCCAGTTGCATAATCACCACTGGCTTTTGAAGTCCAGTCTCCTAAGAAAACTGAGCCTGCATTAGTTATTTTTTTAACTATGCTTTCTGGATTTTTAGTCATAACTTCCAAATGCTCAGGTGCATATTCATTAGTAAATTCTATTGCCTCATCCAATGTATCCACTCGAGCAATAAGACCATATTTAGTTAAAGATTCCCTAGCTCTATCTTGAGTAGTAAGTTTAGGTAGTTGTTTTTCTATTTCTTCAATAGTCTGTTCTGCTATTTCCTTTGAAGTTGTTAAAAGAACACAAGCTGAATCACCCCCGTGCTCTCCATCTGCGAGTAAATCAGCAGCAATAAATTGAGGATTTGCTGTTTCATCTGCAATAATAAATACTTCAGATGGACCCGCTGGCATATCTATAGCAATCTTTTCTAAAGCAAGAATCTTGGCTGCCGTAACATACGTATTGCCAGCACCAAAGATTTTATACACACTTGGAACGGTCTCAGTCCCATATAACATTGCAGCAATAGCCTCAGCCCCACCGACCTTATAAACCTTCTTAATTCCCAGCATTTCAGCTGCAAGTAAAACCACTGGATTAATTTGTCCGTTTGATTGTGGAGGAGTGCAAATAATAATTTCTTTACATCCAGCAATTTTAGCTGGAATTGCTGTCATTAAAAGGGAGGAGGGGTAAACTGCTTTTCCTCCAGGGATGTATAATCCTACTTTTTCAATTCCTCTCCATTCTCTCCACACCTTTATTCCTTTTTCAGTTTCTACTACTTTATCTCTCTTTGTCCTAAGTTGGTTTTTACAAACCTGAGTGATATTTTTGATCATTTGTCGAAGTCCAAATATGACCTGGATATCAACCTGATTGTAAGCTTTATCTAATTCGTCTTTAGTAATCTCTATTGAGTAATCTCCTTTATTGCCAGAGAATTTTCGGTAATATTTAACCAGAGCTTTATCACCATTCTGTTTAACCTCACTCATGATCTGTTTTACCACTGGAATTACAGCCTGGTAACTTCCAGCCGATCTATTAATAATCCTTTGGTAATCTTTATCTGATAAGTTTTTTAAATTAATTGTTTTCATATAATTTTTTCTATTGGCAAAACGATAATTCCTGATGCTCCAATTTGTTTGAGTTTTTCAATTGTTTCCCAGAAAACTTCTTCTTTAATAACTGTTTGAACTGATAACCAGCCTGTTTTTGCTAAGGGAGCAATAGTAGGAGACTTTAAACCAGGAACTATCTTCTTTATTTTAGGTAGAATTTTCTCGGGAACATTCATCATCACATATTTATAATCTTTGGCAGATAAAACACCCTTGAAACGGGTTAGAAGCTTATCAAGTAAGACCTTTCTACCATTTAACAGGGATTTTTCATTCGCGACTAAAATAGCTTCAGAATCATATATTTTGGTCAGGAGTCTCAAATCATTAAGAGCCAAAGTACTCCCAGAAGAAGTAAGATCGACTATAGCTTGTGAGACTCCCAGAGCCGGAGCAATTTCTACTGAACCACTAATTCTAATTACCTTTATGGGAATATTATTTTCTTTGAAATATTTCTTTGTAGATTCAGGATAAGAGGTTGCAATAGTCTTACCTTTTAAATCAGATATGTCTTTAACCTCTGAATCCTTAGGTACTGCTACCACAAGGGAGCAAAAACCATATCTTAGATTAAGAAGCTTTTTTACCTTTGGCCTCTCTTCGTTGAGCATGTTCTGTCCTAAAATACCTAAATCCACAGTTCCGGAAGCTACATAATCAGGAATGTCATCATCTCTGACATATAAAATCTCTAAGGGAAAATTCCTACAAACAGAGAATAACCTTTGCTTGTAACTTTCAAATTCCAGTCCTGATTTCCTCAGGAACTCAAGCGTCTCTTCAGTTAAACGCCCTTCCTTTTGTATTGCTAATTTTAATTTTTTACTATCTAAATTTGCCATAACTGATTCCACAAACCAGTGTTCTGCCACTGAACTATAGCCACCATTTTTACCAATAAAAAACCTCCGTTCATTACCAACCACGAAAATACGTGATTAGTAAGGAACGAGAGGCATTAAAAAAGGACCTCCCGCGGTCCCATCCTTTATTCTTAAAAGCATTGCTCTCTTAAGCTCTTGGGCCGACTCCGCAGTGCTGACATCGACTGTTGATTTTTTTACAGCTTCAACATTCTGTAGGATATTTGGTCCTCAGCTCTTGGATCGTGACTCCAATACAAACGCCTTTACATATTCAGTTGTAAATACAGTATACCATAAAATTCTTACTTGTCAAATTTTACTATGAGACTTACTTATATCTTTCTGTTTGAACCCCACATGCACAGTGGAAGGACCCTATTAATTAGTTCTCCTTGTATGAATCAGAAGCAAAGCAGTTGCAAAGATCGGTTGGAACGTCTTGTTAAAAGACGAAAAGCTTGTCTGGACGTACCAAAAGCCTTATGACATACTGCTAAAACCTCAGTACCGTTCTGACCTGCGGGCAAGCTGGGATAACTTTCGATCAACCAACTGGATAGAAATCTTACCTTATCCCGAACGCACCCTGCAACAGACACAAGAGATTTTAACACTTTCTTGTTAAATATAATATTAATATGTGCATAGTTATAATTTAATTTTGTGCAACTATAGATCTTGGTGAGAGCCACCAGTTGGGAGGTGAATATCAAGATCTATGTTAACT
>Ga0209541_10018574_pt1 | contig 10051 bp, 8 predicted proteins | sample RifCSPlowO2_01_FD_184027 | JGI IMG/M metagenome (GOLD analysis project Ga0209541, IMG submission 184027) | Groundwater microbial communities from Rifle, Colorado - Rifle CSP2_plank lowO2_0.1 (SPAdes) (version 2) | ecosystem: Environmental > Aquatic > Deep subsurface > Groundwater | place: Rifle...
TTGTATATTATATTTTAACGTGCTTCCTATATACTGCTGTATTATGTTATTTACATTCTCTAACTTAATAACCATATATTTTTAGGAATTAATTTGAATAAAAAGGTTTAGTTTTACAAGATGAGATTCATATAATTCACTTATTAATAATATTTTTGGAAAATATTCTTCATTAAAACACTTATCGCACATTTCATTGTGCCAGTCCCTGTTGTGTGTGAATATTTTCTCATTGCATTTTGAACAATTAAAATTCATTTCCTCATCGTGTTTCATATGAAATGTTCTCATCTTTTCTGGATTTTGATCTTGGCTTATTGTTTCTGCAAAAAATCCTTCAGACCAAAGTTCTCTTCTTTGTTTTGCCTTTGAAATTTTGTGTTTCTTCATACTGTTAATTATATTTCTAGCTACATTCAGAATGTCCACAATCCAAGCATGTAGGAGATGAGCAGCCATTTATATATTCTACATTAGGACTATAGCACTTTACACAATGCTGTTGTTTTACTTCAACATGCATATCTGTTAATTTTTTTTGTTCTTTGTCACCTATTTTTCCTGTTTTGCTTAAATGTCTTTTTAATACTATAGCAATAGCATGCGGTATTGAATCTATTCTATTAGGGCCAAAACCATAAGGACGATCACCTTTTGCTGAATTTAGATGTTTTATGGCTTTCATAGGGTCATATCCTGCCTGGAATGCTTTTGACATGAATACTCCAAGAACAGAGGTCAAGCTACTTAGTTCAGTGCCTATAGGTGGAACTGAGGTAAATATTCTAGATGGACCTTCTTTGTCATAAATTATATTTACATGTAAAGGGCCGTGTCCTGTTTCTATTTCATAATAGTCTGAAGATACTCCTTTGCTATAATCTAACTCTCTGTTTTTTTGTTCTTCTTTTTGTTTTTTTGTTGTTTCTGCTGAAGTTAGGTTCAATACCTGAACTTCTTTACATCCATCCCTATAAACAGTCACTCCTTTGCAGCCTGCATTGTAAGCATACAGGTAAGCTTGTTTTATGTCTTCTACGCTTACAGTGTTTGCCATGTTAATTGTTTTTGACACTGCGTTGTCTGTATGTCTCTGAAATGCTGCTTGATGGTCTATATGGATCCTCCAATGTATGTCGTGTGAGGATGCAAATATTTTCTGCAGGTTTGTTGGAATTTCTTTTATTCCACGAACAGATGAATGATTATCTGATATTTTTTTAAGTAATATATTTTTATCTAAGCCGAACCAATTGTGTTTCTCTGCTATTTCTAAGAACAAAGGCACGACTTCGTAATAAACATATTTTGGATCTGGTTCTTTACCTTCTTTTAAGGCATCAACTGCTTCTGCTTGATAACGTTTATATGCTATAGCAAAGAAAGGCTCTATGCCACTGCCTTGTAAACCTGCAGTTATTGCTATTGTTCCTGTTGGAGCAATGGTTGTTCTTGCACAATTTCTTGGACATAATTTTTGTCCTCTGAAGTACTCTCCTTTTTCATCATAAATACTATCTTTGAAATTGTAAAATACTCCTCTTGTCTCTGCTAATTCTTCAGACGCTTCTAATGACTTCAAATTTATAAAACTCATTATTTCTTCAGCAAGAGTTATTGCTTCATCTGAATCATATGGAATTTCCAACTTAACCAGCATTTCTGCCCAACCCATAACTCCAAGGCCTATTCTTCTATTCCCTTTTGACATTACTTCTATTTCTGGCAGTACGTAGTGACTCATATCTATTACATTATCTAAAAAATGCGTTGCCAATTTTGTAGTATATTCTAGTTTTGTATAATCTACAACATATTTTCCATCTGATTGCTTTACGTGATTTGATAAATTTATACTGCCAAGAGTGCATGGTTCCCAAGGTAGTAATGGTTGTTCACCACAAGGATTTGTACTTTCTATTTGTCCCAACTTCGGTGTTGGGTTTGAATTTGTGTTATTTATTCTGTCAACAACTACAAAACCTGGATCTCCTGTTTCCCATGCGCATTTTGCCATTAAATCAAATAATTCTTTAGCTTTTTCTTTAGCTACTGGCTTTTTTGTTTTTGGATTCAATAAGTCTATTTCATGGTCATTTTCAACAGCCTTAATAAAATCCTCATCCAATGCTACTGAAATGTTGAAATTTTGAAGGAAGCCACGATCTTTTGATTTCGATACTATGAACTTTCTAACATCTGGATGTTTGTAGTGCATTATTCCCATATTGGCTCCTCTTCTTGTATTGTGGCTTACAAAACCATTTGCTATGTAAGTATTATTTTCTGGGACAGATAAATCTACTGTGTAAGTTTCTCCTTTTGTTAGAGTTTCTACTTTGTCATAAAATTGGTTATTTGTTAAAAACCAATATAATTTACTCTCTTTTATTTCCTTATGTTCTTTAGCTAATTCATTAAGTCTTTTGTAAGTTAAATTTCTTTTTTCTTTTACATTTGACATATAATGTTGTATATCTCTATATAAATTTCTATTTGCACCTTTACTTACTTTTCCTGGAGCACAACCTCTACCTTGACCATTATATATTAACTTAAAAATCTTTTCTTGATTAGGAATTATATCATTAAATTCCCATTTTGTCTCTTCAGTTTTTATTCTTTTATTCTTTTTATCTGATAAGAAACCTATTTCAGAAAATCTTTTTAGACCTCTCTCAGTTATTACTCTTAAAACATAAAGAGGATTATTTCCATAACTATTTTTTCTATCTAATTTAATTGACTTACTGGTTGGTATTCCTAAAGATAACATAAGTTGTTGTGTTTCATCTATTAATTTTTCAGAAACACTACAAACAGATGGATAACCTTCTTCAGTTATTGTTCCATCTGCTGTAAATATCCCCCTAACAAAACCTTCAGCAAAATACCTTCCGACCCTAAATACAATTTCTGGCACTCTTGCTTGTAGAGCAGACTCTTTATTTACACCAATATTTTTTAACCAATGAACTAATGTTGTCCTGCTATAAAAAGAATTAGTGCTATTATCATTTTCTTTCCTAGTTTCACTTGGTTTTAGACCGAATAGATTTAATATTAGATTATGCATATACTCTTTTACTTCTGGTTCATCATCTCCAAAAGATAAAATTAGTCTTCCTGTTCCATTTTCATTTATTGAAAAACAGCCATCGCCTATAAAATAACCTATAAATTCTCCTAACCCTATTGTTGGTATTTCTGGCAAGATTATGGGTCCTGCATTAAAATGCGCTTCATAATTAAATTCTGGAAATTTATAATTTGTTTCTTCTGGATAACTATCTAGTTGTAATGCAAGCCAATCACCTTCTTTTATATTTTTAAGATGTTTCCATACATATTCTCCTTGTTCATTAATTACTCTAAACCTATGTTCTGGTGTTGCTATTACACTGTAATTATTTTTTGTCTTTATTGTAATAACTTCTGATTTTCCATTATTGTAAGCCTCATCAGAGAGCTTTGGACCTTCATCAGTCATAACAGTAATTGTGTGGCCTTTCCAATTATTTACTGCAATCTCTTTTACAGGAACGATTTCTCCTATTTGTATTAAACCTTGTTGGGTTGATACTCTTGTATCTAAAGCCACGCAACCGCCTTGTTTTACTACTTCTGTTGAAGTATCGAATATTCTCATAAATGAAAGTGGCCCTGAAGCTATTCCTTTTGTAGACTGGACTGGATCTCCTTCTGGCCTTAATTTACTAAATGAAAAGCCTGTGCCTCCTCCAGATTGATGAATCAAAGCCATGGCAGTTATAGCATAATAAATTTCTTCAATAGAATCTCCTACAGGCACAACATAGCAAGCATGCAGGCCTTGCAGATCTCTTCCAGCGTTCATTAAACATGGGGAATTAGGCAAGAAGTCAAAGTTAGACAACATATTATAAAACTGCTCTTCTTTTTTTCTTAATAAAATAATTGCCTTTGCATTTGTTTGTGCAAGTTTTAATAAATTCTCTTCAAATTTTCTGAAATTGTTTATTCTTTCATTTCTAGGCAAATTTTTAAGCTGAAGTAATAACATATGTGATTTTGAATCATGTTCAGATATAATTGTTTGATGGTGCACTCCATCTAAAATATGTTCTTTAGGAATTTCATGATCGTAAAATAAATCTGCTAATGCAATGTTTCTAGCAATTCTCCTTAACCATAATTCAACTGAGTCACCTCTTAAATATTTATTGGCCATTACTTTTAGCTGATTCTCTGTAACTTTGACTTTTGATCCTTCTACAGACAATTCTTCTATAGATTTTAATCCATCAAATGTAGAAACATAATCCTCTTTTTTTCTTTCAACCTGCATTTATGCCACCTATCCTTTTTTTAATAGTCCTTGAATTTCTTTTTTGAAATCTTCTATGTCTGCAAATTCCCTGTAAACAGAGGCAAACCTTATATATGCAACTTTGTCAAGCTGCTTTAAATGTTTTGCAACCTCTTCTCCCAGAGATTTACTTTGGATTTCATTAGCGTCAAGTGTTCTTAATTTTGCTTCAATTTTGTTTACAATGTTTTCTATCTTTTCTATTTCTATTGGAAGTTTTTCGCATGCCCTTAATATGCCTTTCTTAAGTTTTTCCCTATCAAATAATTCACGCCTGCCGTCTTTTTTTATTATATAAATCTGCAGCGGCTCTGGTCTTTCATACGTTGTGAACCTTTTTTCACACTTAAGGCATTCCCTACGCCTTCTTGTTATGTCTTCACTTTCTCTTGAATCTACAACTTTTGTTTCTGTGTGACTGCAAAATATGCATTTCATTTATGTTTTGTTACCCTTGAGTAAACACCATATATTGTGCTTCACTTAAGTGAAAACACAAAATATGGTATTTAGTTGGTGTTCTTGTTTATATATTTTTCTTAACTTTGGAATATGTTTTGTTATATTGGTACTATTTTAGATCTAAATATGGCTAAAGATTTTAATTTGGATCTTTTTAGTAAAATTGTTTAGCTAATCTTGGACCTGTTTGACCCTGATACGTACTTCCATCGCCATATAATTTATTTGGAATATCTATTGTTCTTTCTGGTTTTAAAACTGCAATAGGCTGTCTGTGGCTTATCGTTCTTGGACTCCTCGAAACAACCAGTTCAAGCACTGCAGTAGAACCTAGTATTTTTTTATTTCTGCCTTTTCCAAATGCATTGTCAAAAAAACCAGCCTCATTTGACTTATCATCACCTAACGTTAAGTCATACTGGACCATCTTGGCACATATTGAATGAGGTATTGATGGCATTTCATACGTGGGAAGTATAATCATAGTTGCGTCCCACAATCTTAGTAAACCATCTTCTGGCTTTCTTATTTCTTGCCAATACTGCTCTTTTCTTGCTGATTGTCCTTTTTCATATTGGATTGGTAGATCATTATAAGCAGGAATATAGCCAACAGTTTCATCAGAAAGATCTACCGTTAGTACTAAACCACCATTAATTAACTCTCTAGTTGGTGGCATAGGCCTGCCTTCCTTATCATAAACTAATGTTTCTTTTAAGTGCAGATCCATTAATTCATCGTCATCAATAGTTGCATCGCCGTTGTAAAATCTTATTTGCTCAATGCTATCGCCTTTTCTAAGAACTTCCAAAAAAGCCATTGAAGTAAATTCCAAATATAATTTCCCTTCATAGCCTGCAGGAATTTTATTATATCTTGAATTATGGTCTGTTACTAATCTACACCTAAAAAAATTCCTTCCTGCTGTGCTCTTTGTATCTGCTTCTCCATATATATTTGGCGGCAAAGATAAAAATTCATTTAATTCAACAACATAAGTTACATTTCTTTCTACTGGTTTTGGTTCACCAACATCAATGCCTATTGTATAAAGTGAGCAATTCTTTAATACTTGCTCTACAGTTTCATTGGCAGATGGAGGTTTGAAATTTGCCACCCTGTGTATTGGCCCAAATAATCTTGTATCTAGTGTGGCTGGTTGCAGTTGATTTTCTAGCCAACTTTCATTTACTGGACTCTGAAATTTTACTGCTTTAAATTTATCTATTAATATGTCTTTAATATGTTGGCTTGGTAAAACACCCTTTACGTCAAAACTTAATTCAGACATAGGTTTTTAATTTTTATTTTATTTATAAAGAATTATTTTGTTAGAAGTATTTTTATGAAAATAGATATTAAGTGTAATAATATTCACCTTTATATCTTTGCTCTTGATCTAATTGTGAACCTGGCTTGTTAATTCTTGGCCTTCCTGTCAATTTATCCCTTCTGTAAGTTATATCTAAGTTTTTTAGAACGTGGTTCATTCCTTCTCTTTTTTGAACTGGACCATAAACATGACCTTCTTTTGCTGGAATTCCTTCAAATATAAGCATAGAGTCTGCCAAATAATCTATAAATTGAATATCATGGTCAACAATTATTGCCGCTATTTCCTTATTTATAACAAAATCTTTTATTATTTCTGCTGTACTTAAACGATCTTCTACGTCTATAAAAGCAGATGGCTCATCCATTGCTATTATATCAGTATTTTGTTTTGACAAGCAGGCAGCTATATGTATTTTTTGAAGCTCTCCACCAGACAATTCAGATATCTGATTATGAAGTATTGGTTCTATGTTTAATTTCTCTAGTATATTTGTCTTATACCATCCAGATAGGAATTCAGGACCAGCAATTTTCTTTAGGTGTTCTTCTACTGTGCCTTCAATATTCTGCTCAAGATATTGCGGCTTGTAACTTATTTTTAATTTTTCCATAACGCCTTTATCAGGAGTTTCTATTCCAGAAATTAATTTTAGAAATGTAGATTTGCCTAAGCCATTCGCACCCATAATTGCCATGACTTCTCCTTTGTGAATTGCACCAGCAGCAGTTTTTAGCTTAAAAATTTCATAGTGCTTTTCTAATTCAGGAAAACTAAATAAAATATCCTTAGATACAAAACGCTCTACCGGACGTTCTGAAAATCTTATAGGATATTTTCTAAACCTTATGTTTTCTTCTGGAAACATGCCTTCCATATAATCATTAATTCCTCTTCTTACACCTTTGCTCTGGGAAAATATACCATAACATGCTGGCTCTCCATATACAATTTGTATCTCATCTGAAATATAATCAAGAGTAGCTAAATCATGCTCTACGACAATAACAGATGCTTTTTCTGACAATTTTCTTATTAATTTTGCAGCTTTTATCCTATGTGTAATATCTAAAAAAGAAGAAGGCTCATCAAAATAATAAACATCTGCATCTTTTGCTGCTGCAGCAACTATTGCAACTCTTTGAAGTTCTCCTCCAGACAATTCTTCTATTTTTCTTTCTGAAATATTAGAAATATCAAGTTCTGACATTAGATTTTTTATAATATTTCTTTCATCAACTTTGTTTAGCAAATCATGAACTTTGTGGTTGTTGTATAATTGCACCAATAATTCCACTCTTTGCGGTTTATATGAAACTTTTACTTCTTTTTTTATTAATTTTTGAAAATATTCTGCTAGCCATGTATTTGAATATTTTTTAATTACTTCAGACTCTGAAATTTGTTTATCATAAAATCCTAAATTTGGCTTTATATTTCCTGTTAATATTTGCAAAGAGCTAGATTTTCCTATACCATTCCTGCCAATTATTCCAACAATTATGTTTGGTTTTATAATAGGCAAAGAAAATAATTCAAAAGAGTTCTTTCCATACTTGTGTATTGGTTCTTCTTTTAATCTTTCAGGTAGGTTTATTATATGTATTGCTTGAAACGGGCATTTTTTGGCACATATTTTGTGTACTTCCATGACAACTTCTTCAGAAATTTCTGATTTCCCGCTTAAGCCTAAGTGAAATCCTTCGCCGCCAGATTTATTTATAGGATCATATTTCATGCATTCGTGCTGACATTTATTTGGATGGCACTTTGATTTTTCTACTACTGCAATTACTTTTCTCATTTTCTATAACAACTCGAAAAGGTTTATTAATGTTTTGAGAATATTTCTTAAAATAGATTATTTTCTAGATAAAATTTTATAAATACTGTGCTTTATTTTTTAAAAATGATAATAGAACTAGAGGCGCTTAGAGGTGAATTGATCCTTATAACTGGCGTTATGAATTCTGGAAAAACCCAGGAAGTAATAAATACTATTGACTGTTTAATGCACAGTCCCCATAGAAGAGCATTTATGGCTTTTACAAATAGCAGAAATACAAGAGATGGAATAAAAAGATTTGTCTCTTCTAGCGGCCTTAGATCTGATGAAGTATTTGTAGCCAATGCAGAAAATCCAATAGAAATCTATGAAAAAATAAGAGAAAAAGAAGTTGTTGATGGGATGCAGAATATTTTTATTTTTGATGAAGGAAACCTACATACTTACAAATTTGTACCTGTTGTAAAGGACTTAATGAAAAATGGTAAGGTTGTTGTTGTAGCTGGTTTGAATTTGGATTTTAGGGGAGAATTCTTTGGTCCTATGGGAAAATTAGAAGAAATAGCAAGAAGCAGAGAAGCAATTACTGGAAAAAAACTTGTAGATATGCATCATTCTTACTGCTGTATTCTTCGTGACGAGAAACAATGCGGCAAAAAGGCATCATACACATTTAGATTAATTAAGGCAGAAAATGATGGTAATCTTGGTTATTTTCATGAAGGGGTTTTATTTAACAGTTATATAAAAGCACCTTATCATCACCCAACAATTTTAGTTGAGGGTTCTGTTGGAGGCATAAAATATACAACTGCATGTTCAGAATGTTTTGGTGAACTACCTGGAAAGAGTTTAGTAGCAGATTTATTATCTTATACAATGGATCATGAGAATTCTAAATACAATGATTTAGTAGACAGGTTTTCTAAACAAGGAGATATTTGCGACGCTCTAGCATACACTATTGAAGAGAAAAGATTAGACATGTTTGACGGAATCTATAGATCAAGAATTAAATCTGGAGGTTTAAATGATAAAGAATCAAGAAAGCTAGTAGAAATAAGCAAAGCAAGAGATTCAAGCAGAGAAAGCCATGACACTTTTGATATTTATCACGAAATAAAAAGTAGAAGAAGCATATCAAGAGAAGGGTTAAAATATAAATTTGGAAAAATTATGGGTTTTGAAAGAATTCTTGCTGATTTAATAAAAGCCAGGTTTTTAATGCTTGATGACGCAATGTTAAAAACAACGCGTTATGTAAAAGACCCAGTTTCAGATATGTATATTCCTCTAGATTAAATTTAGGTAATTTTCTTGTTTGTTTTATAACAATGTTTGCCCTTTGTGTGGCAGCCTATTATTGCCAAAGGATGAGAAAATGGTTTGCGGCTGTGGTTATATGGGCACTGATACAGTGATAAAAGACAGAGCTGAGGAAAAAATGCAAGTAGGAGTTTTACAGGAGGAAATAGAAGTTAATGGAACAAGTAGAGCAGACTGTCCTAAATGTGACAGCATTGAAGTTTATTCCTAGTTAGTACAGATCCTACCAAGTGACGAGCCAGAAACTATGTTTTTTAAGTGCAAACATCAGTGGAGACAATATAAATAAATTTTTAACCGCAGTTTGAAAAATTTTGACCCTCCTATAACAAAATTCTTTAAACACAAAAATTAAAAACTTTCCAATAATAAATTTACTATGGTAAAGTGTGATATTTGTGGAGATAAGGCTGAAAATTTGTTTTTAGGTAAAATTAAAGGAACTTATATTAAAAAAGATAAAAAATTAAAAGCTGTTTGCAGTGGCTGTCAGAGAAAACTTGGAAATAAACTTGAGGAAAATTTATAGTTCGCCCTCGTAGCTTAATGGCAGAGCAATTTTAAGCTTAATTGCTTCGTATACAATCTTTTGCATAAAGCTTGAGTAAAGTGAAAGAGCAATAGGTTGAGGGTTCAACTCCCTCCGAGGGCTATATTATTTATTTCTGTTAAGTAGGCTCTGTCCTGAATCTAAGTTCTAAGAATATTTATTAACCCACGTAACCCGTTAGGGTTACAAGGGAAGGAGTTGTGGTCCTTCATGAAAAAAGAAGTGAAGATAGTTAAAAAAGTTAAG
>Ga0209541_10018575_pt1 | contig 10051 bp, 12 predicted proteins | sample RifCSPlowO2_01_FD_184027 | JGI IMG/M metagenome (GOLD analysis project Ga0209541, IMG submission 184027) | Groundwater microbial communities from Rifle, Colorado - Rifle CSP2_plank lowO2_0.1 (SPAdes) (version 2) | ecosystem: Environmental > Aquatic > Deep subsurface > Groundwater | place...
TACTTTGCGTGTGTAATTTTCTGGGGGCAGCCCAAATAAAGGCGAAAGAGCGGTGATCGCTTCGGTGCTCAACAAGTTCTTTCAGAAATTCAGCCATCATTATGGTCTTACCAGAACCAGTTGGCGCCTTAAAAATACAGACGGGGTTGCCTGCTTTATCAAGCAATTTATTTATCCGATCCTTTAACTCGTCTATAGCGTCTTTTTGATAATCTTTAAGCGAAGTCATATTTTGATTGAAAATATTCTTCTATAAACCCGCAAGATTGCTTCGGGGATTGGAGAAACAATGATACGGCCATCCATATCCGCAAACTCCGGCGCAAAGTCCTCATCTTCTAACGAGAAAATATAAGTATGAATGGGTCCCTTAATTTTCCTTGCTTCTTTTTTGAAGTCGGCTATAGCGGATTGGTCAAAAACAATACCTGTGTGCTTACGGTCATTTTTGAAAATCTTAAAATCCTTTTTGTTTAGCACTTCTTCAAATGTATTTTCTCGAACGCAGAGCATCTCCGTAGATTGATCAGTGAGTTTCTTCTTATTATCATCTGTCGGCGTTGCGTCAACAAAGGATGTTTTGAAATATTTGAGGTTACCACCCAAACCATTTATTTTTTTATTGCTTTGGTCTTTATATCCCTCGATAACCTTTTGAATTCTTGGATAACAAATCTCAGTTGCGATCCCTGATCCACTTCCATTGTTATCTTCATTGTTTGTACACAGGATAAATTGTCTGTTGCCACCATCTTCTTCGTTTAAGGCCAAAACGGCGTGGCCTGTTGTGCCAGAACCGGCAAAAAAATCTAAAACTACAGCATTTTTACTGGCACTAACCTGTAAAATTCTCTTAATGAGCTTTGTTGGTTTAGGATTATCAAAAAGAGCATTGTGAAGTATATTTTTTAACTCTTGTCTGGCTTCTTGATTATGTCCGGCCTCCGAGTGTTTCCAGATAGTCAGGGGGACAATACCTGTTTTGACTTCGGAAAGAAAGATTTTAACACGAGGCACATTACCACCATTTTTGCCAAACCAGATTCTGTTATCTGCCTTTAATTCTTCAACGCGTTCTTTCGGCATAGCCCAACAACGACCTCTTGTGGGTTTAGCGATTTTCCCACTCGGTGTCTTAATGGGGTAATCATATTTAGCACTATAAGTTTTTACGGTCATGTCCGCAGAGGTCCAGTTCCCCCTAGGATCATTGTCTGGGTTAGAGTATCGGGCATTAGCGATTTCTGTTCGAGGTAATAGGTTCGGCTTCCAATTGTCTTTGTTCTTTGCATATACAAGTACATAGTCGTGATTATCAGAAAACCACTTTGCATCATTTTGCGGCGAAAACTTTTTCTCCCAAATAATATTTGCGACAAAGCCGTTCGGGAAAATGTCGTCCATTAACAACCTTAATTGAGCCATCTCGTTGTCATCAATTGATATAAATATTACGCCTTTATTCTTTAGCAAATTCTTTGCCAACTTCAACCTTTTCTCCATAAACGAAAGCCATTTTGAATGTCGGTATGAATCCTCCTCATCTACAAAATTGTCGTTAAAAGTAAAATCTTTTTTGCCCGTATTATATGGGGGATCGATGTATATGACATCAACGGATTTTTCGTGAGTATAATTTAGAACAGATAACGAATGATAATTATCCCCCTCAACCAATAAATTCACTGGCGCCTTTTTGTCAGTTTCTATTTCGCGGGTTTTAACTTCTTTAAGAACCGGCAATTTCCCGATAGTATCTTTATCAAATTTTTCCTCTTGCTCCTCCCACACAACCCCATACTTTTTACGCTTCTTTAATTGCTCGATTTCAGCAACAAAATCATCTTTTGAATATTCATCGTATGGCTTCTTTTTGCTGTTGCCGTTTTTCTTCACGCTAAAATTAGTGCTAGTTTTCTGGGTTTTAATTTCTTCTTTTTTTGGTCTATACATTTTATTTGCCATAAAGTTATAACAATTGTTTTTCTTTGAAACTGGTGAAGCTGTCTTTGGTAACAATAATGTGGTCAATCAAATCTATGCCAAGAACTTCCCCGGCATCTTTAAGCCGCTTCGTGATCTCAATATCATGATCCGACGGCTCTAAGTCACCGGCTGGATGATTATGAGCCACAATAACCTGCGCGGCTAAATGGCGCACTGCCGGCTCGAATACTTCTCTGGGGTGGACGAGATTGGCGTTAAGCGAACCGACGGAAATTATCTCTCGCTTGATTTCCTGATTGCGAGCATCCAAAAAGAAAATAACGAAATGCTCCTTTTTGTTATCACGGATATCTTTAAGTTGATCCCAAACATCCTGCGGCGATAGCAATAAGGCTGATTGCTTATTTTGCAGAAGTCGACGGCCCAGCTCAAAGCAGGCCACGATCTCGCAAGCCTTCGCCACACCGAGCCCAAAGGTGCTTTTTAGTTCTTTGACCGAGGCCTTCGCTAATCCAACGCCGCTAAATTTCTTCAGTATTTTGCTTGAAAGCTCAACAACATTTACGCCTTCACTACCTGTTCGTAAAAGAATTGCCAAAAGTTCTGAATCCGAAAGCCGCTCGGGTCCATACTTCTCGAGCTTTTCTCTTGGCCTATCAATTTTTGGTAAATCCTTAATTTTCATATTTCATCTTTGGTTCTTTGCGCTATTTTTCGTTCTCTAACTTCAATTTCAGTTGGAATATTACTTCGGTTCTCAGTTTCGCTTTTACCCATGCTTTCTGCTTTTCATTCAAAAGCTCGCCCATACCGGCAAGAATATCGCGATCGGGCAGTTTCTCGAGCGCCTCAATGCATTTCTGTAAGAAATCTTTGAAAGACATATCTGTTCTTTTTTCAACAATTTCTTTATTGATAGGCCAATCCTTTTGTCCAAAAAACCAAACATCAAAAATATCACGATTCGCTTTCCCCATTCGCTCATACATAGCAACCAACTTGTGAGCAAACATGTCCTCACGAACCATGATTTTCATGGAAATACCGAGGTAAGATTTCACTTCGTATTTTGATCCGAACTCTCTGCGATTGATCTCTATCTTTATATTAGGCGCCTCGTCCTCATAAGAGAGTAAAAGAAAAAGATTGTACCTCTTTTTTCTGTGCTCTTTTATTTTCCCATAATTCCTCGCAATCACATCCATCTTTTCAAAAACATAATCTTCCTTGGCTTCGTCTAAAAGATCGAAGTCAAGATCAAGTGAGGCCCTACTTAATTCATAAAACAAGTAAGCGGCTGTCCCGCCCTTGAAACCCAAAAAGGGCCCGATGCCGGTATCGGTGTAAATGTCTTTCAAAATTTTTATAAGTATATTTTTATGCTTCGCGGTATCGAGAGCCATATTTTTATGATTTGTTAATTGATTTATGGTATCTTTTTACTTTTTTCTCCATATTTTTATTTTCGTATATGGGCAAAATCTCAAAAACCCTTTCCCAATTAAGAGGCGATAAATTATCAAAGTGATAATCTTTGTTTGAGTAGACAACATCCAAAAAGGCTCTCTCGGGAGAGGCGATGTAATAGTTGTCTTTTGCTTCTACTCCGATACGATTGGTAAGGATCGAGTCCCTAACCCTTTTGTATGAATATGTCTGATCATCTGTTGTTATTTCCCTTGTAACATACGAGGCAACAAAAATCTGGCCGTAGAACTGAAACACAATCCCAGCCTTAGCTAAAACAGTTTCAAAGCTGATGTATGAGGGCGTATAGATTTTTGTGGCCATTTCAAATTTGTCGTAGTTCTTATCTTTGGCGTACAAACCACGGCGGACTCTCATCAACTTTCCCGATCTAACATACTTGTTTAATCGAATGCTGACCGTGTCTTCTCTTTCCTCGCCCCACAACAAAGCAACATCTTTCGTTGAAAAGATGGTTCTGGGGGATCTCAACAAGACATCCAAATATTCGCCTTTTTTGGGTTTATTATCCATATTTATACTGCAGAATACCTTAAAGGTAGGCTACAGTTCATATATTAGCATAGAGGACTAAATAACACAAGCCAAGAGGCTAAAAATGAAGAAACTACAGTTGTTTTATAATATTATAAAACATGTCTGCTTGCAGTATATTGAGTCCCTATTATATTATAGGGACTGATTAACTATGTCTAAAAAGCTTAAAGAAATACAGAAAAAGCTCAACAAACAGCCCATCTCCTCCCTCTCTAAGGAGGAGATGGAGCTATATTTTGATCACCGGCTTCAAAATCTGCTTTTGAGTAAAAAAGTGCTGGTCAGAAATGAGCTGGAATATTTGCTGGGCGAAACCGGTCCCGGCAATCTTCGCATTGAGCCCGACTTATTTCGACTACTTGCAGACAGGGGCGTCTTCACACGATCACCATTTGAGAGCATCCCAGAAATCAAGAAATTAAAGACCCTGAAAGAAACTGCGGAGAAACATATAGAGAAAAACATAAATGCGCCCGAAACCCAAGAATTGCTCATAAAAGTTCTTGATAATTACCTAAAGAAATCGGAGGTAGTATCAAAAGAGCCATTTATTATTGAGGGGATGATAAACACAGTCCCCGTAACCTGTTTGATAAAAAACGGCGAGTGGGTATTCCCCAATATTGAATTGTTCTCATTTCTAAAATCTTCACAAGAGCAAAAGAAGTTTCCCGTAATTATTGCCAAAAAGATTTCCGGGATTTTATTCCCGGTATTTAAGGGCCTATCTATTATGGGGCTGAATACCTATAAGATATTCCTGTCCGAAAAGAGCAAGGAGATCATCAATGCGGTGAAATCTAACGAGGAGATGCTTCGTGATCTGAAATATAACAACCAATTCCAGTTTATCGACAAGACATTTATAAATGATGGCGAGCCGATCAAAAACTTTTTTGAGGTGATACTTAAAGACCGCATTGATGCGTATTATAAAAACTTCACGCAATCAAAAATAAAAATTTCTGACAACCTCATAGACACCGTTTCGCAGTTCAGGAAAAATAAGGCAACGCGGGGGCTGATTGAAAACTACGAAAGAAAACAAAAGTTATTGAGCGAGCTCGGCGGACAGGGTGTTTAAAATTGATACCATGCAGAAATTTCGGTAGTATCAGTAAATCACGAATAAATACAAATCTTATACATCAACCATATGAGATTGTATGAGGAAAATGAATATGAATATGGAAAACCCAAACAAAGACCTTATCAGGTTCATCGACGCCATTTTGCACGAAATGGAGATTTCGCCGAAACAGGATAAGATCACGCTTTCAAATCTCACCTTGCCATTTCCGTCCAATTATCAAAACCTTATCAGGCAAAACAAACTTTTCGCGAAGTTAAAAGGGGAAGCCGCGGAAGATTCTGAAATATTAGGATTTAGAAAACTGCCGCTGTTCTACATCATCAAAAAACCCAACCGAGAAAAACTTCTTGAAATTCGGAAAGGACTTGCGGGGCTTAAATCCGACAGCTCGTTGTCAGAAAACGATATCTCTATCGCCCAAGGAAAGCTTTCATTCGATGAACACGCTGGAGACATAATATTGGGTGGTGAAAAATGTTCTTTACCCCTCCAGACAAATCAATATTTTCTCTGCAAAAAGATGTTCGGCGTTCCTTTCGGGACGAGAGTAAAAGAAATCGAAATACTCGATCTTATAGATTGGGATAAAGATTCTAGGCGTAGCGTTTACGATGCGATGCGCGCTATTAATCAGCGGGCAAAGAAATCGTTGGGTATAGAAATTTTTAACTGGCGCAATAATCATATTTGGATAAAAGAAATTTTTGCCGAATAGTGTGAGTCGTGTGAGTCCAAATTGAATCGCAGACATAAAGGTAGGCTTGAAACAAAGCCTATTTTTTATGTTGAGCGTTGAGCGCGTAAAAGAATTATTAAACGATCCGAAGCTTTCGGATAAAGAAATCGAGGAAATCCGCGACAGTTTTTTGATTCTGGCCGAGATTATTTACGATCGCTGGATTGAAACAATTGAACAGGCAAAAAATAAAGATGAAAAAGACAATGAAAAATCAGTTCACAACAAGTGATTTTTATACGGCCGTATTTCTCTTAGCTGAAGATTACCGGCTGGAACATATTGATAAGACCGACCCTCGGCGGTTTCGCTTTGTCTTTGTTGATAAAGAGGACAGAGCGAAATTGCTTGAGGGCTTTTTTAATGGCCAGGCAAGGGTCGAGCCGCGTAAATTCACGGCGGCCATTAAAGAATTAAAGTCGCTGATGTATAGCGACGCCCTCTAACAATTTCCCGAATATGAACTATGAGCATGAAAAACAGGAAAATATTAATTGAGAACGATGACTTCATACGGCTATCCCGAAGCATACGAACCGCGTATCTGGACGGCCTGCTATTGCTCGATGAGATGCTGGTATTGTTTTGGTTATGGATCAACGCAAACCCGAGGACGGGAAGATTTATGACAAGCTACGAGAGCTTAAGCAAAGATTTTCAAGGCCGATACTCAAAAAATGTAATCAACAAACTCATGCTGGAGCTTAAGCGGAAGAAGTTGATAGGGTTTCCGAGACAGCAAGGCCGCAGAGGTTCGTTCTATGTGGACATCCAGAATTATCCGCTCTCTACCGGCGGATTTAAGGATATTGAAAAAGATGATGAGCAGAAGTCCGGCAGAAGTTCGGGGGTCAATATACCCGCTAATGAGGCGGCTACACCGGCAGAAGTTGAGACAGGTTGGCAGAAGTTAAAAGAGGAGAAAACGCGCTTGGCACAAGGGTTTTCTATGGGTTCGCAAGTTGGCTTTGGCAGAAGTTCCAATAACGATAACGAAAAGAGAGATTATAACAATAACGAAAAAACAATATCGGATCATCAAAAAATTGATGATCGTTCTCCTGTAAGTAAGTTTTATCCAGCAAACTATGAAGAGGAACGATGCAAGAAGATAGCGGAATATCTAGGCGAGAAAGATATGAGATTCATACTGTCAGTACTTAAAAAGTATGGATTTACGGTAATTGAGGAAATTTATAACGAAATTAAGGAAAAGGATAACTCTGGAAATGGAAAGCCGATACGAAACCGAGGAGCGTATTTCAACAAACGGATTCAACAGATGACGCAATACGATTAATGAAAATACACCGACCAATAAAATTTGCCACGCGGCGAAGGACACTTAAGGACACTTTTCAACTCTATTAAACTCTATTTTCCCAAATGGTCTGAATTATGAAAACCCCGATAAATAAGTAGTTTATTAGGAAAACCAAAATAAAAAATAGAGTCCAAGAGTGTCCCCAAAAGGAATTTTAGAAAAAACCGCAAAAATACACCAATGAGAAAATTTAAGAAAAAATTTAAAATTGCGATAGACATGAAATGGAAGGGTTTCAAGTACCCAGAAATCGCCGAGAAGCTTGGTGTCTCGCTGGATACGGTCAAGTCGTGGTTTAGAAGCAACGGCCTGCTGAAAATACACTATCGTGATTATGTTGAAGATCAACTTCTCATACGCGATCAGGAGCGAAAGAAGGCCCAAGAAAAATACACCGATACGCCTCGGACATAGCGGGGAAAAAACGGGAATAAACGGGAAATAAAACCCGAAATTTTCACCAATAGTCGCTGTGGGCAAGTAAAAGTTGACTTGTCTCACGAGGTAGCATAGGGGTTGTATTGAGCGAGAAAATACACCAGCTAACCGGTAAAGATCGCGAAACCTAATTCCTGTTAATTCCTAAGAAAAATACACCGACTAATAGAACTTAATTAAACAGCTAACCGATACTAACCGATAAGCTAATTCCTACTAATTCATAAAAACTAACCCATACTAACACATAAGAAATCATGAAAGGAATCATCTACATACGGGTATCAAGCGATGAGCAGGTAAAAGGCACCTCGCTTGAATTCCAAGATGAAAATTGCCGCAAATACTGCCAAGAAAAAGGCATTGAGGTTTTGGAAGTTTTTCGCGAAGAGGGCGAGAGCGCCAAGGATTTGAGCATGCATAACCGAAAGGAATTTTTGCGGGCTCTTGAGTTTTGCCGCAAAAATAAAGGCGGGGTTCAGGTCTTTGTGGTGTTGCGCGTAGACAGATTCGCTCGTAACACCGATGACCATTTCGCGGTCCGAAAGATTCTCGTGGACTACGGCGTGACCCTTCACTCGGTTACCGAACCCATCGGTAACAAGCCGGCCGAGAAATTATTTGAAACCATGCTTGCCGGCTTTGCGGAATTTGATAACGCGATCAGAAAACAATGCTGTTCGGATGGCATGAGTAAAAAGATTGACCACGGCATCTATCCGTGGAAATCGCCATTTGGCTACGCGTGCGCTCATTTCAAAAAACGAGGCGAGAAAAAGACGCATCCCGATCCGCCGGATGAAAAATCGTTCCCACTCATTCAGCGAGCTCTTAAAGAATTTTCAAAGGGCCTTTGCTCGCAAACGGAACTGACGCATATGCTTGATGAGTGGGGCTTGGCTAAAATCCGAGGCAAGAAAACCACCATTCAATTTATAGACCGCGTTCTCGGCAAGTATTTAAAGTTTTACGCCGGGATAATTGTTAACCCGTGGAATGGCAAAGAAGTGGAAGGACTCCATAAACCGATGATCACCAAAGAAGAAATGTATCAGATCATGCTGGTACGATCCGGGAAAGCGAAGATGACAAAACGGCAAAAGCGCGGTTCCGACTTTCCGCTCCGGCGCACCATTACTTGCGGGCCCTGCGGCCGGCCGCTTACCGGCAGTGTCCCCCGAGGCAACGGCGGCCGGTATTATTACTACCACTGCGGAAATAAGAATTGCTCAATGTTCGGCAAAGGAATACCCAAGGCCGATCTTGAAAAAGAGTTTTTGGCATATTTGCAAAAAATAACCCCGAAAGACGAATTTCTCAAAGTATTTAAAGAAACCTTTCTTACCCTCTGGCAGGAGCGGGGAAAGAAATTTGAACTTGAAGCGAAACAGTATGAAGTTCGGCTTGCCGAGCTTGAGGCAAAGAAAAAACGCATTTGCGAGATGCGAGAGGACGGGTCTTATACAAAAGAAGAATTTCTTGAACGAAAACAGGAAATGGATAACCAAGTAGCGGCCGTAAAGATATCGATGGCCGAATGCAAGATTGATCAGTTTGATATCGAAGCCGCCTTGGCCTACGCCGTTGCTTTTATACGCGATCTTGGCCGGCAGTGGTTTGACCTGCGGCCCGAAACGCGCCCGAGGTTCCAGAAATTATTATTCCCTGACGGAATTCCGTACACAAGAAATAAAGGTTTTGGAACCGCGAAATTGTCAGTAATCTTCGAGCTAAATCAGCAGTTCTCTGGCTCGAAGTATCATACAGTGGACCTACGGGGAGTCGAACCCCGATCTCTCGGATGCAAACCGAGTGCTCTACCACTAAGCTATAGGCCCATTATAATTTCTGTTTTTAAATAATCTCTTATTTGCTGGCGTAGAAATCGTTTGCCTTCTGTAGTTTTTAAATATTTTTCTCTGCGTTCCGCGTCGCTTTTTAAAACATACGCCTCATAGAGTATGATTTTGGCGGGCAGATAATTTCTAGTTGAAGCAACTCTACCATGAGCATGCTCTGCAAATCGACGCTTTAAATTGCTGGTGCTGCCAGTATATATTTGGCCATTCTTTAATTTTAGCAAATAAGTATAATGCATACTCTTTTAGTAAACCGCCCTATCATCCGATAGGGCGCCCTGTCGAATGACAGGGCGAGTGCACTGCCACTATGCTAATGGCCCGATTTCTATCAGGCGGCTTTGGGATGAGAATAATCTTCTTCCGCTACTTCTTTATTTTCTTTTTTCGTTGGTTTATCCTCTTTATAACTTAACCAAACATTGGTACGTTCCATTTCTACTTCTTCAATCGGTTTAATTGGCGAAATTTCGTCAAATTTCAGCCAAACATCCACTATGACACCATCATCTGCCCTGCACTGCATGAGTAAATCATGCACGGAACCGCCAATTTGTTTTATCACACCCAACGTACCCGGCCTTACACGATGATTTGCACTATTATCTCTTATAGTAGCAAAAGATTCT
>Ga0209541_10018577_pt1 | contig 10050 bp, 11 predicted proteins | sample RifCSPlowO2_01_FD_184027 | JGI IMG/M metagenome (GOLD analysis project Ga0209541, IMG submission 184027) | Groundwater microbial communities from Rifle, Colorado - Rifle CSP2_plank lowO2_0.1 (SPAdes) (version 2) | ecosystem: Environmental > Aquatic > Deep subsurface > Groundwater | place...
TTGCCACGTGTGTGTGTAGCACCAAAATAGGTGATTTTACGGCCATCATCCCGCTGGTTGGGGTTCATAAACACAGTATATCGTATCTCGTATGCAGTATCTCGTATGAAGGCGATTACTGCGATGCTTCGAGAACTTGCCGGAGGTTGGTGTATCGATTGGCGGGGTCCCAGACGAACCATGAGGTAAGGCCGGCGTCGTAGGTGGCGCGCGTTTGGTCGAGGATATCCTGCGGCTGGTAGTCCTTGCCGTAGTCGAAATCCTGCAGCCATGGGCGAAGTTTCCGCGGGTCGTACGATGGCTTTTCGTAGATAGCGGGAGTTGAGGTGCCCATGCGCGTGTAGGCGAACGAGGCAATTGAGGTTGTTGTTGCGATCGTGCGCCGCACTGCAGAGCTCATTGAGTAGTTCACGACCTTGTACGGATCGCTGTTGGGATTGCCAAGACCGAGAAAACTTTTAGGGTAGTGCGAGGGGTACACCATCGGCGCAATGTAGTCGAAGTATGGAAGCGCGCGCTCGAGCTGTTGGCCAATATTGAGGTCGTCAATATTTGTCGTCGTCATTCCAAAGAGATCGACCGACATGACAGCCCCCGTTGGTTTTACGTTCTCGCTGAGATATTGGAAGAATCGCTCCAAATCACCGGTGTGGTTCACCGTGGGATAGACAATATCAGACATAGGCCCATCGGAGGGCCAACGAACGTAGTCGTAATTCAGCTCGTCGAATCCAAGTGCGTACGATTCCTTCGAGAGCTCGACGATGTATTCCCAAAAAGGACGCGCATTGACCGCGACGAACGAGAGCCCCTTGAAATCCTTCCACGGCTCGCCGGGGCGGCTCTTGCTTTGTACCGACTGCTCCGGATGATTCTTCGTATAGAACGGATCCTGAAAGACCGTAATGCGCCCGATGACATAGATGTCTTTTTCGTGGAGCTTCTCGATAAACTCCTTCATGTCGTCCGCCCTGCACTTATCTGAGACGGAGCCTGCAAGAACTGGATTCGCCGTGGGAAAAGAAATCTTCCCCGCGTAATCTTTGATATCTATCACCACTGCATTGAGCTTCGTCTCATCGATGAATTTGACGAGAGAATCACGCATCGATGGGGTTCCCACGACGCACTGCGTCATGTAGATGGCATACTGCGGCTCGGGTGTGGGTAGATGTCGCACCAACGCGGGTGGCGTGAAAAGCAAATCGGGTGTCGTCGAAGCGATTCGCACGAAAGAAAGTTGTGAAGAAGTGGACGCCGTTGCGCCCGCAATACCCGCAGCGAGGACCAAGCCACCTGCAATGAACCAACGCCTAGGACTCTTCATGACCGCCCTCAGGTCGAGGAGTGCCTGCCTGCCAGCTAGGCAGACTCTCAACAAACGTGCTGCTACTCCCTTGCTGGGACGCGCTCCCTTCCCCAATGCGACGTCGCACGACGATTCCAAGACCGATGACGAATACGCCCAAGAGGAACAGAAAGACTGAATCCCAGCTGTTCGGAAAGCCCAAAAAAGGCAGCACGGCAACGAGCGCACCCGCGAGCATGATCAAGGCATCGAGTGTCATGGGGAGAAGTATACAGTATGTAGTATCGCGTATGGAGGGAAGAATTCAATATGCGAGATAGACATCGTTCCCCATACTCCATACTCTATACCCCATACGGACCTACGATAACAACAAACTCCCCCCTGTCCTTGTGTTTCTCCTCGATTATCTGCGCCAACTCCCCCGGAGTTCCGGACAGTACTTCTTCATGGACCTTGGTGAGCTCGCGCGTGATGGTGACGACGCGCTTCGGTGCGACTCGTTCAAGCTCCTCAAGCAATTTCACAATTCGGTGTGGTGATTCGTAGAGTACTACCGGTATTTCACTTTTCGTTAGAAGTTTGAGCGCCGTTTGCCTTCCCTTTTTGTGCGGAAGAAACCCGACGAACGTAAACCGATCAGCGTTAATGCCGGCGATCGAGAGCGCCGCAGTCAAGGCAGATGGGCCCGGTATTGATTCAATCTTTACCATCGGCATATTCGTGCGAATATGCCGAACAAGACGCGCGCCGGGGTCTGAAACTCCCGGCGTTCCCGCGTCGGTCACATACACGACGTGTTCTCCTTTCTCAAGACGCTCGATAACTTCTCCAGCCTTCTTATCTTCAGTCGCCGCATCAAGGCGAAATACAGACTTGCGAAGGCCATAGTGATTGAGAAGTTTGAGCGTGACGCGTGTGTCTTCGGCATAAATCACACCGCACTCCTTCAAATTCCAGAGTGCCCGAAATGTTAGATCTCCGAGGTTCCCTATCGGAGTCGCAACAATCGACAATCTTCCATTTGTGTTTTCCTCCATCATACCTATTCTAATGTTCTTAAGAACTTAAGAACAGCTGCGGCACGAGGTGTAATTTTATGTCGGACTGTGTTCGCCTCATTTCGCTTGATTACGAGATCCGCTATCGCGAGTCGCCGAATGTGCTCTGCGGCGGTCTTATAGTTGGTTCTGAGCGTCGACGCTATTTCCTCGACAGAGAGCTCTGGATCTTGCTGCAACAATTCTAAGATTTGGATGCGGCGATGATTCGAGAATCCCCTAACAGCGCGCTCTAATCTTCTAAAATTCATAATCTATTCCTAAGTTCTTAAGAACTTAAGCATACATCATCGGTCATCATCATGCTATACTCGCTTCGCTCGTTTAGCCATCGCTCGCGCGAAAGCGACAGCAGGCTCTCGCTTCTCTCGCTCCTCTAGGCTATAGTCTCTTCTGATGAATCCCGTTAGAAGTTGCGGAAGAAGTGGTTTGAACGGGAGCATGTAGTGACGCAAAATATGAGTCGAACTATTGTCAGCATAATACACAAGTCGGAAGGATAAACTTCCTACTTCTAACGGGATGAAGCAAAAACGGGCGCATTTCATCGGCATTGCGGGCATGGGAATGAGCGCGACTGCAATTCTTCTCAAAGAACAAGGCTGGCAAGTGAGCGGCTCGGATGCCGAAGCGTATCCTCCCGCGACGAACCAACTTGAGCGGCACGGTATTCCCTTCGCAACCTCTTATGACCCCAAAAATATCCCAACGGACACGAACTTAATTGTCATTGGCAAGAACGCGAAATTGACACGCGAAAACAACGCAGAAGTGCAGGCGGCGTACGAATCCGGCATTCGGATCGCCTCATTTCCCGAGTTGCTCGGCGAGATTGTTGAGCATCGAGAACCCATTGTCGTCGCTGGCTCGTACGGCAAATCAACCATCACCTCGCTCATTGCGTGGTGTCTCTCACGCTCGGGAATCGACGCAGGGTGGTTTATCGGCGCTGCGCCGGAAGGAATGGAGCCGGCACATCTAGGTACACATCTTGTCTTCGTGATTGAAGGCGACGAATATCCAACCTCTCACGATGATTCGCGCCCGAAATTCTCCCACTACCAGCCACACGACGCGCTGATAACGGCGGCAACCCACGATCACGTCAACATCTACAAAACACAGGAGGATTTTTTGAAGCTATTTCACGCATTCGTTTCAATCCTTCCGAACGACGGCATTTTGGCTCTGTGCGCCGATGAGCTCAATGCGAAAGCGCTTGCAGCAGAGACAAAGGCACAAGTCATCTTCTATGGACTGACCCCGACCGCCACATGGCGCGCAGAACGCGTCAGGCATGGCGAGCAAACGACGTTTGACCTAATGCATGTCAAGCAGCGTGTCGTTGCGCTATCAACCTCGCTCATGGGAGAGCACAATGTCCAAAACATTGTCGGCGCCTCTGCGATACTACTTGAGAAAAAGCTAATAACACCCGAACAACTTGCCGAGGCACTCAAAAGTTTCAAGGGCCTCGCGCGGCGGCTTGACCAAAAGACCGCACGTTCATCCATTCCCGCATACGAAGGCTTCGGCTCCTCGCGCGAGAAGTTGCAAGCGGCCATCAGGGCGCTCAAAGTACAATATCCAGACAAACGCCTCGTCGTGGTATTCGAGCCACACACGTTCAGTTGGCGCAATAAAAAAATGCTGCACTGGTTCGACACAGCTTTCGAAGGTGCCAGGTTTGTGCTGCTCTACAAACCCGCCGAGCAAGGTGCGGAAACGCACGAGCAAAGCACGCAAAAAGAAATGGTCGAGCGACTTTTACGCTCAGGCGTAGCGGTCAAACCAGCGACAAGCCCAGATGACGCAATGAATATTTTGAACGGAGAAATCCGCAAAGGAGATACTATCCTCCTTTCCTCATCTGGCCCGATGGACGGCCTCATTGAACAAATCCCGCAATGGCTCGATAATACATTTGCATGAAGTTCTTCTCTAGCGAACTCGGACACGAATATGCCAAAACCTACACCTTCGGCTATTGCAATTACGGCGTGCTTGAAGCAGGAGACAAACTCTCAGAAATGTACGAGCGCGGCTACCTCCCCTATTCCGGCTCTCCGGAGAGTAAAGGAATGTTTTATATGGCGCGCGGCGGTCGTATGTATCTTCCGGAATTCGAGCTCGACAGCGAATGCCGCCGCGTCGCAAAGAAATTCGAGAGCTTCACGCGCGAGACAATTCCATTCAGAGAATTCCCGGTTGATGCCGCATGGAAGCAATTCTGGCTCGACTATTTCGCCCGCGTGCACGGTCCTTCTGTCATGCCTGCTGCACGCCTCGATTTTATCCTCGATTTCGGCATCATATCGAATGTCGGCATCTACCGCGATGCCGCGGGTGTCCCGCGCGGCTACTCGCTTGAGGTCGTGGCGGAGACGACGACACACGATTGGTTCCACGCATGGGACGCAACACTCGATAAATCCTCATTTGGCATGTACGTACTCTTAGATATCGGCCGAGTGGCCAAGGCCCGTGGTGCCAAGTATTACTACTGCGGTACCGTCTATGGCGATTCGAACGGCGCGAGCTACAAGACCAATCTCCCCGGCCTAGAGTATTGGAATGGCAGAGAGTGGGTACGCGAAGCAAAGCTCGCACGGCTTAGGAGCCGTCTCAAGACCGATGCCACACGCCGCATCGCATTACTCGACGAGTGGAAAGAAAACCGCCACCTCTTCTAAAACTGCTCACTGCAGTACCTCGATCGTGTAGTCAGTTTTCGGGAATAGTCTTTTCACAAAATCCCGAAAGCACTCGGAGTCTCTCGAGATAACGAAATGTGTTTTGCCGTCACCTGCCTCACGAGGCCACCACTCCCGCTCTGCGCGCTCGGAGACGACGTGAGCAGGATCCAGAATTATGAGTGAGCCGAAGATCCTCTGAAAAACCGATAGAATCAGAGGATAGTGCGTGCAAGCGAGAATTAGCACGTCAAAATCCTGCAATCGAACTCCGGCAAATGCTGCCGTGATCTTTTCCTCCAGTACCGACTCCTTCGCTCCGGATTCAATAGAGCCTGCAAGATCGGGTATCGGGATCTCGACGACATCCTTTCCGATCATCTTGAATCCCTGTCTATAGAGACTGCTCTTTACTGTTGCGGGCGTCGCGGTGAGAAGCAGCCGTTCTTTCGAATTCTTAAATAGCGCTACGGTAGGCCCCACCATCTCAATGAGGTGAGCCGGAGCTATTTCAAGCGTATCAAAGAGCGACACCGCGAGCGACGCAGAAACACTGTTGCATGCCGAAATGATGCTCCGCACTCCACGTTGGCGAAGAAAGGAAATCGCGTCTATCGTGAGCTGAGAGAGTTCATCGTGTGATTTTGATCCATAGGGCGCGTTCTTGATGTCACCGAAGTAGAGAACATCGGGCGATGTGAGTCTGTCGCGCAATGCGCGCAATACGGTGAGACCCCCGGACCCTGAATCGAAAATCCCAATCATTTTCGAAACTATAGCACTTTACATCTCTCGATTCTGTTTTCTGACACGTTATGCACATTGCGCGGGAAGCCTGCAGGAATACAATCACATTCCACGGTTAGTTGTGGAAGTGAGGTTTCCTGCTTCGCATAAAGCTACGCAGGACAAGAATTCCTCCACTGTGCCGCAACGGTAAAGTCCCGCCTCGGCGGGAACAAGTCCGGTCTTCAACTCGCCGTTATCCCGAGCAGGATTGGTGCTGAATACAGCACGAACTGTGAGAAATCTCTGCTTGGGGCAGGGGTTTTTCATTTGCAACCATGGCTAAAAAATACATCGCACTCGCAGTCGCAATCGTCGTCCTCGGCGGAGGAGCTTTTTTGAGTCAGCAGTGGTTCATTCAAACGTTCGATGCGACAACAGAGAGAAAAACACACGCAATAACCTTCGCCGCCGACACAGAGGGAACTGTGTTGAATGTGATGAATGCTCTCAAATCCGAAGACAAGCTCTCGTTCTCCGGCCGCGACTTCCCGAGCCTTGGATTCTTCGTAGAAGAAATTAACGGCTTGAGGAGCACGGATGGTTATTACTGGATATTGATCATCAACGGTGAAAAGTCAAAGCTCGGTGCGTCGTCCGCTCGGGTGCAACCTGGAGATGTCGTCGAGTGGCGCTACGAAGAAGGTTATTAACCATTATCAACAACCTGATTTCTATGAGTTGCTTCGTTCGTTTGCTTTCAGGCGCCGTACTTCTCTTCGTGCTTGTAACGATTCCTACCCTCACGCACGCACAAAGCGTCGAAGGAAACATCGAACTGCCTGACAACTGTACTGTAACGGACAAAGTCGGCGGACAACATACGTTCCCGCAAGAAAACTCTCCGAGCGAGTTTCTCGCGGTCTGCGCGCTTGCGAAAGCCCTCCAAACAGGACTCATTACGGACATGCGGCTCAGCGAATTTCCTGGATTCGGCTTGTTCGTAGAAGGATTGAATGGCGTGGTAGCCGGCAGCGACGAATACTGGGCACTATGGCTGAGCGGAGCTTTCGCAGAATGCGGCATCGAATGCCTCACTCTTACCCAAGGAGACACGATCTCTTTCATCCTCACATCCTTCGAAGGAGAAGAACGCGGAGCAAGCATCGTTTTGCACATAAGCGCGCTGACGCAAACTTCTGAAGGAAACGCCCCAGCTGCTCCCTCGTCTTCTTCCTCCGGCGGAGGAGAGTATCTGCAAGGCCGTCCATTCGACGTGTCGGCTGCGCTGAATTTCCTCGCGGATAATCAGAACGACGACGGCTCCTTCGCTTCTTCACTACTGACAGATTGGGCGGCCATCGCCTTTGGCGCGGCGGAAGGAGCGGGCTGCAGTGATTGGTGCCAGGCGGCGCACGGAAAGTTACGCTTTTACCAACGCAGTGCACGGCCGGAGCTTTCCAGCGCGACCGACTACGAACGTCATGCGATGGCGCTCATGGCACTCGACATCAATCCGTTCGCAGAGACAGGCAGCGATTACATCACGCCCATCGTTGATGAATTTGACGGGGCCCAGATAGGCGACGCTTCCCTCGTGAATGACGACATCTTTGCTCTCTTCCCGCTTCTCCATGCTGGATATGCGAAGACCGACACCATGATTGATATGATCGTTAAGTTCATTCTCTTCAAACAAAAAACGAACGGCTCGTGGGAAGGAAGCATTGATCTGACAGCAGCCGCGATACAGGCGCTTGCACTCTTCCCCGCGCGATCCGATGCAATAGAGGCTATCGAAAGAGCCCAAGAATTCTTGCGTCGCAACCAGAATGAATCGGGAATCTTCGGCACAAATAGTTTTTCCCTGAGTTGGGTATTACAGGCGACTCGCTCGCTGGGGCAAACACCGGACGACTGGAAAAAAAGCGGTGTCACACCACTTGGATACCTTGGCGTTCTCCAGCAGGAAGATGGCGGCGTAGAGCCTATGAGCATGAGGTCCGACACGCGCATATGGGCCACGAGCTATGCGATACCGGCTGCACTCGCAAAACCATGGCACTCGATACTGAAAGATTTCTCTCGACCTGTTGGGACCGAGACGTTGTCATCCGTATCTGAAGTCGTACTGGCTCCGATACCCTCAACGGTTTCCGCCCCGATAACCCCTCCCAAGCCGACTCCTGCCATCGTTCCATCCCAAGCTACACCTTCGGATGTCGAACAATCGGGGATGACTGCGGCAAACACGACTACCGCGCAACTTGCTGCTGCTGCAACACCAAGCGAGAACGAGTGGAACAGCAACGGGATTTGGTTGGCGGGAGTGGCACTTATTTTCAGCGCGACCTTTTACTTCTTATTCCGGCGCGCTTGAAGAGCGACCAATACATGTCCTCTTTCGCAGAAATCTGAACTTCCTTGCGCCTTGCGGTGAGCTTGTCGAATCCGTCGACAAACTCAACGGGTGCATCTTCGATAATCGCGAGCGGCCGACGCTCCGCACCCTCGCCCATCACGAGTGTCGCGGCCGTGGCAAGAGAGTCTGCGATATCTGTCATCGTGACTTTGAGCTTTCTGCCGAATAAATCCCTCTTCCCACGATAGTCCCTCACACCGCGGAAACCCGCGTATCCGAGAGCCAAACCGGTAACACCCGCTCGCATCGGAGAAATGCGACTGTCGGTAATGACGATGCCGAGGTTCTTGATTCTATAGAGGCGCTTGAGCTCTTTTCGCAATTTCCCGGCCGACTTAAAGCTATCTTTTGGAAGCAATACGAGCTTTCCGTTCGCATTCGAATCGTCGATTCCTGCATTCACAAGAAGCATTCCGTCTTTCTCCGTCCACCACCACTCTGGATGCGTTTGCAATGCCCACTCGCTCTCCCTTTTGATCAACGCTTCTTTCTCCTTGCGGCCGCGCGCTGAGACCGCCCGCCCCTCCGCCAGCGCAACTATTTTCGACGTAACAGCAAGCACGGAGCCGTTCTTGAGCTTCGGAACGTATTTTCGAATGAAGCCAATGAGATCTTCACGCTCCTCGAAGATTCGTGTCCGAACAGCGCGAACCTTCATGCCCCCTTATCGCGCAAAAGGCGCAGGCCGAGGTATGAGAGGGGGGTGTAGACGAAGCCCATTGCGACCTTGAAGAGCCACCAGCTGATAATGATGCCTACCAAGACCGAGGTCTCATAGACGCCATAGAAGGCGATAACCATGAAAAGTACCGTGTCGAGGAATTGCGACCAGAGATTCGAAAGGTTGGAGCGAAGCCAAAAGTTCGACTCGCCGAAGAGCTTGCGGAAGAAAAAGAATGATATGACGTCTTGATACTCCGCGACGGCAAACGCGACGAGAGACGCAATCGCGATTCTGATGGTGATGCCAAAAATCTGATTGTAGCTCTGATGCACCCATTCTCCCGCCGGATCCCACGGAAGCGCTACCGAGAGCAGAGAATAGAAAATAAATATCGCAGTCGATATGAATCCCGCAAGTACGAACAGCTTCGCCATGCGCTTGCCGTATACTTCACCGATGACATCGGTCGTGAGAAACACAAACGGGAACGAAAAGACAGCAACCGAGACGTGAAGTCCCAGAATAAAGGGCATTATTTTGAGGCCGAGCGTGTTCGCTGCAAACAAGGAGACAAGGTAGACCGCAAGCGCGACCACTACCTTTTTAGTGTCCCGTTCGGAGAGGACTGGCATAAGAAAGCCGTATTCTACGAGATTTCACTTTTCGCGCAATACAGCTAGTATTGAGGCCTCGGGCGAGTGGTGGAACGGCAGACACGTACGCTTCAGAAGCGTATGAGGTAACTCGTGGGGGTTCGAATCCCCCCTCGCCCACTGGGAGTTTTTACCCCGTAGCGAACTTGTTCTGCTTCGGGGCGAGTCTCCCCGCACCCACACAACAGGAAAGTGCAAGCTGACGATTGTCGCTGGACTTGACCTTGTCGCATTTTCCCTTTTTACCTAAGTAGAAACTTGCTGACGCGCAAACGCAGGCATCTTGATACTTACAAGGCGCAGCGCAGCATTGATTCTATCTTGTGCCTCTGAACTCGAACAAGGATCGCGATGTCTTGACCCTTTCAGAACTTTAGGCTCAATCTGCTCTTGATTATCTCTCCTTCTTAGAATCGAGTTGTGGGGAACAATACCGTCCTTTTCCCCTCCGAGAACAACTGTCGGATATTCCCCCGCGTGGTGCGGCTCGTACGCGATACTGTCTTGTACACGTTTCATATT
>Ga0209541_10018580_pt1 | contig 10050 bp, 8 predicted proteins | sample RifCSPlowO2_01_FD_184027 | JGI IMG/M metagenome (GOLD analysis project Ga0209541, IMG submission 184027) | Groundwater microbial communities from Rifle, Colorado - Rifle CSP2_plank lowO2_0.1 (SPAdes) (version 2) | ecosystem: Environmental > Aquatic > Deep subsurface > Groundwater | place: Rifle...
CGAGCCGAGGATTTTTCCTCTTAATCGCTGTTATACGAGGGTGAGGAGTGAAACGACGAAAGCGCAGCGTCCCCTTGAGTTGAAAAAATTGCGTTCATTACTTTTTATATATTGATCCAAATCTGCCTTCAGATAATATTTTAACTACTTCTTCTGGGGCAAAAACTTTTCCATTCATACAAACATAGATTCCATTTTTCAAATCTTGCGATTTTGCTACAGCATATCCAAGATTAAATCCTGCATCTGTAGGAGCAAATCCATTTATTGGAATCATCGAACAAACAAAAATTATTACTTTATCTATCTTCTCAGTTTTAGTATTAATATATTTGGCTGTTTCTGCTACAGTATAGCTTCCATGTGTAATTATTATTCTTGTAGAATTACTTTTTTCAATTTCTTGAAGTATTTTTTCCCTATCTTTATCATTGATATCTCTACTATCTTTCATAAAAACTTCAGAAAAAGTAATTGATTCGTATAATTTTAGAATATCAACAAATTTAGGAATATATGAATGTTCACATGGAAGCGTTTTCTCAGTAATAGGATCAAAATAGGAATCTATAGTTCCTCCAGTAATAATAAAATGTAATTTATTTTTTGTCATAGATTATTTAATAAGTGAGTTTGTATATAAAGTTTTTGCCATATTAGGATATCTCAGCAATTTTTTCAATTTCGTATAACACCTATTTAACGCAGTTTATGGTAGTAAATTGCGCTTAAATAGGAGTTAAAGCGAAAGATTAATTAACTGGGAGATTATAGTCTAATTATAGGGGGAGGATGTTATGGGGCGGGAAGATGATACTGAAAGCGAGAAATTATACCTGCAAAAACTTACTGAAGAACTAAAACTGAGAAAATATTCTCAGAAAACGATTGATGCTTATCTTAATCAAATCCAGAATTTCTTACATTCAAATTTAACCCCTAGGGAATTTCTTTTAAAATATGTGGACAAAAGTAACTCTACTCTGCGTTCAGTTTACTTCGCTTTGCAGTTCTTCTACAAGAACGTCCTCAAACAGGATTTTACTGAAGAACTGCCTTTAGGAAAAAAATCCGGACATCTTCCCCAGGTACTCAATAAAGAAGAAATCAAATCTTTGTTTGATGCTACTTTAAACCTAAAGCACCGCTTTTTATTGATGAGCCTATATTATACTGGAATTCGCTTAAATGAGGTTATAAATTTACGCTGGGAAGATTTTGATTTTGAACGAAAAACCATCCATCTTAAAGTCACTAAAGGAGGTAGGGATCGGGTGCTGTTTCTTCATCCCAATCTCGAAGATTTAATCCAACGTTTCGGCTTAAGAAAAGAAAACTTGGTTTTCCAATCCAATTTGGGCAAGAGATATAATCATCGCAGCATACAAATGATTGTGCGCCTAGCTGCAAAAAAGGCCAGGATTAAAAAGAAAGTAACCCCGCATACTTTAAGGCATAGTTTTGCCACTCATCTTCTGGAAGCTGGCGCGGATATACGTTCGATACAACAATTACTTGGCCATAAAGACTTAAAGACAACCCAGATTTACACCCATGTAGCAAATAAAGACATCCAGAAACTGGCTCAACTGCTGGATTAAATCAAATAAGCAGATATCCTCAAGATTAACCTTGGGGGATGAATGTTCGTAAATGAGCAAGGGGATTTCGCTATATTTGATTTTAGAAAATCCGCTTTTCAGGATTTTCTTTAATTCTCTTTCAGATAGCCTTTGTAAGGATGGGTGGCTGTCTGCATATCAAAATATTTCTTTAAGATGGCATGTAAATTATACATGCGGTAGTGCAGAGTATCCCAATAGTTGGACAAGTCACGGTCATGCAACCGAGTATATATTTTACCTAACAATTCCGGAAACGGGCCGCCAGTGAATTTTTTCTGCCAGTCATAAGTGATGGTCCCCTCCATCTTGATATAGATCCTTCCGCTGGTCAACGGTTTTTTCTTTCCATCAACATCAACCATCACTTCGCTTAAATCCCAGCCGTGGCCAGTCAGCAATATATTAAAATGGATATAGTCATTGACCGCTTTAGTCATCTGCCATTTCCATTCTTGTTCCGCTCCTTTTGGAGAAGGGACCTTATGCTTGTAATCAATTTCATGCCACATGTAACCATAGTTCTTGGCCCAGTCGATCATGGCAGCGTACAGGCCATCAAAATTAAACAGCCCTTGGTAACGTATTGTCCTTAATGGCGCCTGCATTGTACCCATGGTTAAGAATAATTTTTTTAAGTTATATAAATATTTGTATTCAAACCTTGTCGAACCAGGCTGAGAATTTCTCGGATTTGACTTTAAACTCGCCAGAGAAATCATGTTTCTTGGTTGCATCTATATTAGCAAAGACCAGTTCTGCTGCTCCAATCTTTTCTTTGATCTCCGCATGATGCTTATTCAGGCTGTTTTTTAAGTCGGCGCTTAATTTCAGGAATATCCTGATCTGGTCGGTCTTCTGCAGGCCGGCCTGCTTTCTCAGCTGCTGGATGTTGCGCATGACTTCCCGGGCATAACCTTCAGCGTCCAGCTCCTTGCTGCGCTCTTTATTCAGGTAAACATCTCCATCGCGGAATTCTGCCAGGACATACTCTGCTGGAACCTCTTTCGTTATAATCAGCATCTCCTTGATGATTTCAATGTCCTGGCCATTGATCTTGAATCGGAAAACTTTCTCTTGCTCGAGATGCCTTAAGATCAATTCCGGGCTTTCTATAGCCAGCCTGGCGATGACTTCTGCCGACCGCCCTTTATACACCGGATTGATTTTAGCATAATCCGGCTTGACTGACAATTTGGCCAGCGGAAAATTTTCCAGGATATTGATGGCTTTCGCATTGACCTGCTGGGCAATCTTTTCGCGCAAAGTGGCGGCCGCTTCCAAGACCGGCCCTTCTTTGCTTACTATGGCAACTTCCTTGACCGGCCATCTTACTCCTAACTGAGCCTTCTCACGAGCGTAAAGAATCGCCTGGATAACTTGCTTGCTGGTTTCCATCTCCTGCTCTAAGACGGAATCGATCCTGTTGCTTTCCAGCTCCGGCCAGGAACAATGAGTGATGCTGGCTTCTTTCAGGCCAAACTCCTCTTTAAAGTTCAAATAGATGGCTTCGGAAACAAAGGGAGCGATGATGCTGAACATCTTCAGGAATTCCAACAGAACTTTCCCGATAGTATAAGCCACCACTTCTTTATCTTCCTCGCTTCCGATAGAACTCTTATCCCTGACCAGCTGGATGTAAGTGCGGCTTAATTCCAGAAACAGCTCTTCCAAAGGCAGGATAGTTTCGTCCAGGTGGTAGGCGTCGAACAGTTCAGTTACCTGCTTAATGGTGGAATTAAGTTTAGAAAGGATATATTTTTCTTCTAAGTCCAATTTTTCTTCATTAATCTTTTTCTCATTGATTATCGATTCGAAAGGATTAAGGCCATTATCCTGCGCTAGATTGAGCAGGAACTTTTGGACATTCCAGAGGATTTGCAGCTGCCTGGATTTCAGGGCTGCTTCTTCCCAGCTGAATTTGATGTCCTGCCCGGCATTAGTCTGGCACATATAATACCTTAGTACGTCAGCGCCGTGCTTTTTCACCATCTCGTCAGGAGTGATGATGTTCCCCAAGGACTTGCTCATCTTCACGCCGTCAACGTCTCTGAGCATCCCGTGCATGTAGACATTCTTGTAGCAGTTGTTGCCGAACCCTAATTGTGAACAGATCGACAGCATGCTGAACCATAACCTGACCTGCTCAGTGGCTTCCAGGATCAGGTCGGCCGGATAATGCTGTTCAAAATAATCATTTCTTTGCGGATAATACAGGCAGTTCCAGGAAGCTGTTCCAGCGTCGATCCAGACATCGATGATATCAGGGATGCGCTGCATCTCGCCTTTACTGCATTTGCTGCATTTCCATTTTACTTTGTCAATCCAGGGCCGGTGAAGATTTTTAGGGATGGTTTTAGCGCTCTCTTTGAGCTTTGCCAGCGAGCCGATGACCTCAATATTCTGGCACTTAGCATCAGAACATTTCCAGATTGGAACAGGAGTGCCCCAGTACCTTTGCCTGGTGATGGAATTATCTTTTAAGTGAGCTGTCCAGGCATCAAAAGCCTGGGTTAGGGGAGTCCAGCGGACTTTTTTGTTCTCGGCAATCATCTCTTCCCGCAGGTCTTCAATCCTAAAGAACCACTGTTTAGTCGCGCGGAAAATTACCGGCCGATGGCATCTCCAGCAGTGGGGATATTCGTGTTCTACGTCAGTCACGGCCAATAATACTTTTTCTTCCTGGAGCGCCTCGACAAATTTCTGATCGTCAAACTTCGGCCTTAGCCCGGAAAATTTTCCCATCTCTTCCGGGAAATAGCCATTTTCAGCCAGCGAGTTGTAGGGGGGAAGGTCATAAGGCCGGCCCGCTTCCTGGTCCTCAGGGCCGCAGCCGGGGGCGCAGTGCACTAATCCTGAACCTGAAGAAGTATCGACGTGCTCTTGGCTAAGTATGACCGTATGGACTTTCGGATGTTTTGCTTTTAGGCGGGCATATTCAGGAATGAATTTTTCAAATGGATGAGTATACTCGAGGCCTTCCATCTCCTGGCCTTTAAATTCTTCCACCACTTTCATCTTCTTATTGAAGACTGACTGGACCACCAGGCCGGCTAAAGCTTTGGCCAGGATCCACTTTTCGCCTTCAACCTCGACTTTAAGATAGTCCAGTTCAGGATTGACCATCACTGCCAAGTTAAAGGGGATAGTCCAGGGAGTAGTCGTCCAGATGATGAGATATTCGTTCTTCTTATCTTTCAATTTCAGCTTGACAAAGATCGAGCTGTCTTTGACATTCTGGTATTCGCATTCATGCTTGGCCAGGGCAGTTTCACAGTTCTGGCACCAGGTCATCACTTTCTGGCCTAGATAAAGCCGGTCTTTGTCCCAAGCTTTCTTGACCAGCCACCATTCCCCTTCCATATAATCGCTGTTAAAAGCCAGGTAGGAATCGGAATAATCCAAAGTCGAGCCCAGCCTTAAGAAATCTTTAGTCATCTGTTCTCCCATAACCGTGCAGAACTTGATGCATTCCTTGACGAACTTCGCTACCCCAAATTTTTCAATATCCTCTTTAGTCTTCAGGTGATGCTTTTCCATCACTTTAAGTTCAGTCGGCAGGCCATGGACATCATAGCCGTTCCTGTCCCAGACGTTAAAGCCCCGGGAGCGCTTATACCTTAAGGCCATATCTTTCAGGACCGTGTTCCAGGCGGTGCCTAAATGCACCTTTCCAGAGGTATAGGGCGGCCCCTGCAGGAAGGTCCAGGACTTTCCGGCCTTGTTTTTGGCCCTCAGCTTTTCGAGAATCTTATTTTTTTTCCAGTACTGCTGTATCTCCGGCTCAAGCTCTAGGTGATTATAATTGCTGAATTTCATTTGGAGAAGGTGATTGATTATAATATAAAAAGGTTTGGGGAAATAAAATGTTGATTATAATTTAAACCCCACATTCTAATAATTATTTTTTCCCAAAATTAAACTCCGTAATCTTTTAACTTCTGAATGACTTTTTAATCTTTTAAGAGCTTCTATCCTTACTTTAGAAACTGCCTGGTTTGAAATATCTAGCAGTTCTGCAACTTCGTTAACTTCGAGTGTTCCTTTGTCCGTTAAATAAGAGAGTTCTATAACTTGGCACTGCAGAGGAGAGAGATAGTCGCGGCAAATCTTTCTGAATCTCTCTAATACTTCTTGCTTAGCCTGTGCTTCTTCAGAATCTAAAGAAGATACGTCTGCAATTGTATCTAAGAGGGTGTAATCCCCTTCGGAATTTATCGGTGTATCTAATATCAGTTCGCCTTCAGTTTTGTTATCTTTCTCTCTGGCTTTAGCCATCTTTCCCCGAACAGCTAAAAAAGAATAACTAGAAAGAAGAACTCCTTGATAAGGATTAAATGATCTTAAAACTTCTCGAAGTGATTTCAGTCCTTCTTGAGAATAATTATCAATTAAGTCTTCCCTGGAATGACCATACCTTTTTGCTCTGGTCATTATAAATTTATGATTTAATTCTATTAAATTATCCAGTACTCGGTCCCATTCCGTTTCTAGTGCAGTAACAGATCTCTGAGTTTCAGGTTCTCCAGCCAGTTTCTCTTTACAATTACGGGTAATTCCTCTTAATTCATTAAACAGCTTATTATCTAAAAAAAAACGATCGACGATTTCGGCAAGTTGATCTGTAGATATCCATTTTTGGTAAATACTATCAGTACATCTACGGGCTGCCTCGGCAAGGGTGTTCTCGTCAGAACTAGAATATCCTGTAATCCTATCTTCAATAAGGTCTGGAGTAAGTCGATAAATTACTGAGATCAGGTTTTTTCTGGTTTGCGCAAGTTCATCGACTAGTTCGCGTTCTTTTGCTTTTTGTTCTTCATAGCGTCCTGTCATTTAAAAGCTCGAAGAACAGAAATCATTTATAAATCTTATCAGTTTTATTTCACTTTAAAATGATAACATTACCCCGGCCTTTCTTGACTTTCTCGATCTTTCCTTTATGCTCCAATTCAGTTACAATCAAACTTATCTTCGCTTCGGATAGATGGAGCATCTCTCTTCTGAGCTCGAGCTGGGAAATCCTGCCGTCATGCTTCTTGATGACTTCGATAACCTCATCCAGATAGCCAGGCTCTTGGGCAAGCTCTTCTTGGTGTTGTTCAATGGTTTTTTTGGCTTCCATCTGGTGATGCTTCCGGAATTTCCATAGTGAGCCGTACTTTTTACGCGCCCGATAGATCCGCCATAAAGCCAGCAAGAAGATTAAGCCGGCTACGATATAAGCCCAGGTGCGATTTTTTGTTGCCAGCTCATCTTCAGTGAACAGCTGCTCTTCTGTATCCTGCCATAATTCATCTTCATCGACAAAATCCGGCAATAAGAATAAGTCAAAAACATACTCGCCTTCAGCAATAATCTCAATCTCTTCTGAAACTATCTCGAAACCTTTCCTGGCGGTCAGGGTATATTTTCCCTGGGGCAATTCAAAACTATAGCTTCCTTCTGCAGCCAGGTATTTTTGTATCGGGACGGTGTTTATCTCGACCAAAACATTATTTTCGATTACTAATTCTTCATTATAGATGGTCCCTTTTAATGTCGCAGCGCTGACTGCTGTGGAAACTAAAATTGAAAATAAAATAAAAAATCCCAATCGGAGCAGAGCTCCGGGGTATTTTTTAATCTTGCTTGGAATCGACATCGCAGTAGAACTGCGGGGTATGGTACCCAAGCAAGAAATCAATAGGTAAGTTAACAGCATGATTTTTTTATTCATTGATGATTACATTAAACCATTTTATTATAAAAACTTTTGCTTAGTTGGATAAAAACCATGGCTCGATTGAATAAAAACCTTTATATATAGTAAATCTTTACTGTTAACATATATTATGTGGACTAAAAAGAGGTGTGAATCTGGAACTAGTTCTAGTTATAAAGCAAGTAGTAAAGCTAGTAGTTCTGATGCTAAAGCTGGTCCTGGCAATAAACGCGGGCAAGTGACTGTATTCATAATCATCGGCATCATCATCCTGTTCACTTTTGCTGGCGTTTTATACTTTACCAAGACTGTTATCAAAGAAGAAATTACCGCTGAAGGCGACCCAGTGATTGCTGATGTTCCGCAGGAATTCCAGCCTCTCAAAGCTTATACCGACAACTGCCTGCAGCAGATCGGCGAGCGGGGCTTGCTGGTTTTAGGGGAGCAGTCCGGCTATATCTATCCTGATCTGCTCGGTGAATATTCTGTTTCTGCCCCGACTGACAGTGACGGCCTTAATTTAGAGCCGTTGAAAGTGCCGTACTGGCATTATAACAAACTAAAAAATTCTGAAGGCGAGATCGAATATACCAGCCTGCAGCCAGAACTGTATGCCGATAATGATCCGGAAATGAGCGTGGAGGCGCAATTGTCAAGATTTGCAGAAGAAAAGCTTGACGGCTGCTTAAATGATTATGCTGCGTTTGCTAACCAGGGCTTTGAAGTCAATTATGCCGAAGGACAGGGGAAAGAGACCATTGTTACCGTGGGCGAGAATACAGTCAATTTCTGGCTCAAGATGCAGTTTACGGCCAAGAAGGGCGGGGCTGAGTATGAGTTTACCCAATTTTACGTCAAGCTGCCGGTGAAACTGAAGCAAATATATGAGACGGCCAGTGAAATTGCTGGAGTAGAGTACAATCACAATTTTCTGGAACGACAGGCTTTGGACTTGATCTCAACTTATTCGGGAGTAAGCAGGGATAAGCTGCCTCCGACGGAAGACTTGACCTTTGATGCTATCCCGACTGTCTACTGGAATGAGATGGAAGTGCAGGAAAAGGTGCAGGAGATGCTGACTTCTAATGTGCCCTTGATGCGTTATTATGGCAGTGATAATTTTTATCGTTATGAATATCCTGCCAATAATGAAGCGGTCCTGGACTTATCGGGATTATACCAAAAGAATTATGATAATATGATCCTGCCGTTAGAGCTCGGACAGGGATTGAACATTAATTTTGACTATTTCAACTGGCCGATATATTTTGACGTCAACGACCAAGGGGGAACAGTAAAACCATCTAATTATGCCGCTAATTTTTACAAGCTTAATTTTGCCACCCAGCATTACTATACGACTTATGATTTGAGTTATCCGGTACTGGCAACTCTAGAGGATCCTGATGCTTTCAACGGTTTGGGCTATAAGTTTAGTTTTGCCCTGGAATCTAATGTCCGCAATAATGCTGTAGTCAAAACCGGCTACATTGAGCCAGAGCCAGTGGCTTCTGCGGTCAAGAGCATGGTCTGTGATGAGGACAAGCGCAGCACTGAGCTGATCAGGACAGTCGTGCTGGATTCGGCCAGCAGAGAACCGTTGGAAGCAGTACAGGTCGGATTTAGTATTCCTGAGCAGGACAATTGCCTTCTTGGAATGACCGATGCGCAAGGCGAGTTCGAAAGCCCCTATCCGGCAGTTTATGGCGGGGTGGGCAGCTACATGAAAGAGGGCTATCTGACCGACTTTTATCCTATCAACACTTATGATTATCAAGAGCAGCCGGGCATTATCGGTTACGCAGTAGCAGGGTTTCCAGAACGAGTAATTGAAATGCATCCGTATCATACTATCAAGGTTAAGCTGAAATTAAAAAATCTGGAAAAATGCCTTGACGACTTCTGTTTCAGCCAGGGATTGTTTTCTGGCGGGGAAGAAATTTATGCCTATACCCCACAAATGCTGGAAACTAAACATCGCTGGGTATTTCCTAATGTTGCTACAAGGCTGGGAGAAGACGAAACGGCTACGGTCATTTTAAACCGGGTTTCCGGACTGCAGCAGCGGGTGTTCAATGATGAATATGTTGCTTTCGCTACTATTAACGGTGATGCGGTCATTAACGGCGACACCAGTTCGGAGATGGAGCTTGTTCCGGGAGTCTATAAAGTTACTATAATGGTAGCGAGCAGTAAAGATTTGATCATTCCAAAAGAAGAGAGATGTACTGGAGGGGTACTGGAAGCAGTGGCCTGTTGGGATACTGAGGGATGCTGTTTCACTTATGAACAGACCGTGCTGAAAGAGATGATTACCGGCCAAGTCAATTGGGACGCACAGGAATACTATTTGACTATTACACCTGAACAATTATACAGCGCCAAAGAAATGACCATTTACGCTCTGGGCCTGAATCTGGAGGGAGCGCCTCAAGCTAACCGCGTGATTGAAGACATGGAAGCGATGAGCAAGCTCGGGCAGTTTTCCCAGCAGTTAAGAACAGAGCTGGAGCCGAGTTATGGTTAAAGATAAGTTATGGTTAGGGTTAATTATTAATATAATGTTAAGGTAAAATAAAGAAAATGAAAAAAGAGATTTTTTATTTAAACAAAGATTGGTTTTACTGGACTTTAGTAACTGTAATCATAGTATTTTTAGTTTTATTGATTATAATTTTCATTAAAGAAGGTTTCCCAACATGGTAAAAATAATCTGGTTAGATG
>Ga0209541_10018582_pt1 | contig 10049 bp, 7 predicted proteins | sample RifCSPlowO2_01_FD_184027 | JGI IMG/M metagenome (GOLD analysis project Ga0209541, IMG submission 184027) | Groundwater microbial communities from Rifle, Colorado - Rifle CSP2_plank lowO2_0.1 (SPAdes) (version 2) | ecosystem: Environmental > Aquatic > Deep subsurface > Groundwater | place: Rifle...
TGTTGAAAGAAAAAACTGAAACTTTACCCGGGACTCGCCAAAAGCGAGGGTATTTTGCGCATGGGTTTAAAAGTGGGATTTGTTGAGTTTCGTAATTCAAAGTACATACTAAACTGCGACACAATTAAGGCAATTTCTTCGGCCGAGGAGCACCGCATAAGTCTTTCTTGTAATTCTTTCGCCTGTGGATGCCCACTAATATACGATTTAAAAAACTTTTTCATAATTGCAAAACTTTTTACATTATGAAAATATTTTTCAAACAGTTCGGTGTGCTCGACCATGATGTGGAGTCGCTCCTTAAGGTTTGTGGTGAGCTCGTAGCTGTCGGACTGCTCACGAAGCGGTCCGACAGCTTTTTGTAACCGCTCTTCGCTCAAATTGGCGAATAAATATGGATTACCGAGGACGGCCTTGCCGAGCATGGCACCGTCAAGATTATTTTTCTCGGCTTTCTTTTTCGCATCCGCCAGATCCACTACATCCCCATTAGCAATTGCTTTTATTCTAAAGTTCTTAAGAACTTTAGAATAAGTCCCTGCTAGTTCCCAGTGCGCCGGAACTTTAGACATTTCCCTGCGAGTACGCAGATGCATAACAATGGCTACGGGTTTTGCTTCGCAAAGCGATCTAACCCAATTTTCCATTTCTGAAACAGACGAGTAGCCGAGACGTGTTTTAACCGACACCGGGCCACCAAATCCTTCTTTCGCCGCGTAAATAAGTTCCTGCGCAAGTTTCGGATTTTTTATAAGCGCCGCCCCCGCCCCTTGTTTTTCAATTGTTTTGTCTGGACAACCCATGTTTATATCAAGACCATCAAAACCGAGCTCACGCACAATTTTTGCCGCTTCCCTCATTTTAGCCACCTTGCCGCTAAAAAGTTGAGCCACTATTGGTCGTTCGTTTTCGCCATATTTTAGGTCAAGCAATAAGCGTTTGCGTCCTTCAGGGTGGCACAAGCCGTCAGCCGAAACAAATTCGGTATACATAACATCCGGCCCGCCCCGCCAATCGGCTGTTCGGGCAAACTTGCTATACTTGGCGATAATTTGTCGAAAAGCCACGTCGGTCACGTCGGCCATCGGCGCCAAAACAAAAAATGGGCTTGGTAACTTTTCCCAAAAATTTTCCAACATTGATGACACGAGTATAGCACACTGCTGTGCTCCCACTTTTGTTCCGTTTGCTAATATAATTGACGGCCGTCAATTATATTAGCAAAGATTATTTTTTCCCCTTTTCTCCTCTTCTCTACTCGCTACTAACTACTTTCTACCCCAGTAGTAGAGCGAGGCTCGCTACGGGGCAGGATTACTTTCCCCATATTTATAGTACACCTTCGGACTATAACGCAAATCTATATATTCTAAATTATTAAAGGCCGTGTCTTTTGTGAATGCACTTGAGTGAAGGGCGGCGTCGAGCACACCACTGGCCGAGGAAATTCGCATATCGTTCGGCGCGTAAATTACCCAATCGTCTTTAGTATATAAATTAATTTCGACATCGTTTGCTACAATTTTATTGACAACAATACCCGCGCGTTCGGCCACGGCAAAAAGCGCGAGAGTATTAACGAATATTTGACGAGTGAGCACCTGTCCACCAAGCAACCCTCCTTGATGCGGGGCATAAATTATAAGTGGTCCGCCGCTTTCTACTGTCACACCTTTTTGGAAAATAAGACCACTCCCGTCCACAAAGTAGCATTCGTTTATATCATTCGGCACATCACCGCACCAAAGATATGAGAGTGGACGTTCACTAACCTCGACGGAAAGACTGTTTAGGCCTGTGCGATGTATGGTCAGTCCTTCTAGTGGTAAATAGTCAGCAAGCACTGCTGCGGAAATAGCGGAGCGAGGTAAAAAGAGAGTGTTGTTTTTGGGAATCCAGAGCGGGTAGTTGCCGGAAAGTATTGATTCAATCTTTTTCTTGATATCTTCACCGGAGACGTGTGTCGCTCCTTCAATAATAATATTCTTTATCTGTAGCCCATCGTAACGAGAAATCAAAACAAAAAGCACTAGCGCGCAGGCACACGAGGCGGCGATAATCACACCTTTCAACTTACGTCGCCTACTGGCTAAAGTGGAGAGTTTTTTAACCTCGACCCGTCGCAGGGTATGTTTCGCTACCATAAGTTATGACTTTGGCCGAATAAACTCCTTACCCAAATATTTATGCAAAACCTTCGGTACGCGCACGCTTCCATCTTCTTGCTGGTGGTTTTCAACAATCGCAACAAGGATTCTCGGTGTTGCCACTGCGGTAGAATTTAAGGAATGCACGAATCGGAGCTTGCTGTTCTCATCGCGATAACGGATATTGAAACGACGTGCTTGAAAATCATGATAATATGACGCGCTTGAGAGTTCGCGATATTGGTTTTGTGATGGAATCCAAGCCTCTGTATCGTATGATTTCACATGAGCAGCCTTTAAGTCACCGGTGCAAATTCCAAGTCTCCGATAGGGTATTTCGAGCGATTCGAGAAATTCTTCAAAATTCCTGTTTATTTCTTCATGAAACTTAACCGATTCCTCATGATTCGCTTCACATAAAATAAGCTGTTCGAGTTTGAAAAACTCGTGCACACGAATGAGACCCTTAACATCTTTTCCGTGACTTCCGGCTTCGCGTCTGAAACATGGTGAAAAAGCCAAGTATCGTTTCGGTAAATCCTCTTTGGCAATAATTTCTTCACTGTGGTATCCCATCATTGGAATTTCTGCCGTCCCCGACAAGTAATCTTCATCTTGAGTTTTAAAAATATCTTCTGCTCCGCTCGGCAAGTGCCCCGTACCATAGAGATGTTGTTTCCGAACAATAGCTGGAGCGATAAATGTATTGAAATTTTTTGTTCCAAAGAAGTGCCGAGCATAATTCCATAGTGCCCAAGAAAGTTCCGCACCATCTCCCTGTAAAAAATAACCTCGAAAGCCGTGAACTTTTATTCCTCTTTCAAAATCAACCATTTTTAAAGTACTCATCAGTTCCAGATGATCTTTTGGCGGGAAATCAAATTTAGGTTTATTACCCCACGTTAAAATTTCAATATTATCGTCCTCACCTTTTCCTTCCGGCACGGACATATCGGGAATATTCGGCACGCGCACCATAAGATCGCGCCAGCGGTACATAATCTCTTTTTGCTCGGCCTCGAGTAAGGCAAGGTCGCGCTTGGTTTCGGTCATCTGTCCGATCAACGTTCTGCGTTTTTCTTGATCGGTCGTCAGGCCAATTTCGTCAGAAACCTTATTTTGGTAGGCACGTTTTTCTTCTACGTTGCGCTGAACTGCCAAACGTTTATCGTCCTCGGCTAAAAGCGCGTCCAAATCAAAATCAATGTGCTTTTTCTTGGCACCTTCGCGGACGAGCTCTGCGTTTTCACGGATGAATTTAATGTCAAGCATGCCAAAAATTAATGAGCGTTAGCGAATATAATTTTTGAGCACCGAGCACTCACGGTACCCAAAGTCTGTGCGACTACATAACTAACTTTATTTGTTCTAACCTGTTTGTTACTCATCATATAATTTCGTGCCGTGAGTGCTCGGTAAAGAAAGTATAGCCACTTTGTTCTTTGATTTACTACTTACTAGCTTATCAAAAATGATACAATTTGACTATGTATCAAATGGAACAAGTTCTCGTCAAGGATCATCTGCCACAACTTGGTGAAATTCCCGATCCACCGAAAACTCTGTGGATAAGGGGAAACTTACCGCCGGCAGGACAAAAATTTCTGGCCGTAGTTGGTTCACGCCGACATTCAAGCTACGGCAAGGAGGTGTGCGAGAAGCTGATCGCTGGACTAACAGGACACCCGATTAGCATTATATCAGGTCTAGCTTTGGGTATTGATAGCATCGCTCATCGCTCTGCGCTTAATGCAAGCCTGCACACTATAGCCGTGCCTGGTTCCGGTCTTAACGATGGGGTACTTTACCCACGCACACACCTTGGACTTGCGCACGAGATTTTGAAAAGCGGTGGCGCTCTACTCTCGGAATTCGAACCGGACATGCGCGCAACGCCCTACACTTTTCCACAACGTAATCGCATTATGGCCGGACTTGCCCACGCGGTTTTGCTTGTCGAAGCCGGAGAACGGTCCGGAACCTTAATCACCGCTCGCCTTACAAGCGAATTTAATCGTGAGCTTTTGGTCGTGCCCGGATCAATTTTCTCACCCAATAGCGCGGGGGTGCATCAATTTCTTAAACTTGGTGCCACACCGATTACTACAAGTGCAGACATCTTGCAAGCTCTTGGCTTTGATATTGAGGCCGGTAACACAATCTCGCACGAAGACTTAAGCGACGACGAACGCGCCGTGGTAGAACTGCTCTCTGTCGAACCGCTTGACCGCGACCAATTAATCGCAAAACTTGGTAAAAACGCCAGCGAAGTTTCCATTTTGCTTTCAACGCTCGAGCTGCGTGGCATCATCACTGAATCACTCGGCCTTGTACGCCTCCTGTAGTTCCCCTGAAGAGTGTCCTACTCTTCCGATATTTTCCAAGCTCGGACAAATTATGTCCGGCCGGACATAATTTGTCCGAGTAGCTTTAGCACTAAATTTGACACGCTGTCCACGTAAGTTTATCCTACGAAACAGAAGGGAGATCGAATGGACAGTCGAGAATTGCGAAATTTCTTGTGCAATCTAACCCCCGGAACAACATTCAAGGTGGAGGTAGAAGCGACAAAAACTTTACCGATACACAATCTCACGATCCTTGTGCGAGGCTAGTGTATCGAGGCACCGAACCTCGAATATATTCTGCGGAAGGTGGAAGAAAAGCGGTGGACGAGGCCAAACCATCCTCGTTCAGTGAAACTCCAAATCCCGCTGAGTGGATTTGACATCGAGTGATTTCTGGAAAAGCTTGGATGTTACATTATTCGCGCATATGTACCGGAAGAATTCTAGTCCAAAACATCTCCACGAACCCAGCGCGCTTCTTCGGAGGCGCATTTTTTTCTAAAAATTTTCACTTGCAAACATCTTACGATAATCCACGATCGTGAGTTAACTTAAGATGTAGAGGAAAGTTGAGAGATGTATTATTTTTATTTTCTTAATTACTTCTTAGCTTGTCCCTTGCAATTTGTGCTACATTTAGTATATAGTCCGAAACCAGTAAGTATTTGTGGTTCGTGGAATTATTCTATTTACTATTTTCTACTTACTATTTACCATGCGTCTCGTCATCGTAGAAAGCCCCTCTAAAGCCAAAACCATCGAGAAATATCTCGGCAAGGATTTTATTGTACGTGCATCTATGGGACACGTGCGCGATCTGCCGAAGTCAAATAAAAAAGCCATCGACGTCGAGAGTGGTTTTATCCCGCACTATGAAATAAGCAAGGGCAAAGAAAAAGTGCTGGCAGAATTAAGTGCGCTTGCCAAAAAAGCTACGGACATATACTTAGCCACCGACCCCGACCGCGAGGGTGAAGCCATTGCCTGGCACATCGCTCAAGTCTTAGGAGGACTTGCAAACTCGAAGGGCAAAAGTCAAAAGTCAAAAATGGACCGGGTGACATTTCATGAGATTACCGAGAGTGCAATTAAAGAAGCGGTGGCTCATCCGAAAAAAATCGATGCACACCTTGTGGAAGCGCAGGAGGCCCGCCGCGTGCTTGACCGCCTCGTGGGCTATGACCTCTCCGGCCTAATCTGGAAAAAAGTGCGTTACGGCTTGTCGGCCGGGCGCGTGCAATCCCCCGCTCTACGCATCCTGATGGAGCGCGAACGTGAAATCCGCGCATTTATACCGGAAGCGTTTTGGATTATTACGGCGAATACAAAAACGACAAAAGGGGCCGAGATTATTTTCGAATGTATCGAACAGCCGAAAAATCAAGCTGAAGCAGACCGCATTGTCATTGTCGGGAAAGCGGGGAAATGGACAGTAGCGGATATCAAAGAGGTTGAGGCCAAACGCGCACCGAAGCCGCCGTTCATCACTTCCACGCTCCAACAAGCGGCCAGCTCGCGCCTCGGCCTTTCACCAGCAAACACAATGCGCATAGCGCAAAAGCTATACGAGTCCGGGCATATTACATACATGCGCACGGACAGCACTAATCTCGCCAAGGAAGCGGTTGCGGGAATTGGTAAAATTGTCGCATTAAAATTCGGAGCCGATCTATTTTCGCCAAAAGTTTATAAAACAAAAAGTAAAAATGCCCAAGAGGCGCACGAAGCAATTCGGCCAACACATTTTAACAATTTTGCCGTTGGTCATTCTGATACCGAAAGAAAACTCTATCAGCTCATTTGGGCTAGGGCGGTTGCAAGCCAAATGATTGATGCGAAGGTGTTACGCACCACTATTACCGCCAATACTTCTGACCGAGCCCCTAGAGTACACAAAACAAGTAGAAATAAGTACGGTATCGGGGGCATGCTTCTATCAACATCTGAGACCATTCCGGACTTCACCGTAACCGGCTCAGTGGTAACTTCACCAGGCTGGCTCCTGGCTGACCCGAAGGCGCGCGGCGAAGACGTGGATCTGCCAGTAGTAAAAGCGGGCGATGCGCTCACGCTCACCGACCTTTCCGCCGAAGGCAAAGAGACCGAGCCACCCAATCGCTATACCGAAGCCGGCCTGGTCAAAGAGCTCGAGAAACGCGGTATCGGCCGGCCATCCACCTATGCTTCTATCATCCAAACCTTAGTTACTCGCGATTATGTGACCAAAGACAAGCGTACACTTATCCCCACCGATACGGGCGATGTTGTCAGTTCGTTTCTTGAAGAAAATTTTACCGACGTGATTAGTGACAAATTTACAGCCGAAATGGAAGAAGAACTCGACGAGATTGCGCGCGGCGAAAGAGCATACATTAAAACATTAAAAGATTTTTATACACCCTTTCGAAAATTGGTCAAGACTAAAGACAAAGAAATTGGCAAGATTACTACGCTAGGCGACGCGGAGGCAAGGTGGAGGTGCCCGGCATGTGGCGGGCCGATGATTATCAAGCTCGGCAAAAACGGCAAGTTTATGAGTTGCGTACGTTTTCCCGATTGCTCTGGTGCACGCATGATAGATGGCGAGGAAATGAAAGGTCCGGAAATGACCGGAGAAAAGTGCCCGCTCTGCACAGACGGTATGCTCGTGACGCGCCAAGGAAAATTTGGACCTTTCATTTCTTGTAATCGTTACCCAAAATGTAAATTCATCAAGGAAGACGAGGAAGCCAAAAAGGTGCGCGATACCGGCGTCGAATGCACAACGTGCAAAGGGGGCACCATGGGCGAAAAGCGCGGACGCTTTGGCATTTTCTACGGCTGTTCGAATTATCCGGATTGTAAAGGTATCGTGAAAAGTAAACCTACCGGTAAACATTGTTCACTCTGCGGTAGTCTCGAAATGGCCGGGACAAAAACAATCCCGGAAAGATGCAGTAAAAAGACGTGCCCCAATCATAATCCACATAGGCTCGCAAAATGATTCGGGAACGTTGTAGCAATAAAGCGTGCCAGAATCATAATCCACATAAGCTTGATAAGAAATAGCTGGTGTTGTAGTACAATACGAAGAGTATCCCTAACTATTAAAGGGGAAAACTTAATATTATAGATGTATGGATAGAAATGTAATTATCACGATACTTGTTATTGCCATAATTATCGTTGGCATCGTACTATGGCAAAATAACGTTGTGCCACAAGGCGCTTCTCAAGACCTTGCTCCAACCGGAGAAGCTACGACCGCAATACAACCGGCCGTAAGTGATACAAAGTCAAGTGCGCCCAAAAGCGCGACTGTGGCCAGCAAAAATCCAACCACGAAATCCGGTGTTAGCGGAAAAATTTTGAAATATGATACCGTGGCAAGCGCTCTTGCTTCAGGTAAATCGATGAAGTGCGTCACAAGTACCGGCCCAGTCAGCACAAATTATTATATAGCAAACGGCAACACGCGACGAGAAGACATCACGAGTATGGGTACAATGTATTTCGTTGCCACACAGTCCAGTACTTTTTCCTGGTATAAGGGCTCAACGCAAGAAACAGATTACACCGGCGGGGTCGCTTCTATTGAACGCAACAAACTTTTCAACACCTCGCTTGTAAATATACCCTGCACGAGCGTTACGATCTCAAGTAGTCTGTTCGCAAGACCATAACATATTGATGCGCATCCCGTTAGGGGCCGCGATCACTTGTGGTTAAATCAAGTAACGAAAGATCTCAACGGTGCGTTATCAATAACAAAAAATAAGTCTGGCTCGATCGCGACCTGTCTCTAACGGGACTACACGCTGAAGCCCGACACGTTATACAATTCACTATCGTCTTGTTCCTGCGCAGCTTTTTCTTCCTCGGGAGGAATGTCGTCCGCGCGCACCTGCGCTTCATCTTTTGGTAAATTAGTTTGTGAAGAAAGATTCGAGGTGGAAGACATTGTTTCTGTGGTAAGTATTTTTTCGGCTAAGACACGCAAATCTTCCGAAGTAAAATAATCAATTGTAATTTTGCCACCGGTTTCTTTCTTCTCTATGTGAACACGTGTGCCAAGTTTTTCGGCAAGCTCTCCTTCAAGGGCAAGAGTGTCAGCATCAATCAAAAGCTCAATCTTGCGCACGCGGTCCACTGCTACGCGCCGAGCCAAGTTTTCGGCTTCACGCACGGTAATATGCCTGAATAAGATTTCTTTAAATAGAGTAAGTTGTTCGGCTGGCCGATCGGAAAGCATGAGTAGTGGCCGTGTATGCCCCTCGCTCATTTTGCCCATACGCACCGCCCCGGTCATTTCCTCGGGTAATTTCAAAATGCGAATAGTATTAGCCACATACATACGACTCTTGCCAATTTTTTTACCAATTTCCGTGTGGGTATAGCCAAAGTCTTTCATCAGCCGATTAAAAGCAAAGGCGCGATCTACGGGATTAAGGTCTTCGCGTTGTACATTCTCGATGATTGCCAATTCAAGCTTCATCTGATCACTTTCTTCACCGTTTCTGATCAAAACAGGCACCTGAGAAAGACCGGCAATCTTTGAAGCGCGCAGACGACGTTCGCCAGCGATAAGTTCATATTCAACACTTAAACCGCCGTCGGGTGTTTCAAGCTCTTTACGGGTAACCACGAGTGGTTGCAAAACACCATACTGGCGAATAGACTCGGCCAAAGCGCACAAACCCTCCTCGCCGAATTCCTTACGCGGTTGAAGCGGGTTTGGTTTAATTTTCTCGACTTCAATCCAAAAAATGGAATCACTTAAAAGTGGCATAGTATAGTCATTGTAACATAACGCAAGGTTATGGATAAACTGTTAAAGGAATACTTATTGGGATATAAACTCAATGTCGAAGGTGGGACCCCGCAGGAAAGTTACTTTCCTGCGGGGCACGCTTGAACCTTTGTGGGCGAGGAGAGACTTGGTCGCACCTCTCATCAAGCCGTCGCTTGATTCGGGTTGACCACCACCTCGCGATTTCGCAAGCTTGCGAAATAACGCTCCGGTGTTCAAGTCTCTCTCACGAGCAAAGCAGTTTGCTCGTTCTCGCAACTAAAATAATAACACCGACAAAAGTCGGCTTATTATTTTGTGTCTCTATTGTACCAAGCTCGCACCTATTTCCAAAATCGCTGATGTGCCACGTGCGGAGCGCGTGGCGGCTTGAAACTAAATTGTACGCTCGACGAAAGCCCCGCCACCGCCTCGCTTCACTCGGCAACCCCAAAAAGAAAAAATGTTCCTTGCTTTTTTGTTTTTCGCGGGGGTGGATTTTTTCTAAAATGGAAAGGGCATTTTTCTTTTTGGGGTTCTGCCCTCCAAGTATTCGGGCAGTGTGGCGGGGCTTCAATGCGGACTCGGTTTTGCGAAAACTATTTTTTGGGGAAAGGATTTCGCAAAACACTCGGCTAATCTTTTTTGAATTCGGAAGTCGCAAATGGAAAAGGAAGATCCGCTATGAGGAAAAGTCAAGCCAAAATGACTAATAGCGGTAGGTGGTTTTGTGCTTCAGCATCATCCAGACGATATTGACCATCTGTCGGCGAAGGCAGACTAGAG